>Ga0114994_10004278_pt1 | contig 10373 bp, 7 predicted proteins | sample ArcticOcean_MG_C_9_FD_87043 | JGI IMG/M metagenome (GOLD analysis project Ga0114994, IMG submission 87043) | Marine microbial communities from western Arctic Ocean - ArcticOcean_MG_CB2_152 | ecosystem: Environmental > Aquatic > Marine > Oceanic | place: Arctic Ocean: Canada Basin | collected... | reverse complement strand
GTCGAGCGCGCCGACGCGCGCGCCGTCGCCCGGCTCGACCCAGGCGCCGTCGCGGCAGCCGTCCCGGACGCCGACGAGCGCGCCGACGCCCGCACCGACGGCGCGCCCATCGCCGGCACCGACGACGGCCGCGCCCTCATCGCTGCCGACGGTCGCGCCGACGCGCGTGCCGTCGTCGCTGCCGACGGCCCCACCGTCACGGGCGCCGACCCTGTCCCTGCCGCCGACCACGGCGCGCCCGACCTTTCCGCGGCCGACGACGACGCCGACGCGCGCGCCGACGACGCCGGTCGCGTCCGCGACGGCCGCCGTCACATGCCTGGCCGCCGGCGCGCGCAAGGGGTGCCTCGAGGCCATCGGCGGGACGTGCAGCATCGACCTCATGAATGGTGGCGACGTGCTGCGCGCGGCTATAATTGATGCGCCGCTCGCCGTCGGCGCGGGCACCACTGAAGTATCGTTCTTCGGTGCAATTCCGGACGGCGCCCGCGTCGAAGCGACGTGCGGGGGCGCGTGCGCCGGGGCCACGGAGGCGACGCTCGCGCACCCCGGCTCTGCATTATTACCTGTGACCGGCCGGCTCGCGGACGACGAAGTCGTTATTGCGCTGGTCTGGGCCGGAGCGGGCACGGACCTCGACCTGCGCCTGAGCTTCCGGGCGGACGATACTGAGCGGTGCCTGGTGAGCGCGGGGCGGTCCAGGTGCGGCGACGCGACGCACGTCATTGTAAATGGCGCGGCGAGCGACGCTCACGGCGTCGAGTTCGTTGCCATAAAACCCTTCCGCGCCACGGACTACCACGTCTGGGTCCACGCGATGACTGGGAACGTGGAAAATGCCGACGCGTGGGTCTACGTCTTCGATAGGAACGGCCTCGTCTCCGTCAAGGCCGCGGCGCCGCCCAGTTGCGGCGCGACGAACGGGGGGGGCGACGCCATTTCGCAATGCGTCCATTACGATGACCCGTCCTTTGGGCACCCCGAAGATGGAAAAGCGATCTGGGCCGCGCCGGAGGCAAATCGTAAACTGGGCGAGCACACCGAGGCGCTGTGCCTCGAGGGCCTGGGGGGTTTAGGGAGCGTCGCGTCGCTCGTCGTGGAGCGGCAGCGGCACTACACCGCGGAGGCCTTCGGGAACGCATTACTCGTCGACGGCTGCGACGCGCCGCGCGAGTGCGACGCCGTGGACGACGCACACTGGCACTGCTCAAGTATAGTCGAGCGCGGCATCTTCCGGTGCCCCGGCGCGATGCGGCACATGGTCTTCTGCGACGCCGGCGACGCGTGCGATTCGAGTACGGAGCTCGGTGAGGACGTGCGCGGGCCGTGGCCGATTGATCCAGACGCCGTGCGCGCGGCCATGTGCGTCGGCCCCCCGACGCCCGCGCCGACGGCGCGGCCCATTCTTGGTCTTGACGTCTGAGTAAGAATTATGTGTTGACATCTCCGAGGAGGAGCCCGTGGCCCTTGCCAGTGAACAAGGTTTATGTGTCACGGTTGGTTTAAATGTCATGGCGTTTAAAACTTCGGGTCAGTAGCCTCGCGGCGGCGGCGGGCCCGGCGGCGGCGGGGGCATATGCCCCAGGAAGCCGGACATGGGGTAGTGCGGCGGCGGCGGGATGGAGCCCGGCGGCGGGGGGAAGCCCGGCGGCGGCCGCGGCATACCCATTGAAGGGGGGTTGCCCGGGGGGCGCGGCGGCGGCGGGATGCTGCCCATCGGCGGCGGCGCGCCGAAGGGCGCGCCCATGGGGGGCGGGGGCACGCCGAAGGGCGGCCGCGGGGGGTAGCCCATCGGCGGCCGCGGCGCGCCCATGAGGGCAAGCGGCTTGCCGGGCCGCTGCATGCCCCCCAGCATCATGTGGGGAGAACCCATGCCCATGATCGACGGCCGGCCGCCGCCGGGCATGGGCATCGAGGCCATGCCGGGGGGCATCATGCCCATGCCCGAGTTCTGCTCGTAGAACTGCTTCATGTACTGGTCATAATACTGCTTCACGTTTTCCCGGTGCTTCCAGCCCCGGATGTGTTGTTTGCGACCCGGTGCGGAATCGTGCGTGAGGTACACATCACAATAATCACAAAAGTAGCGCGGCATAGCTAGCGCAAAAGCGGCCCCAAGAGGGGCGACGCCGATGCCTTGCGAGTGCGCGCGCGCGCCGCACAAGGAGGAGCGCTGGCGAGGCGGCCTTTTTGTAGACAGGCCGCACAGCCGGCGCGAAGAGGCGGGTAAGACCAGCGGCAGTGAAAAGGAGCGTAACAGCGACGCCGGAAGGGTCAGGGACCGGCGTGGCTGGTACTGCTACTACAGCGGCGGGGCTTAAACACTGCGCCGCGCGGAGCTAGCGTGCGGGTTTCTGAGTACGGGTATTCAACGCTTAATCGACCAGATAATCGACCGGTGCGGTGCTGGGCAGCCCGCTGAACCGCCCAAGAGTTCGCACAGCCGCGAACGGCAGCTGCCGGACGCCGGACGCCCGTTGACGCACCGCGAGCGGCAGCCTCTCTAGGGAGGACAGACGAGCTAGGAGCAGAGACCATGAGGCTGCGCCGGCGCCGGCGCCATGCCGACGACTGGGAGGGCGGGGCCCCGAACGCGCCCGACGACCAGACCATCACGACGGACGGCAACCAGCAGGTGGTCCAGGAGGATGAGGACTCCGACGACGGTGGCATCGACTGGAGCAAGATGCCGCCGGAAGAAGTGTTTAAGAATTTTGATGCCGATGGTTCCGGAGAAATCGACCTGGAGGAGTTCAAGGTCATGTTGAAGAAGCTAAGAATACAAATGTCCTCCGCCAAAGCCGTCAAGTACTTCAAGATGTGCGACGTCGACGACAGCGGCTCCATTGATTTCGAGGAGTTCCGGGTGGCCTTGTTCGCCTGCGACCCGAACAACGGCAACCCCATTGGGTTCGCGCCGAACGCTTTGTTGACGCCCATCGACGCGTTCGAGATGTTCGACGAGGACGGGAGTGGCAACATCAACGAGGACGAGTTCTACTTCGTGCTGGAGTATTTAAAACTGCAAATCAGCGACGCGGACCAGGAGCGGTTATTTCTGAAATACGATAAAGATCAAAGTGGAGAAATAGACTATGATGAATTTCGGCAGATCTGGCTTGCCACTGCTAATGTCAAAAAGGAACTGACGGACCGGGGGGTGGACGTGCCCAAGTTCGCTTCTAGAAAAAAGTTGGAACGAATTCTAGAGCGGTGCATTGATGAAGAGGAAGAACAGGAGAGAAGGGCCATGGCTGAAGCTGAAAGATGGAGGACCTGGCGGGCTATCCTGGACCAGAAGAACGAGTACATCAAGCACGCGCGTAGACGAGCCCAGATCGAGCTCTGCAAAGCTTTAGATGCGGCGGGCCAGATCTACGTCTTCGGGCGCGGCGCGCGGGGCCAGTTCGGCGCCGAGGGCGTCGGCCGGGACCACGAGATCGTGCAGAAGCTGTGGACACGAAGGGTGACGGCGGGCAAGGCCGATCTAGATCCGAATGCAAAAATGGACTCCTTGGAGCAAAAAGACGCTATTGACGTGGAAGCGTTACGAAACGAGCTCGCGTCGTCACCTTTTAATGACTTAATTGTCGCGGAGAATGCCGCGAAGCTGTGGGGCCGCCGCGTCTACGACGCCGCGGTCTCGGACACCGTTATTTTGGCCCAGTCCGATTTAGGTGAATTATGGACCTGGGGCGGCGCGGACCAATGGTGGTACGAGATCGAGCCCGACGCGCACTGGCAGACGCACTGGCGCGGCGACACCACGCCTCGAAGTCAGCTTCTGTTAGGCACGCGGTTTAAAGCGGAACCGCCCCCGCCGGAAGTGGACGAAGTAGGTGATTTACAAGATGGTTCTGAGTCATTAAAAATTGTATTGACCTACTACGGGAAGTGGCAGGCGCCGCCGCCGGACGTCGACCGGCGAAAATTTTACGCGGACGAATGTTTGCCGACGGTGGACTACCAGTGGATCGTGACGTCTCTAGAGGTGCGGGGGAAGCAACCGGAGGAGATGACCAAGTTGATGCTCTGTGATTTACTGCATCGCGACATTCTGTTGGAGAAGCGCGTGCTCGGGGAGAGAGCGCACCGTCGGATCCACGAGCTCGAGGAGGAGATCCGGGAACTGAAGAAGGTGCGAAGAGTAGCTTTAGCGAAACGCCTCGTGGTGGACATTACAAAAATGTGGGCGCCCCTACGCGAGATCCAGGCCGAGGAGGACGCCCGGGACCGGCAAAAAAAACAAACGGAAGTCGTCGAGAAGATTGTGCAAAGGCCGCGTCCCTTCAACGTCGCGACGCATAACGTCTCCCTACGCAGGCCAAGCGCGAGCACGCCTACGAGGCCTGGCGCACGGACGTCAAGGAGGCCGCCGAGGACGCGTCGCCCAAGCGCAGCGCGCGGGGCAATTCAATCGTCATCGAGTCCGGCGGCATCACGGCGCGGGGGTCCAGCCCGAAGATCGCCCAGGGGTACGCCGCGATAAAGCAGATCGCGGGCGGCGCCCAGCACTTCGCGAGCGTGCACCAGAGCGGGGCCTTGTACACGTGGGGTCTGGGGTCCGGCGGCCGACTCGGATTGGACATCACGGAGAACGGCGATCCTAGAGCGGACGCCACGAAGCCCACGGTCGTGCAAGCGTTAGCCTCGACACCTGTGTTAACAGCAGCGTGCGGCTACGCGCACATGGCCTGCGTGACCACGTCCCGCGATTTGTACGTCTGGGGCTCCGCGGCCTCGGGAAAGCTGGGCTTGGGTTTGGCGGCGAAGGAGGAGGAGTGCTACGCTTCCTTACCGGTCCATTTACCACTACGGCCCCAGAACCGGCCGTTACTACGCATGGTCAGCTGCGGTGCGGCGCACACGGCCGCCACCACTACCGACGGGGAATTATATGTGTGGGGCTGCGGCGACGGCGGGCGGCTGGGTCTGGGACGCGAAGGTCTAGCGACGCACTGGTCTCCTAAAAGAGTGGATCCTTTACTGGAAGCGGGCCACAAGATCGGCGAAGTGAGTTGTGGCAACGCGCATACGTTAGCGGTCACGACCATCGAGGACGTGTGGACCGGCGACGGCACGAATCGCATGAAAGAAAAGCAGGGCGGCCTGGTCTTCGCGGCGGGCTCGGCTTCTGTTTTAGGAGCGTTCCATCCGGGCTTCGATAGAGTATTAGGTGAGCTGGCCACCGTCCAGGCCGTGCAGGTGAGCGCCGGGTTTGCCCATTCGGCCGTGGTCACGGCGGACGGCGAGCTGTACTGCTGGGGCATGAACGACGACGGCTGCTGCGCGATGCATACCAAAGAACGCTTTTTGCCCGAACCAACTTTAGCGAGTTGCATCTATTCGCGACCGGGCAACTTGGCCTTGGCACGGCCGGCGCGGCAGTCGTCGTGTTATGGGGGCTTGGACGCTCACGTCGGCGTGGACGGCAACTGCGACGGCTCGAGCCCCGATCTATGTACGTCAACGCAACAGGACCCCCAGGCCTGGTGGGAGGTGGACCTGGGCGACTTCGCCAACATCCACGTGATCAAAATCTGGAACAGGACGGACGAGCCGGCGGACAAGACCATGGCTCGGGATAAATACTCTTCAAGACTATTGCCGTGCTGGCTCATGGTCTCGCAGAAGCCCTACTCCGACGAAGTGGGCGGTGGGTCTCTCATCAATGCCTTGGGACAGTCGGTCGCGCGGCACCAGTTCACGCGAGAAAAAAGATGCATGGTCTGGAACGTCCCGGAGAATATCTCCGCGAGATATGTGCGACTGCAGTTGGAGGGGTTCAACTTCTTGCACTTCGCGCAGTTAGAAGTGTTTGGGATCATTGGGGTCCAAGGATCGGTGGGGAAGTGCTCGCGCGTGGTCTGCGGCAAGCACTGTACGGTCGCTATTATTAGACCTCTCAGTGACCCGTCGGATGTCAACCGAGTTTATAAACGAGCCATCTTGGCGGACGCCCAGAACGCCGATATATTAAGAGAAAGAGAAACCTTCGCGTTAGAATACGACAAATACGGGCGCGGCGGCAAAGATATAGAATGCATCATTTGCACGGGGGGGCAGAAGTGCGAGAACTGCCTCATGAAGGAAAGGTTTGGGGACGAGCTCAAGGACCTCAGCTTGGGCGCCGGCGGCCGCGTGTTAACGCTGGACGAGATGGCCGAGATGCTGCTGGACGCCCCAAAACCACCTTTGAATTTCACGCCCAAGGTCGTCGTGGACAACTCCTGGGCCGGCAAGCTGGCCCAGAAGCTCGCCAAGAACAAGGACGAGAGCGGCGGGAAGAAGGGGTCCAAGGTCTCGCCCGACGACGACCAGTCCGTGGCCACGGCGTCGTCCAAGGGGTCCAAGAAGTCGAAGCGGTCCCGCTCCTCGAAGAAGCCCCGCGGCGGGCCCTGCGCGCCGGACGCGCCGGGGGCGGGGTGGACCTAAGGGCTTATGTGTAGTTGTTGGCCAACCTGCACGCCGTGCAGGCGTGCGAGTACCATCTCTAGATAGTGCCCCGGGAGTTCAGGTGAGTATGTATAACACCATGCCTACTTAGCCACCATCCACGAGTTCCACCCCCGTTATCTATAAGTCACAACGACCTGTCGCGGGCACTTCTGCAGGTCGGGCGCGGCGTAGGCCGTCCCCGAGAAGAAGTCGTCGACGGCGCCCCGGACCGCCCGCAGGTCCTCCTTAAACCGCCAGTCCTCGCCCGCCGTTTCCGGGTCAAACGCGACGCCGCAGCCGTTGACGCCGAACGCGGGCAGGCACGGGTTCGTGTAGCCGCCGGCGTGGAACTCGCGCACGGGGACCTCGGCCAGGCAAGTGCGGTCGCCCCGCGCGCAGCCCGCGCCGCCCAGGTCGCGGCCCGCCAGGAACCGCCGCGCCGCGTCCACGCGCGACTCGCCGAACCGCGTCTCGATGGGCTGCTCCCCGTCGTCGTCAACCGACACGGAGACGGCGTGGTCCCCGTCGAAGGGCTCGGGCCACGCGTCGTCTGGCGCCCCAAACGCCCACGCGTGCGGCGCCGGCTCCCGGTGCTCCGTGTAGTCGTGGCCGGCCATGATGCCACCGCGCTTGACTTTGAGCCACCAGAGGTGCAGGTCCATCAAGACGCCGATGCGGTCGTGGGACGCGTCGACGTAGACAAAGTCAAAATAGTCGTTCGGGCACGAATCGGCGCAGTCCTCCGTCCGATTTGCGCACTGCTCGCCGCGATGGGCGTAGCCCATAACTACCGCGGCGTCCAGCACGGCGCGGGCTCGCTGCCTATGTTTTGCGTGGGTCTCGCGGGACACCCGCTGCGCGCTGTCGCCGGCGTCGTCCGTGCCGGCGGCCTCGCCCAGCGGCCGCCACGCGTCGACCTGCACGAAGGTCTCGGCCTGCCGCCAGCCGCGTAGTAATGTAGCGGTGAAGCGCCCGTCCCGGACGCCCAGCTCGACGCCGTGGCCCGTCAAGTTTCTTGCCCGGAGTAATCCTCCGAGGTCGTGCCTCTCTCGAATCGGAGGCAGCGGTTCCACATCGCGACACTTCTTCGAGCGCTGCTGGGCAGTGGTTATGCCAGCAAGGAGGAGAAGGCGCCACATCTGTAGCAGGTTCTGCTAGGGCAGCCTCTAAGCTGCCGCGGCGGCGGCGTCGCGCGCTGAACTGCAGTGATGCTATTTTGCAGCAATCCTCCGCACGACTACGATGCACGAATGTGGTTTGAGAGCCTCACGAAACCCGCGAATAAAACCCGCACACAACAAAATTCGAGAATTTTCCTGCAGGCCGCGAGCATCGTCGATTCAAGCCGACAGACACGCGCCACTGATTTAAACGCTTCTAAAAGCTGGGCGTCGCGCCGCGCCACGCCGATCGGGAGTGCTGTACATAAATTTACCTGTGTACACAAAAGGAAGACTCCGAGACAAAGTTACGCACGCTAACTAGCCCGTTGCTACGACGACGCGACAATTTAAGGTCCTGTGCAAACGCAAAATCAGTCATGACGAAGGGAACGCTGACGCTGGGCGTGAGCCGCGACGACGACGGACTCGGGCGCGGCGCGTCGGCGTCGTTCTCGCAGCAATTTTACACTTCACGATTGCGATCACGCCGGGCCCCAACGCTGTGCCGGGGTTTGGAGCCTACTGCATGGTACGTTTATTCTTCGCGCTCCCAGAGGCTTGGAGCGCCGCGGTCTCCGAGGCGCTGGCTATGCCGTCGACGCTCTGTGGCTTCCTCGCACGGCTAGCCGCAATCGCTTTAGTGGCCGCGTCGACGGCGTTCGACGGCAATACGCCTCCCGGAGTCGTGGACTACGCGCTGCCCACGGTGACGGCGCTCTGCCTGCTTGGCGTCCGGGCCGTTTCTCTAGACCTTGCCCGTGCCGAACCCAGGCGGAAGAATACTGGACCCCTTCGAAAGACCGGCAATGCCGCCCTGCTCGCACTGACCCTCTTCTACGTCTTCGCCGCCCTGCCGCTGGGCCTCATGGAGCTAGCATCAACGTCTCCATTCTCGCAGATCCGTGCTCATGGCGGCAGTAACCATCTGTTCATGCCGATGTCGACACAGCACGAGGGTGGCATCGTTCGCGTCACGCGGAGCACAAACGCCTATCTGAACAAGTTAAACCCCGGGGAGGTGACGTCTGAGTTGCCGCCACGCGTCGTCGAGCTCCTGAAGGGCGCAGGGCACGTCGCACTCGAGTTTAATCCCACGCTGACAAATTTGCTGGGGCCGGAAATACGCGACTATCTACCACACCCCTTCACACCATACACGGTTTCTGCGTTTGAACTCCGACGTGTTCTAGCGGAGGTGCGCGCGGCGTCGTCGGAGCCGTTCATGATCGAGTACGACAAGCTGCCCGGCACCGTCGGCGACGAAACGTGGCGCCGCGTTTCAAGTACGGCTCTCCGATAACGGACGCGGCGGCCGAAGCTGCCGTATCCGCGCCGCGAACGAGTACTTCTGGAAGAAGTGCGCGGACGACGAGCCTGGTTTACTGCCCGCGCCGGGCGGATGGCTCAAGATCCGTATCTTTTTTCGCTTCCTATCATTCCGGGCCTCGACGAGCTGCCGTGTATTGACTAAGTGTACTCATCACGGAGAGGGGATACTTAATCGTAGGTGTGGTTCACGCGGTCGCGAGCGTCTGGCGGAACGCCGCCAGCGCCGCGCCCTGCGCGTGTTGGTCGCGGAGCTTGAGTAGCGCACTGACAGACGCCAAGCGTTTCGTCGCGACCGGTGAGCAGCAGGCGTTCCGCGCGCCCACGTCGGCCGCAGTGAGCGTCGTCAGCAGACCGGTGGCGATCCCAAACGGTAACGGTTGGTCGCGGAACACTTGGACCAGGTCGAGCAACACGTCGACGCAGGGATCAGTTTCCGCGACCCGACAAGCTAATGACGGGGAACTCTCGCTCACATTTTTCAGCGTCCGCAGCATCAGCGTCAGGAGGTCGACGTGCGGCCGCGACCGATTACAGGCGCGGGCCAGTTTCAACAACGCCGCGAGCGCGCCATCAGAAGACGCCAGTGCCTCGCAACACGACGGCGAGAGCCGCGTCGACGCTTCCAGCGCGGCGCAGGCGCCGCGCACGTCCTCGAGGCGCGCGCCGCTCTCGACTAAAGCCAGTGCTTTCCGGCAGCGGGCGCCCAGAGTCGCGGAAGGCGTAGCCTTCTTCGTGAGCGCGTCGACCCTCTTCCGAAGGGTCCGTAGCGGCGGCGACCGGCGGTCCGTAGCGGTGCGCACGCGGTAGCCCCGCACGAGCGCCTGGCACGTGACGACGACGCCCTCGTTTGGGAACACGACGGCGAAGACGACCGGGACGGCGGCCGCGGGCAGCGACGCGACGCGGCGGACCGGCGCCCGCGGCACTATCCCCGCGGGCATCGACCTGACGCGCCGCAGGGGCGACCGCGACGGCGACCGCGCCAGCATGCCCCGGATGCGCCGCTGCACCTCGACGGCCGCACCCAAGCCGAGGAAGAACTGCCAGCAGGCGTCGTGGCAGCGCCACCGGCTCTGGATCAGCTTCGCGGCCGATTCCTCCGTCAGATCGAAGGCGTCGAAGACCTTGCGCGCCCGCTGCGGCGGCGTCGCCGCCGAGAGGCGCCGGCGCCGCAGGGCCTCCCTGTGGACGCGCGAGTCCGGCCGCGGCGTCGGGCGCATAGCCGGCGCGTCGGCGCTCGGGAGCGGCGACTCGAAGGAGATGGCGCGCTGCGTGACCGGCGACCGCGGCGTCGTCTGCGTCTCCGCCGGGGCCCTCTTGGGCGCGGGGCTCTTCTTCGACCGGCGCCGGTTCGAGGGCGAGAGCGGCGACCGGTCCGAGCGGGCCGGCGGCGGCGGGAGGTCGCGCCCGAGCGACGCGCGGCTGCGCCGCGGCGACTTGGCC
>Ga0114994_10004273_pt1 | contig 10377 bp, 14 predicted proteins | sample ArcticOcean_MG_C_9_FD_87043 | JGI IMG/M metagenome (GOLD analysis project Ga0114994, IMG submission 87043) | Marine microbial communities from western Arctic Ocean - ArcticOcean_MG_CB2_152 | ecosystem: Environmental > Aquatic > Marine > Oceanic | place: Arctic Ocean: Canada Basin | collected... | reverse complement strand
GGCGGCAAGTGAAGTGCCACAGTCGAGATCAATTTCACAAATGCTGCCGACCTGATTCTCGAAGTTTCCCGCCGTCTTATAAACGCACTCTCCAAGCACTTGATCGCCGTTGGCACGTGCATCGAGTTGTTGCTCGAGGCTAGCCTCTGGAGCTGAACGTAGAGGTGGTTCACGTAGTCCTTCTCGTCAATCAAGAGTTCCTTGCCCGGGCCTTGGAGGGTTTGAAAGGCGGTAAGAACGCAGTTCAAACTAGCGCCCAGCTCAAGCTCGTCGTCCCGCCCCTTTCTGTTCAGAAGAGCTTTCAGGTGTTGGAGTAGATCCTGAACTGTGTCGATATTTATCAAGTGTGCAATTTTCGCCAAACCCGCGAGCACAGTCGGGAGAATTCCGCCATCCTTGGAGGAGGAAAGTGCCGTGATTTTCTCCGATTTTAGGACTGTGCCAAACACAATGAAGCCAATAATTAGTTCGAGTGCTGGTTTGCTGCTCGCTTCGCTTTACTCGCTCACCTCGAAAGTAGCAAACTGAAACTGCGTGGAGAGTGTCCGCCTGGGCGCGAGCTAGGGCAATTTTGTCAACCCCGCTCTCGCCCTCGAGCATGTCGTTGTTAATCGACTTGTCGAGGTTATTTTGATCTTCGGAATTTTTATTTTTTATTTTCTGCAGTTGGGGTTGAGTTGGGAGTTGAGTTGGGAGTTGAGTTGGGAGTTGAGTTGGGAGTTGAGTTGGGAGTTGATTTTGGTTGTTGTTAGTTTGGTTCAAATTTGGCCATTTCATTCAATGTTTTTCGGCTCACCCACCTTTCGCTTCTTAGCCATGACCATGGTAGCTATTTTCACCGCTTCAGCCTCGTCCAGGTGAATCCTCAGTGGAAGAGATTGGAACACCTTGAGAACGTCGGGGTGAACCTTCTCGTCGCGGTCCTTGACCATTCTGCACATCAACCGAGTTGCCTCCAAACTTATCTCGCCCTGCAAGTCGCCACGAAAAATGTGCCGCACCGCCTCGCACGCCTTCCCTCGCACCTTCGGGGCGTGAGAATTGGTAGCCTTGACAACCACGGTTAGCAGATTCGACCGAAAATTGAAGTGGTAGCACGACTTCAGTAGCTCGCACATGCCGCTGGTCGCAACCTCTGACATTTTGTTGTAGTGGCCGCCCTGCGCCGAGCGAAGCAGGAGGGAGGCGAGTGAAGCGAGCCAAACGAATTGAGAGGGATAATGTTAGTTTCGTAAGTGGCTCGTATCTATTTCTCGTCTTCATCCAAGAACGAGCGGAGACTGAGTGAGACTGAGTGAGACTGAGTGAGACTGAGTGAGACTCACCTTCGACTTCTTAGCTTTTTCAACAGTTTCGTTCAAAAATTTCAGGAAGGACTGGTAAGATTGGAGAAGATGCCCCTCGAACACTCGCAACTTCCGGACCTCGGCAGATTGCCGCTTGTCAGATATCTCAGCAGCTGTAGGGAGCCGGATTCGATACCCGGGTATGATGTCCTGGAAAACTGCCACCATTGACAGTATTGCGATCATCTGGATTGAAGGGGTATCGTGGGTCAGGTAGGTGTGGAGCTGTCGAAGTTTCGAGAAACCCTGAACATGCGATTTGTCCTTAATAAGAGTGCTTTGGGGGTCAGAGATAATGGCCTCGGAAAGAGTTGCGATATCGAGCTTGGCGTTCTCCTTTTCTATGTACTCCATCTTGTGGGCGTTTCAAAACGAGTGACTGGCCTAGGCTGGGTTTACGTTGCGTACGGAAAGTTTTGTTTTACGCGACCTTTCTTAAATTTTCTACTCATCATCACCTTTCTCGTTTCTCCCCAAACTGATAATAATAATGGGCGAGCGTGGAATGCAGCTCAAGTCAGATGGCTCCAAGCAATCTTGGGAGAGTTCGGAATATCCCCTCACGTGTGAAACATGCCTTGGTGACTCTCCCTATGTTAGGATGACTAGGTCCCCCCATGCTGTTGCCTGCAAAATTTGCGAAAAGCCTTTCACAGTGTTCCGGTGGAAGGCCGGCTCGAAGGGCCGGTTCAAGAGCACGGTAATTTGCCAGACGTGCGCAAAAATGAAGAATGTATGTCAAACTTGCATCTTCGATCTTCAGTACGGCCTGCCTGTTCAGCTCAGGGACCGTGTTTTGGAGCAGCACGGCTCCAGCGGAGCAGTTGTTGCTGTTCCTCAGTCGGATGCCAACCGTGAGTGGTACGCTGCTCAGCACGCCATTGCGGTTGGGCAGGGCACTGCTGGAGTTGCCAATGAGGAGGCCAACAAGGCGCTAATGGCGATGGCTCGAATGGCGCCTCAGTACGAGAGGAACCTCCCGAAGGTGAGTTAAATTAACATATTGTTGTTATTGTTGTTATTGTTGTTATTGTTGTTATTCTTGTTGTTCTTTTATTGTTGTTACCGTTATTTTCTACGTGCACTAACCAGCTTTGCATCCATCAGGTGTGTTCTTTTTTCGGCAAGGGAGAGTGCAACAGGGGCGATCGCTGCCCCTTCAGGCACGAGATGCCAAAGGAGGGCAGCGGGGGGAACATGGACGAGTCGATCAGGAACCGTTTCTACGGGAAGAATGACGATGTCGCGGGGAGGATGCTGGAGCGAGATGGGAGGAGGAACGAGGAGGTGAGATGATGATGATGATGATGATGATGATAATGTAATGATTTGCAACCCAAAATACACTCAACACACTCAACTCAGTCTAACCATTTTTTAAATTTTCGTAGAGGATCAAGGCACCGCTGGACAAGGCGGTCATGACTCTGTGGATCGGGGGGCTTGAGAATTCCAATGCGACGGAGGGCGACGTGAGAGAAAAGTTCGCCCAGTATGGGGACTTGCTTGGTGTGAGAATGGGCAAAGACGGAGCTTGCGGGTTCGTCGAGTTTGCGAATAGGCGAGCCGCAGAGCTGGCTTGCACCAGCAGCCAGGAGCTCGACATCAATGGGGTGAGGTGCGTGGTTGGGTGGGCGAGGCCGAGGGGGGTCGTTGGGGGAAATGGGAATGTTAACGGTAATGGAAATGGCAATGCGGGCGTTGCGAGGAACACGGTGGGTCCAATGGCGCAGCCGCCACCCCCACCCCCACCCCCCACCGACGTCGACACCCACATAGACGAGTCCCTCAACAGCATAACAACAACACAACCACAAACACAACCACAAAAACAACAACAACAACAACAACAACAAGAACCGCAAAAACCAACAATCGCAATGCCACCAGCACCAGCTGGTTTCGTTGCCTTCAAGCCAAGCCCGGCTGTTGCCGCGGCTGCAGCGGCGGCGGCGAAGGCCGGAGGGGCGGGGTTGGCGATGATGAGACCGCCCGGAGCCGGAGGAGGAGCGATTAAACGCATCGCAATTGGAAGAAGAGTTAATTCAGCTCCGGCCCCTTACTACCCAAGCACGGACAAGGATAGGTTGGGAAGTGGAGGAAAGGATTGATGTGATGCGGGTGGAATCAATAAATAACGCTAGGGAGGTTTATACAAGACTATAATTTCACACAAATTTTAATTACCTTTTCACGTTGTTAGCCATGAAATTTTTTTTAAAATTGTGAATCTCCCCAATTAGAACTACTCATGCGCAACATATGGCACCTTATCAACAAACTCCCCCTCCACACCACATTTAACTCAGCCAACGTCTTTAACTCTCATCGAAAATAAAATAAAATAAAAAACATCCATCTTCAATCTCCCTCTATCAATGGCAACACAGCGTCGTGCTCTGAGCAACCTTGACATAAATGCTCTCAACGTTCATCCGGGTGCTCTTCGAATCAAAAAGAAACGCGAAAAAACGAAACAAAAAAATCATCCATTAACTAAACAGCAACCAAAGCAACAGCAGCAACAACAACTTCCAATTCAATCCAACAAACCCAACCCTCCCCAGCTAGACACACACAACGTCAACACCCAAAACAGTGAAAACCAATGTCAAATCAAACAAATGCAGCACGCAATGAACAAAATTGCTCTTAACGGGCCACCCTTCAATGCTAATGCAACTGCACACTTTCAGCAGATGCACATGATGCAATCCAATGGAAACCAATTCCACACCAACGCCAACAACAACAACAACAATAACAACAATAACAACAATAACAACAATAACAACAACAACAACAACAACAACTACAACTACAACAACAATAACAACAACTACAACAATCACAATCACAATCAAAATCTGCACAACAATAATCACAACAACAACAACAGCAATAATCACAACAACAACAAATACAGAAACCACCACCACAACAACAATCACCACAACAATCACAATTGCATCACCTACACCTCCACAACACCCTTAAAAGGTCGCCTTGCTATCCAAGTAAAGAAGTCTCCGCAAATCTCGTTTTATTCTCCTCAGACCCAACATAAAATTTCCAACTATTCCCTAAACAACGACAACCCCCCCCTCTTCGACACAGACGACCTTCAGCTACGGAAGTCGCTTGAGTCCATGTACGAGATCGGTCGGGAAGTGCTATCTTCTAATTTTTAGGTGAAAAAATTGGCAGGTGAAACTTTTTATAAATTTCCTCGCCGGCTTACACGCCGATTGTTAAATCCATCGTCAATTTCATCCTCCAGGTCCGCATATTCGTCCCCCATCTCGTCCTCCGGACTACCATCCCAGTCATCCATAGCGTCGTCCAACGTATCCAAATTAACCACCAAGCTATGCAAAATCGCGCTCAAAGAGTCTCCCGCATCCTTCACCGCCTCCGTCGCCTGTTCGACGCTTCCAAAAATCATCACCTTCCGTTGTCTGACCTGTTCTAGCTTTTCTTGCTGTTGCGTGGTCAACGCATTGCTATTTGCGGAACTGGCACTGGCATTGGCAATGACCCCACCCCCAATCAAATGATTACTATCACTTTCTGCCAAATTCTCCTCCGGCTCATCGGCATCCCAGCCGTAGTTCTTGGCTCTCCTGCTCTTCCTCCGAGGCCGTTCCACGACCCTGTACTTCGCCTTGCTCCCCATTACCTGCTCCGCGTCCATACTGTGGAACGGGAAGCTGCACCGAGCGAAGCGAGGTGCATTTTTAATGAAGCAAGAGTAAGAGCAAAACGAGCGAGCCAAACGAATTGAGTAAGTTGGGTAAGTTAAAAATCGCGAGTATTCTCGTCTTCCTCAAAGCTCGCTCACTTCGCTCGCTCACCTCCCACTCGTGTCTAAATTCGGGTTGTACATAACGACCAGTATGAAATGAGCCACGAACGCCATGCTCAACTCCCACGCCATCGAGAACTTTGCCCTGTTGTATTCGTCTACCCACCCAGTCGTTACAATGCACAGGATATTCAAGAAAAACCACAGCGTGAATATTAATGTAAACTTCCTGTAGAAGCGCCGCTTCTTGGTCGGGAAGTTGTTAATGGTCGTTAGGCACGCGTAAACGAACCAAACGGCCGCCGCAGCCCGGAACGCGAACATACTGAATGTATAATGTAATTTTTTAGTTAGCAGTAGTGCCTCACTCACGCACTCCTCTCGCTCCTCCCACTCACCTCTTCCCCGGCCCGGTCTCGTACTCGTACGTAACCAAACCCTTGTCCATGACTTTCATTGTGTAGTGGCGGAGGACGCCTGTCATTATCGCGTACGAGGTGAAGAAAATGGCGATCTTTACCCTGCCTTGGGCGGACAGCTTCGAGCGGACGATCGTCCAGCCCTTGCCTATTAGAACGAGCATTAGCACAAGGAGGAGGTCGCTTCCTGACTGGCAGAATTTGCTGTACTTGTACAGTCGCTCACTGCCAACACCATTAACACTGTAGTCATCCAAATGATTCACCATGCAAACCAAGCCCAACCACTCCAGCACTATGCTGTAAATCAACAACCGCACGGTGTAGTGGTACTTGTTTTGTTTCTGCAGCTGCTTCTTTACCCCAAAGTACGCCGCCAACCCCAAAATCGTGTAAAGCGCGAGAAACGTGATGCTCAGCTCCAAAATCCCAATTTCGTCTGCCGAGAAGTGTCTCACGGACTGCCCGAGGAGCAGGGGGGAGGGAGTGAGCCAAACGAATAAATATTGAGTGGAATAATATAATATAACATTAGTTTAGTAGTGGCTCGTATGCTCGTCTTCCTCAAATCTCGCTCGCGCGCTCACCTTGTCCATTCCGTTCGTGAAGATGAACTCATAGTCCAAGATCAAGGGCCCGTCGCAATTCTTGTTCAATGCAGCCGTGCAATTACCCGGGTCAGCCAATTTCGTTTTGTAGTCACAGGCACACTCCGGGTTGCAGTTGGCAATGGCGACGAAGAAGAACTTTGGCGTGGATGCCTTGAAGTACGTGTAACCTGTTATCTCCATATTCTTACTGTCGCTAGACGACTTGGTCACCTGACTGGCGTGATCATCCATATCAAAACTTGCGGCGGCAAACTGATTTCTGTCGCTGCAAGTCAATATTTGTCTGCTCCTCTGGTGAATAGTGCTGAATTCGAATGAAACACGTCGGTCCACAGGATATACCGCATCCCAACCACCCAAGTCCCAACCCTGAGCTGAGCTCTTCTGGAAATAAACTTCGAGTTTTAAATTTGCTGTCTCCGGGTACGTGATTCTATACTCAAACATGCCGTAGTGCCGAACCGCGTCCTTCGAAAGGCAGTCGACCTTTGTGCAATCTATCGGGACAAAGCAGAATCGATCCAGAAATGCCCAACTCGATAAAGTATCAACTGTCCCCTTCGTATAATATCCTGATGCCTCCCAAAGAAGTCCAAGAAGGTACCAAATCGAAGCAAAATTAAAGATATTCATTGTCAGTGACTAAGATGGTACGCGCCCGAGTGATTGGTGGGATTTTTGGTTGTTGTGCCCTCGTAAACCACGTTTGGAATATAGCAAAATTTTATATCATTTTTATTTTAAATAATTTTTATTTTTTCAGACGCTAATTTTTGCGGCCACTCCGCTTCAGCCCACACCACACCATGAGCGAGGAACAAACAGAGCTTATAGAACTCCGCCGGAAGGTCGCCAAGCTTGAAAAAAAACTTTCAACTCAACACGATGCTGCAACAAATTCTGTTTCCATAAACAACCAGCCCAAAATACCATCCCCCCCTTCTATCCTCAAGCCCTCAGCATCATCAACATTTCTTCACCCAATCTCCCGATCAACCTCACCGGTCTCATTCGCCCCTCCCCACCAACTTGTGCATGGCGCTTCTGATCTTTCGAAAAAGTTAAATCCGCCAAAGACGCATGTCGCCGGCACCGGCACTTTCTACTTCGACGACGACGACAGCATTCTTGCTGCTGGCCACGCACAAGCCAAAGTTGGACGTGTCTACCCGCCGAATCACCAAAAATCCGAGCATCATTGTTCATCAGACGAGAACGACTTCCCGAATGAGAATGTGAATGTGTTCGACTTCCCGATGGAAACCTCCCTCGATTCCTCCCTCGATTCCTCCCTCGATTCCTCCAACGACTCGTCCTCCATCGACGTCACCGTGGCTGTCCAACCCTCTCCTATCCCTATCCCTATCCCTACCCCTACCCCTACCCCAAATTTCCCTGTCACCCCCCCCAAAACCCCGGCAGGTGTGAACCGAACCAAACCACCCGGCCAAGACGAACCTGACAAGACCACGTCAGATATATTTTCCCCTCACAACATTTCTCAGGGCGCCTGCTTGGAGAAATTTGGGTACGCTCCAGGAGAAATTGTAAACAAGGTGAGAAGCGCACAAAATACCAGCAGATTACTCCACATTCCCAAATCTAACCGATTGTTACAGCTATTTTCGGAACACGTGATCTCGGAGCACGAGGACCGTCTCATTCGGTATTTGCTCGCTCGGGACGACAAGAACACTCTCGCGTGTCTCATTTGGATTGAATCCAACGGAATAACAAAGAAAACGATTGAGAAGTTCCGGAACGATTTGAAGTTCAACTTAAACAATTTCAAAAATTCTCCCCAAAAAGAGGGCCATTCTGGCTTGTTTTTCAACAGCGGTGACGACGATAGCAACGAAGAGCCGGTTAGGCCTGACACTGCCATGGATCTGTCATATACATCTGAAGATATGAACAAGGAGAACGAATTACACATGACCGTTGACGACGTGAATAGAGACATAGATAATTTCCAAAATAGAAACAGCAACAGCAACAGCAACAGCAACAACAACAACAACAACAACAACAACAGCAGCAACAACAACAGCAACAACAACAACAACAACAATAATCCCCCCTCGTCCATTCCACAAACAATTCCATTCCAAAATTTGATCCACAAGGTGCTGGTGAAGATAGCCACCAGGCTGCGAGAGCTTGGGCCATCAACCCGTCAGAAAGTTATTCTTGTCGGATCTGGCGTCTACAACCCTCTTCACCGTTTGCACCTGCGGATGTTCTACCTCGCTAGACAGTTTTTGGAGGGCCACTCGCACTTTGAAGTTCTTGGTGGGATTGTGTCTCCGTCTCACTCCACTGCGGTGAGGCAAAAGTTCAGGCAGAAACCCAAAGAAATCATTCCGCCGAAGCACCGACTTGCGATGGCGAGGTTGAGCGTTGGCGACAGGTGAGTGATGTTATGGTTGTTTACGATTGTTAATTTTTTAGCAGCTCATTAATTTCTAACATATGACTTTACCTTTACACACACAACGCTCTTATAGCGCGTGGCTCACCGTTGACCCCTGGGAAATTACTCGCCGACGGGTGCTCGATTATCTTTCTGTGCTGGACCACGTGCGTGAAATGGTGAACAGCGCTTTCCCCGATGTCAACATCAAGCTCATATACCTGTGCAAGGGAAACATGCTCCCGAAGCTGTCCACAACTTCCCTCATTGAGCGAAATTGCAACTGCTTGTGCATCTGCCGGCCAATGGCAGTGGACATCTTGCTCAAACAACTGACCAAGGAGTGGAAGAACGTTGCGTACATTCTGGAAGACACGGCAATTCTGAGCAACGACTTAGAGTCCATCAGCAGCGGTCAAGTGAGGTGAGCCTTGCAGAAGACGAGAAGGATTCGAGCAACTACTAAACTAACCATATCATGCGCCTCGCTTCATTTTGCTCGGCACCGGCGCAGGTTCGACGCAATAAACGGTCAAGACATTGCAAAAAGCACCTGCAAAAAAGTCTCCAAGTATATAAAAAAACACAAGATTGGGGAGAAGATGAGCAGTCGGGGGGGCGCCACGGAGCGCTGGAACAAGGAAGATAAGGAATTTGACTTTCAGAACGTTGACGAGAATGACCGGCCCTACATGAAGATGCCCGATTCAACGTTGAACCAGATAAAACCGAAGGCCGGAGGAATTGGGGGCGAAGGCAAGTTCAACGGAGATTTGGGTCGGAATGCGAGTTACGAAAATTTGAGCGGTCAGAACACGACAACAAAGAAGATCCACAAGGAGGAGTTTTCGTTGTTGTTCTAAAATGACAAAGATCACGTTTTTAAACAGAAATTATTACAACAATAAACGTTACCACCAACTGCTCCAACCGGCAAAAAGCACCGCAAGATTTTCGACATTCGTCGCAGCCTTAATCAATTTATCAACCTGCACCTCCACGGTCAAGCTGTTCTTCGTGTTGAAGTCGAACCCTGTCAACTTCTCGTCGATTCTGTTTTTCACCTCAATGGCCTTGCTATTTATTTCCACCTCTTCGGCCGCAGCCTCGTCCCCCCCCTCTTCCTCGTCCTCCTCCTTCATCTTGTTGCTCAGCATGTTCAAAATATTCATCGCGCTTCCCCTCCTGTCCTTCTTCTTCCCGCTCGCCCTCCTCTGCGCGACCTTTTTCGCCCCAGCCGTTAAGTTCTCCTCCACAACGCCAATCAATGCCTCCTCCTTCTCCTCCTTCTCCTCTCCGTCTCCCTCCTCCACCCCCTTCTCCTCTCCCTCTCCCCCCTCCTCCCCCCCCCCCCCCCCCCCCCCCCCCCCCTCCCCCCCCCCCCCCCCCCCCTCCCCCCCCCCCCCCCCTCTCCCTCCTCGTCATCGTCATCGTCGTCCTCATCGTCCTCCTCCCCTCCAACATCCCCCCCAACGTCAGCATTGTTGTCCACCAGCAGCCTCCAGCTAATCAACGGATCGTGCACAAATGCCTCCAACATGGCGGTCAAACTGTCTCGATTGTCCCTCAAAATCCGCATAACCGTCTCGCAATCGCTCCTGTAGCTCCCTTCGATGCCGCTAACCTCCATGGCCTTGACCATCATTCTCGTAAGCCTGAACGGGACGCTCTCTGGAAACTTGCTCCGAGTTTGGCAGACTTCCCAGCAGTCGCCAAAATCTATGTGCACGACCTTCCCGCTCACCCGATCGATCATCAGATTGTTGGGGTGCCGATCCCCCAG
>Ga0114994_10004272_pt1 | contig 10378 bp, 8 predicted proteins | sample ArcticOcean_MG_C_9_FD_87043 | JGI IMG/M metagenome (GOLD analysis project Ga0114994, IMG submission 87043) | Marine microbial communities from western Arctic Ocean - ArcticOcean_MG_CB2_152 | ecosystem: Environmental > Aquatic > Marine > Oceanic | place: Arctic Ocean: Canada Basin | collected... | reverse complement strand
GAGTTCATAAGGCGCTGATTATCAAACTGGCCATGAATTTCGACCATCAATTCGCCCACTTGGCTCAGCAGCCGAACACTGACCGGCTGATCATTAATGAAGGCACGTGATTTACCTTCTTTGTTCAACATCCGGCGCAATAATAATTCACTATCAGTAGCATTTATTCCATGTTCAGCTAACAAAGGTACAACGGCATGCGTGGCGGGGATATCGAAGGCAGCTGTTACGGAAGCTTGATCTGTGCCGTGGCGAACATATCGGGCTTCAGACCTACCCCCCATAGCAAGACCAAGCGAATCCAATAAAATAGATTTTCCGGCACCGGTTTCACCGGTCATAACGCAAAGGCCAGGCATAAAATCCAGATCTAAGCGTTCGATTAAAACAACATCACGTATGGCAAGGCTGGTAAGCATTTATTTAGGGCCGCCTATCCCACGCTCTAGAATTTTTTCCAAAGTTCGTACCAAGCAGCTTTTTCTTGCCGAACAGTCTCGATATTTACTTTTTTACCCTTAGCCGTAATGCTGATAGGTACTTTATTGTTTTCTATCATTTCGTAAGAATTGATGTACCATTTACTACCTGGGTAATTGTGGCCAAGCACTGCCGCAGACTTTCTAGCTTCCCCCAACAACCCCAAAGCGTAATAACCCTCTGTCATGCGGTGTAAAGCTTCTGGAACGTGTGTGGTAGTTTGATATTTCTCAACAACAACCTTAAACCTATTAATTGCCGCTAAATATTGCCTTTGTGTGTGATAATATCGGCCAACCTGCATTTCTTTTCCGGCCAAGTGATCATAGGTCAGATCCAGCTTTAGCTTGGCGTCGCGTGAATATTTTGAATTCGGGTAACGGCGGGTCAGTTCACGCAATGACGTTAACGCCAATTGCGTCATTTTTTGATCCCGCGATACATCCGAAATTTGTTCATAATAGCTCAATGCCTTCAAATAGTAGGCGTAACTGATGTCCTTATTCGCAGGGTGTAATTGAATAAACCGATCCAGAGCAACAATCCCTTCATCGTATCTATTCGCCTGATAATAAGCATAAGCGGCCATGAGCTGTGCTTTTGTTGACCAAACAGAATAAGGATGTTGGCGCTCAACTTCATCAAACTTAGTCGTCGAAGTACGAAATTTACCTTCTAGCATCAGATCAACAGCTGAATTGTAAAGATCCTCGACCGGCTCTTCTACATAGACCTTTTTTTCGACACCAACCGCACATCCACTCATTAGTCCAGCAGCAAGCAGCAAAGTTGAGAAATTCCAGAGCCGTTTCATTTTCATATTACTTATCCGACGAAATCCTATGCAGAAATCCGCCTATTCATTTATTTAAAGACACATAGATTATATCATGCGGGCGGGGGCGTATGGCAAGACAATGAGGACGGAAAAAAGCATCAAAAACAAAAATCCCCGCAAATTTGCAGGGATGTGATCTCATGATGATCATTTGCTTTCCTTAAGCAGCGCTAACAGCATCCATTGATTCTGCAAAAATGCCGCCATCAATAGCCACATTAACCGCGTCACCACGCAATTCGTCATAACACCAAGCATTATCATCAGCAAATAGAGCATGTAACAATGCATTGTTCAGTGCATGACCAGAGCGTTTCCCTGAAAATTTACCCATAATCGCACCACCTGCTAAGAAAAGGTCACCAACAGCATCAAGCATTTTGTGACGTACGAACTCATCATCAAAGCGCAAACCATCTTTGTTAATGATTTCAAGCCCATCAACAATAATGGCATTATCTAAAGACCCACCTTTACCTAGCCCTGCCGCTTGCAATGCTTCAACTTCATTCAAAAAGCCAAATGTGCGGGCCCGTGCTAATTCTTTACAGAAAGAGCCGTTTTTCATGCCGACTTGCAAAGCCTGTTGCGATACTGCGGTACCTTCGAAATGAACTTGAACATCTAATGAAAAGCCATGATCGGGAGATAGCGATGCCTGAGCACCACCTTCTTCAACCAAAATCGTTTTCAAAACCCGAATGACGCGGCGTGGCTGGTCTTGATCAACAACCCCTGCGCATTCAATCAAAAAGACAAAAGGTCCTGAGCTTCCGTCCATCACAGGGACTTCTGGTCCGCTTACTTCAACAACAACGTTATCCAAGCCGCAACCAGCCAAAGCCGCCATTAAGTGCTCGACCGTGCCAACACGAACACCGTGTTCGTTAGCAATAACCGTACACATACGCGTATCAACCACACAGTCCCAGCGTGCTGGGATTATGGATTGTTCTTCATTAACATCAGTCCGCTTAAATATAATCCCAGCCCCCGGAAGGGCGGGTTTCAAGGATAACCTTACAGATTCGCCCGAATGCAGCCCAACACCATCGCAACTAATGGCACTTTTAAGTGTACGTTGATAAACGACATGGTCTTTGGTGTTTTTATCGACGGTGATGTTATCGATATTCATTATGTAATTAGTCCCCGATAAAGCTTTCGTTGTCGTATATTTGTACATTTATATCTAACAAAACCCCCTGACCCATACAAATCACTCTTTGTTTCGTTTTGCTACAAGCTGTTTCAATTCATTATTGAGCATATTTCATAGTCTTCATTCGTTTACGCTCAATTACGTTGGCTCCATTTTGTCTCATTTTTAATATGTTTAGGAAAAATCCCCACAAATTCAATTCTGCGTTGGTTTACATTGGATTACGCTATATTATTTTTTATTTACTTAACATGTGGCGATGTTTCCTAAAAGTAACACTTCGTATTTGTGAAATTACACTCTCCTATATATTACGATGAAATCAAGGAGTGAAAAATGGCGATATTGATTCTTTTGTGTCGCTCTAGAATCATCACAATAAACCTTATCAACATTCGGGTTTATAGTCTGTGTTTAAGCTTTCCCTTAGTCGGGGCCTGTTAGAGTATTTTTCAGTGTGACATAACTACGTTGAAAAAAACCTAAGAGTTCAACTATTTTTTCCCAAAGAGGACATTTCAACTATTAAATTTATTTCATCCAATGTGATTGGCATTCCATGATTTAATCGCCTCCCCTCTTATTGGTTCTTTATGCGCCGAAGTCGTATATCTTCCATATTATTGTCCTTATTATTAATTGGAGTGAAAAATGGATAATTATCAAGGTTAAAGTAAGCTGATTTTTGTGTGTTGCTTATTATTTGTTTAACATAGGCGTAATATTGGGTTTTCGTATTTTCTTTAGTGGTAGACAATGTCGGATTCCCGCCATTGTCTTGACCAATATACAACAAACTGTTACACTTTATTTTTTTTGCTACCATTTGAAACAATGTGTTAGTGCTTTTTTAGTTTGCCTGACGCCGCAAAAATGCAGGAATGTCGAGCATATCATCTTCTGCCACGGTTTCTTTTCTTGCAGGTTCAGGCTGTGGCCCTAATCCAGCGATTTCACTTTGACATGCAGGTTCAATGGGGGCAGCTTTATGTACCATTACAGGAACGGCCTTAATCGATGCAATGCGCTTACTTGCTTGCGCCTCTTGACGCGTTACGAGTGCAGAAGACACAGCAGGCATTTCAGGTGCCTGTTCTTGCGGTTTGTTGTCAGCAAAGCCGATTGCAGCGCGCCCTGTGCGGGTTACACGCTCGAATAGGCTTAGTTTTGGAGCCACCCCTTCTGGTATTTCACCCAGTGGGGGTGCGCCATTAGCACTATCAGCAGCCCGGAACGGATCGGCGTGAAGTGCCTCCGGTTTTGGCTTAACGGACATCGGCTTTGGCGGGATAAAAGCATCCGTTACGCCGATAGTTGGCATTGCAGGAGCAGCTTTAATGGCCACGTCTTCTGTATGTTCTTCGACCGCTTCCCGAGTTGGTTCTGTTTCGGGTTCTGTGACCTGTTCAGTAACAGGTTCTAAAACTTCAGCAGTTTCCAGTACCAGTAAAGCTTCTGAACTGGCATCGATCTCTTCAATCAATTGCTCAAGTGATGATGATTGAGTTTCAGTTACCACTCCTGCATCCTCAGCAACAACGTCAATCGCTAGCGCTTCATCAGTTACAGCATCAGGTCGTTCTACGGGATCTTCAAGTTCAAGAACCTTTACTTGTTGTGCAACAGGTTGTTGACCGGTCCGTGATACGTTCAGTATCGTAGGAGTAGGCATTTGAGCTGAATTTGCATCAATGCCAGTAGCCACAACAGAAACCCGCATGGTGCCATCCAAATTTGGATCGAATGCAGATCCTACGATAATGTGTGCATCCGCATCGACTTCGGCACGAATGCGTGTTGCTGCTTCGTCAACTTCAAATAAAGTAACATCCTGACCACCCGTAATGTTGATCAATACGCCTTTGGCACCCTTCATGGACATGTCTTCTAATAGAGGATTAGCAATAGCAGCTTCAGCAGCATCTAATGCGCGGCGGTCGCCATTGGCTTCGCCCGTACCCATCATTGCTTTGCCCATTTCTTCCATAACAGAACGAATATCAGCAAAATCGAGGTTAATGAGGCCCGGCATAACGATCAAATCAGTTACGCCACGAACACCGGAATACAAGACTTCGTCAGCCATATTAAAGGCATCTGAAAAAGTTGTGTTTTCATTTGCAATACGGAATAGGTTTTGGTTCGGAACAATAATCAGCGTATCAACATGCTGCTCTAATTCACGAATACCTTGTTCAGCCATTTTCATGCGGTGCGAGCCTTCGAACTGGAAAGGCTTGGTAACAACACCAACCGTCAAAATTCCAGCATCGCGTGCCGCTTGAGCAATAACAGGTGCAGCACCAGTTCCCGTGCCACCTCCCATGCCAGCAGCAATAAAGACCATATGCACACCTTCTAATTCAGAAAGCACATCTTCAATTGCCTCTTCCGCAGCGCCGCGACCGATGTCAGGTTTCGAGCCTGCACCCAAGCCTTGTGTCAAGTTAGCGCCCAATTGAATTCGACGTTCAGCTGATGATTGGGTTAAGGATTGCGCATCTGTGTTAGCGACGACAAAATCAACGCCTTCTAATTCGCGTTTAATCATATTGTTCACAGCATTGCCGCCCGCACCACCAACACCAACAACGGTAATACGTGGTTTCAGTTCCGGATTTTCCGTAGAAGTTGGAACGGTTAGATTGATGCTCATATTGATCTCCTTAGTTTGCGCAATTGCACAGTGTGAATTGATTTCATATAAGCTGCCCCAGCCTTAACAAAATCTTCGCCGCCCCAGTGCGGCATTTTATTATTAGTCATCAAAAATTTTCCTTAAGCCAATGGCCAAGTCGCCCCAAACGACCATCGGCCTGAAGTGTCCCTTGTTTATATGTGTCGTGCGATAGATCTCGCTTTTCATTTAAAGCAAAGTTCAAAAGCCCAACACAGGTCGAGAACGCAGGACCTGATGCGGCTTCCGCCAGCCCATCCATACCCAAAGGCCGCCCGATCCGAACTTGTTTATTTAAAATTGTACCCGCCAATTCTGGCAATCCTGGCAACTGACCAGCACCACCAGTCAAAACCATACGGCGGCCCGCAACTTTATCGAAGCCTGCTTGCACCAAGCGGTCGCGCACCATTTCCAGAATTTCTTCCATACGGGGACGAATTATACCAACCAACATGGACCGTGGAATTTGCAAAGCTTCTGAATTGTTTTCTTCACCAACCAAAGGAACCTTGATGACTTCACGGTCATCATTGCTCGATGGAATGGCGTTCCCATAAAGCGTCTTCATGCGTTCGGCGTGTTGCAAGGACGTTGCCAATCCACGCGCGATATCATTGCTGACGTGTTGACCACCGACGGGAATGCTATCTGCATGAACTAGTTCACCATCAAAAAACACGGCGATGGATGTCGTACCGCCACCAATATCGACGCAGGTCACACCCATTTGGCGCTCGTCTTCTACTACACAGGCCAAAGCGGATGCGTAGGCTGCTAGAACTTTGGTTTCAACCCCTAAATGACACCGTGAAATTGCCGTTTCAAGGTTTCGGATTGGCCCACTGTCGGCAGTTATAATATGCATATTAACGACCAAGCGTTCGCCAAACATGCCCCGTGGATCCCGGATACCTTTATTACCATCGATGCTATAACCGACAGGAATTTTATGGAGAACTTCACTGCTGTTCAATTCGTTTTCGACCAAGCCTTGTGGGTCCAGAATGCTGCGCAAATCAGCATCACCAATTTCATGACCTGCAATAGAGACTTCATAAGCAATCAAACGCGACTTCGGCTTACCAATATTCACATTAACAATCACGTCATGAATATTTTCGCCCGCCATTTGCTCAGCTGCTTCGACTGTAGAACGCACAACTTTCTCGACGCTATCCATATCGACAACAACGCCTGATCGGACACCCTTGGACACATGATGACCAAACCCAACAATTTGTGCGTCATGCCCCGGACCAGAGGAATGATCAGCAGATGGCTTTGCAATCATGCAACTGATTTTAGTTGATCCAATATCAAGTGCAGCAACTAAGCTATTGCGGGGTCGGTTATGGTTAACACCGTTTCTCATAAATCTATAATTCCATCATCTAAATCAGCCAGTATGTTTCATGACTTATCAACATCACGTTTCTCGGCTAGATTTTTTTTTCGTTGTTTTTTTCTGCGTTGATTTACGAACAATCAATCGATCCGGCATCCGTAAATCCAAAATTTGAACATCTCGTTCCAATACCCGATGCACCCTTTCGTATTCAGCTAATCGTTTCCATGCGGCAATTGTATCGCCTTCAGGAAGACGAACATCAATATCGCCTGTCAGACGCAAATTCCATCGGCGCTCGCCAACCCAAACAGCCGCCTTAACCATGCTTTGCAATGCAGGTTGAGTGCGTAAAGTGGTTAGCAATTGGGCTGTTTGATCAGGAGCATTTTCACCGACCACAACAAGCAGATCATTAAACCGGCCGATTTCCTGTCGTAAAATCACATCGCCTTGTTCGTCAATCAGCACGAATTTTCCTTCGTGTTGCCAAATTGCCAAAGGCTTACGTTCTTCAATAGATAATAAAATCGTATCGGGCAGCATACGCTCAACCGTCGCACGGCGAATCCATGGCAACGCTTCAATCCGATCGCGGGCTGCATTTAAGTCAAATGCCAAAATGGGCGCACCGCGTTGCAACCGGATAGCTTTGCGCAATATCTTTGAGGATGTTTCTTTGCGACCAACAACCAAAATCTCATTTACTTGAAATCCAACTTTCGCAGACATGGCGATCCCTCGCCACTTGGTCTGCTCAGCAAGTTTGTCGATAAGATTATGAGAGACGCTCCACCATAAACCCGCACCGATGGCAGCAACGACAACCATCATTGATGTCGCAACTGCGGATCGTCTGCGCCAAAGCGGTACTGCTTTCCGCCTTGGTTTCCCCAATCTTGTTGTTTTTGCATTTTCTTCCATAGTACTCTTCTTGATATTCATGCGTTGCACTTCGCATTATCTACCATCCAGGTTATTAATTCGTTAAACGAAATATTTACATGCGCCGCCTGCTCTGGAATCAAGGACGTAGGTGTCAATCCAGGTTGAGTATTGACCTCAAGTATGTATATTTCCTTTCCATCATAACGAAAATCTGCACGCGAGACCCCCCGACATCCGAGTGATTGATGCGCAAGCAATGCCAATCGCATAATTTCATCATAAAGTCCCTGATCTATATCAGCTGGAATGACATGTGTTGAGCCGCCATCTACATATTTAGCGTCATAATCATAAAAGCCGCGATCGGTTATAATTTCAGTTACGGCTAAAGCACGGTCACCTATCACAGCTGCCGTAAATTCACGGCCCTCAATATATTTTTCGACCATAACATACGTGCCAAACGGCCAACCCGGCTCAGAAAATCGTTCGGTATTATCGCCAGAACGAACAATATGGACCCCAACACTTGAGCCTTCATTGGTTGGTTTTATAACGTAAGGGGGTTCCATAACATGTGTTTTCGAAAGCGTTCCACTTGTCGCTATCACATGATCAGCAACTTGGATGCCTGACATTTGAAAAATCCGTTTCGCCATTACTTTATCCATGGCTAATGCCGATGCCAGCAAACCGGAATGGGAATAGGGAATATTTAAAATATCAAGCAAGCCTTGCACGCATCCATCTTCACCAAAACGACCATGCAGGGCGTTAAAAACAACATCGGGCTTTGGGTAAAGGCGGGTTAACAGAGACCCCATATCGCGCTGAACATCTATTGCAGTTACATCGAATTTCTGGTCATTCAGCGCCCTTGTTACAGCAGCACCAGACATCAGAGATACTTCACGTTCCGCAGACCACCCCCCCATCAACACAGCGACATGCTTTGTCATTTGCCAGCCTCCTTGATACCCTGAAGTGTGGGAATTCCTATGCGCCTGATTTCCCACTCTAATGTAATCCCAAACTTATCGAATACCCGGCGTCGCACCTCTTCACCTAAACCCTCAATGTCGGCCGCAGTTGCATTGCCAGAGTTTACCAAAAAATTGCAATGTAAATTCGAAACGATAGCCCCGCCCCAAACCAAACCCCGGCACCCGGTTTGATCAATTAATTGCCAAGCTTTGTGGTCTTTGGGGTTCGCAAAAGTCGAACCCCCAGTTAGCGTTCGAACTGGCTGACTTTGCTCGCGGTCGGATTGTATTTTTTCCATTCGTTGCTTAATTTCAGCGATCAAACCGGGTTTGCCCTGAAGCGTTACTTGAGTGATAATCAATGAGGGGGCAAGTGTGGAATTGCGATAACCAAAGCCAAGATCTGAAGCGTTGAGTTCATGAACTTCACCGCTTCGGTCTATAGCACGAATGGATGTGCAAACGTCTTTAATTTCATCCTCATATGCGCCAGCATTCATACGGACAGCGCCGCCAATCGTACCCGGAATACCAGACAAAAACTCAAGCCCACTGATTGCGTAATCGCGGGCTTTTCTGGCAACGCTTAAATCAGCAGCTGCTGCCCCAACATGCATTTGAGTATCGGATATTTCAATATCTGTAAACGCCCCACCAAGCCGAATGACAACACCCGGAACGCCACCATCCCGTATTAATAAATTTGATGCATTACCAATTATAGAAACAGGCATATTTGCGGGTAGCTGAGATAAGAACCCACAAAGTTCTTCTTCATCCGCAGGCTTAAATAAAACCTCTGCCGGGCCACCAACTTTAAACCATGTATATCGCGACAAAGCGTCATCAGCTTTTAATTCGCCGCGAACAATTGGCATGGTATGGATTAGGTGTTTTGGGTTATGAACCGTGGCCATCATTATGCACCTTCGCCGCTTGACGACTTTAATGCAGCCAATTGCTCTGGTAATGCATTGGCCCATTGCGAAATATTTCCAGCCCCTAAACAAACAACCAAATCACCAGGCTTAGCTATATTGTTGATCAAAGAGGCCAAATCATCTGGGCTCATTAACGGCTCTACTTTCCGGTGACCATGATGACGAAGACCATCGACAAAACTTTCTCGGTTTACGCCTTCTATTGGCGATTCGCCAGCGGCATATATCTCTGTAACAAAAACCGCATCGGCATTATTGAAGCAAGTGCAGAAATCTTCAAACAAATCTTTTAAACGTGAATAACGATGCGGCTGAACAACTGCAATCACTTGGCCGCGCGTTGCTTGGCGGGCAGCATTTAGCACAGCTGTAATTTCGACCGGATGATGACCGTAATCATCGACGATCGTAATCCCGTCGACTTCCCCAGTTTTGGTAAAGCGGCGTTTTACACCTTCAAAGTTTGCTAATGCACGGCGAATGACGTCATCTTCTAAACCCATCTCGTATGCAATGGCGACCGCAGCCAATGCATTTTGCACATTATGTTGCCCAACCATTGGCAAATACAATCCATGGATCGAGCGTTCATCGCCAGATTTACGATTCGTTAGTGCAATATCAAATCGTGTACCATCGGTGCCCGGTTCTAAATTAATCGCCCGCACATCAGCTTGTGGGCTCATGCCATATGTGATTAACCGGCGGTCGGATACACGGGGGACCATGGCTTGAACTTCAGCATGATCTAAACACAATGCGGCAAACCCATAGAACGGAATGTTTTGCACAAAGACATCGAATGAGGCGCGTAAATTATCAAACGTTCCATAATGATCCAAATGCTCTGAATCAATATTAGTCACAACAGCAATCGTTGCGGGAAGCTTTAAGAACGTTCCATCTGACTCGTCTGCTTCAGCAACCATCCAGTCGCCTTTACCAAGCCGTGCATTGGTTCCCCATGCATTAATAATACCGCCATTGATAACGGTTGGGTCCAGGCCTGCCGTATCCAACATCGCAGCAACAATCGATGTTGTAGTTGTTTTTCCGTGTGT
>Ga0114994_10004271_pt1 | contig 10381 bp, 5 predicted proteins | sample ArcticOcean_MG_C_9_FD_87043 | JGI IMG/M metagenome (GOLD analysis project Ga0114994, IMG submission 87043) | Marine microbial communities from western Arctic Ocean - ArcticOcean_MG_CB2_152 | ecosystem: Environmental > Aquatic > Marine > Oceanic | place: Arctic Ocean: Canada Basin | collected... | reverse complement strand
CGGCTGCGCCTGCGCGCTCGCCCTCAGGCAGCGCGGCGTCGCCTGCGCCGTCTACGAGGGCGATGCGTCGCAGAACGCGCGGCCGCAGGGCTACGCCCTGACGCTCCAGCAGGGCGCGCGCGCGCTGCGGCAGCTGGGCGTGGCGGTGCGGGGCACGACCCCCAAAGGCCACGCGTCCTTTGACCGGAGCGGCGGCGCGCTCGGGGCGTACGCGCCGGCGCAAGCGGACCGGCCGCGGTCGCGGGCGCGGGCGGCGAACGTCGTGTGCCCGCGCCGGCGCGTGCGCGACGCCGTGGCCGCGGAGCTGCGCATCCAGTACGGCCGCCGGTGCGCGTCTGTTGATGAGGGTGTCGTGGTTTTTGAGGACGGGAGCCGCGAGGGGTCGTTCGCGGTGGTCGTCGGCGCCGACGGCGTGAGAAGTAGAGTGGCGCAGGCAAAGCCGGCGTACCTCGGGTACGTGGTGGCGCTGGGCATCGCGCCGTCGGACGCCGTGCCGGAGCACCTGCGCTCGTTCACGTGGCAGTGCCTGGACGGCGCCGGCCAGCGCATGTACTCCATGCCCTTCGACGGGCGCACTGAGGCGAGCACGGACCCCGGCGACAGCGTCCGGGAAACGGGGGGCGACCGTCGCGTCATGTGGCAGTTCTCGTGGCGAGAAGCCGAAGGCGCGGCGCGGCGCGTCGCCAGGGCGGGCGGGTGCGCCATTCGAACCGCGGCCCTCGCGCATGTCGAGGGCTGGGCGGCCTTCGTCCCCGCCCTGGTCGCGGCGACGGCGCCGGAGGATATCGTGGCCTACGCGCTAGTCGATGTGGAGGAGGTGCGCTGTGTCGTGGACGAGCGCACCGTGGTCATCGGCGACGCAGCGCACGCCATGTCGCCCTTCAAGGGCCAGGGGGCGAACCAAGCGCTAGTGGACGGCGTCGAGCTCGCGAAGTGTCTGTACCGCGTGCCCGCGTTGCGGCCGCCGGCCGCGCCGGCGCCGCCGCGCGGGCCGCTCGCGCTCGCCGAGGCGCTCGCGGACTTTGAGCAGGAGTGCGTGGCGCGCGTGACCCCGAAGCTCGCGCTCTCGCGGGCCAACGCCCACCTCACGCACGCGGCGTCGGCGCTGGCGGTCGGGGACGTGCCGCGGGCCGACGCGGCGCGGGCGCATGCCGCCGCTGATGTTTTGTGATGTTATTAATATGGCCTGTTTAAGTGTCTATTTTATGTTGTTTATCTTAGAGGACCCCTCCTAGCTCTTCTGTATCTTGTGTTTCATTCGTTGCTTCGCGAACTCCTCAGGCGTTTACCGGCTCCATCGGGCAAGCGCCGCGGCGAAGGGTGACGTTGGCGGCGGCGGTGGGAACGCCAGGAACGAGCCCGGTGGTAGGCGCGCGGCCGGCGGCGGCCCGGGCGGGCGCGGCGGCGGCGGCGCGCCAAAGGGCGGCCGTGGAGGCGGCGGTGCTTCTTCGGCTTCGTTTATCATGTCCGACTGCGGATTCTGGGTCGTGTCCGCGAGGCCCGCGAGGCGCCGCGCGGCACAGGCCAACTGGAACGAGTGGATCATCACGAAGGCAACAAATTCGCCCGACCATTTGATGTCGTCTCCATCAGAGGGGGCCTGGAATAATACATAAATAGTAAATCCAAAAAAAGAACAAGTTGGACCAGCTCGCGGTACCCGCCCCCTGCGCTGCGTAGGTCCTAAGAATAGAAGCTCCAAAAGCCAAGGAAGAGACTCGAATAAGCGGGGCGCCTCGGCCCGTAGGCTAGTTGTAGTGGTGCTCGACCTGGCCGACAAAACCAAGTACAGCATGATAGCACCATACGCAAGGAAGGCGAGACAGATATAGACGCAGAACGCGATTGCGAAGATAATAAAAACATGCATGAAGCCAATTAGGAAGCGGTTGAGCTGTGGGCTAGTTAGGAAGCGTTTGAGCAAATTATCTGCCAGTGGAATTAACTTGTTGAGGGAGATCAGGACGACTAAAAGTAGGACGATCACGGCAATGCTCCGGGCGAGCTTTTCCAAGATGAGTCCGGCGACTCCGGCCCATCTCTGCCAAAAGGGCGTCGGCGTCGGCGCCGCGGACGCGCGCTCGGCGCTGTCGGCGTCGTCCGGCGTCGGCTTCGGTGGCGGTGAAATCGGTGCCATCACGCCGTCTACCGCGTCTCGGCGCGAGCCGAGCTAGTGCGGGGAAGCCTGTAGGCCAGTTAACCCAAACGCGACCGCGGCGCAGGGTTTCAAGCGCAGCGACTCCTTCCTTGAATGAGCGCAGTGTCACTCTTGTTCACGTTCGCACCTCGAGACCTCGAGAGTGGATTACGTCTCCACGCGTGCCGTACTTAAAGGCAACTCAAACCGGGAAATCAGACAAAACCCGTACTCGGTCACGGGAGGGAACTCGCAGTCGCCGCGTTACGCGCCCGGCTGGAAGTATACCTTGGTTTTCTTATAAGTGGACCCCTAGGCGCCAGCTCCGGCGCCGATGACGGGTTTTTGTGTACGGGTTTTTTGCCCGCATGTAGTAATCAATCCTGCATGCTCTCGCTCGGTCGCTTAGGCAGCCAGGAGACGACAGGCTGCAAAAAACTGCTCGCTTGTGCACGCGTTCATAGATCGCAGGAGTAGTCGTCGCAGAGGAATCATCAGCACACGGCCAAGGAGGCCGCACAGCTCATCATCAAACCGTCGCGTGAACCATGGGCAAGAACTCGGGAGGCGGAGGCAACACCAAGGTCATTGCCGCGAACGCGAAGAAGGCCGTCGCGCAGGCGGAGAAGGACGCCGTCAAGGCGCGGGCCCAGGAGAAGGACGCCAGCGCCGCCTGGGCCGTCGGGTCCAATCAGCGGGGCTCATCGAAGGCCGCCGCCGCGGCCGACAAGCAGGCCGAGAAAATGCGCCGGGACGCCGAGAAGAAGGCCCTCGAGGCCGAGGAGGACGCCGCAGCAAGTAGCATGGCCAAGCCGAAGAAGAAGAAGAAGGACAAGGACGACGTCTCCGCATTGCTGATGGCGGGCCTCGGCGGTACCAAAAAGAAGAAGAAGGTGAGTGCGCCGGACGCCAAGGCCGCGGAAAAGGAGAGGCAGTCCGCGCTGTGCTTGGCGCAGGAGGAGGCCATGCGCAAAAAGGGCGTGGTGCTCGCCGACGACCGGGATTTATTACGCCAGAACCGGAACCGCATGGACGTCGCGGACGGCGGCGCGACGGGCCTGGACAACGCGCTGGACCTGCTCAGTGTGGACGGGGGCGTCGAAAAATCAAAAAACCTCAAGGTGCTCTTCAACGAGTTCTCCGAGCGCGAGACGCCCAAGGTGCGCAAGGAAAATCCTGGGTTGAAGCTCTCCCAGGTCAAGGAGCGCGTCTTCCGGGCCTGGGGGAAGTCCCCCGACAACCCGAAGAACCAAATGTAACCTGTAGTTTTCTATTATATTCCTTGACCAGTGGAGTCTACCAGTGGGAACCTTGTCTAGGGACCTTGACGTCGCGCGGCCGTCGGAGCCGCGCGGCACAATCCAAAGAGGTCCATCGCCCGACTCCACGGAGGTGTCCCTATGGATACGTGGCGTGGCGGCCGAAGGAGAGATAGCGGCGAGCGGCCGACCCCTTATGCGCGCTGCGCATGGTGCTCTCGATGCCCACTCTCCCTGCCGCTGTGCGCGCTGCAATTTCAGCGGCGTGGAGCGGTCGAAACGCGTCACGACGTCGCACACACACGCAAGGCAGCCAATCAGCCAACACAACAAGCCAGCAGCAGTGAACGGGGCACCAAAGCGCATAACAACAAGTGCAGTAGAAGGGCAGCCTTCATAGCGCGAAACCAAGGCGGACAAACACGCTTTAGCAGCTATACATCGTGCCAAGCAGGGCGCAAAAAAAGCATATACTAACCATGTCGGCCGCGCCCGCCGCGCGCCGCAGCCAGAAGTCGTGGCGCAGCGCCCGAAGAGCGAGGTCCACCTCTCGGTCGCGACCCCGTAGCCCGACGACAAGGGCGACCTCGCGCGCCGGCCCGCGCCCTGGCCGCGCGTCCGCCGGCCCTCGGCGCTCGTGCGACCGCCGGGCTACGTGCCCCTCGTCCAGGGCGACATCGCGTGCGAGCCGCGGCGGCGGGGCGAGGTGGACGACGCGCGTCGGCGCTACGAGATGGACAGGGATCGAGACCACTTCGCTGACTCGATATATGAGTCGAGCGTCGAGCGATCGACGGAGGTGGGTGGCGGGTGGCACGAAGATGGACTCGATCGACGGGAGGAAGCGCCGCATCCGGCCGAAAAGCGGTGGCTCGGGCCGCTGGCGTGCCTAAACGGTGGCCCGGAGGACGACGACGAGCCGCGCGGGTGCGGCGGCGTCCAGGTGTTCGGCGGACTGGGCGACGACGAGTCTCGGCCGGGCCTCTTCTCGTTTGTGAGTAGTAGTACTTCGTAAATAGACACATACATGAGTTACACATAGCTGACGGCGACACGGACCCAGCGCTTGTCGTTGGTTGCCGCGGTCACGGGCACGGGCACGGCGGCGCGGAGCCGCGGCGACCGCGTCAGGCCGTCGAGGCGCTGAAGCGGCCGGCACTTGCGGAGGCCCGCCGCCGGCGCCAGGACGAGCGCGCCGTTGCATTGCACGGAGTAAACCAAGCGGCCCGTCGCGAAGAACGTCGCCAGGTCCGGCTCGTCCACCTTTGGTTTTGCGGCCGCGAGCGCTGTCTTTACCAACTCGGCCTTCTTATCCATATATTCCCGCTTGCTCAGGCCGCTCTCGTCGAAGAGCGCTTTGAGGCTGCGGATCGCTGTGACGGTGTCGGCGTCGTCGGCTGGCGCCCAGCTCGCGTCCACGGTCCACTTCCCGAATTGGCTCCTACCCATCGGGACGGCCGCGCCGTAGGGCGGCGCCGCGTCAAACACGGCATCGTCAAATAAATAGAGCGCGCCCCCTTCGTCGAGGTAACTTATCCAGCCCTTCTTGAGCTCGAGCCAGCCCTGGACGGGCCGGGCGTCCTTTGATGGTGTGGAGGCGACGCCGCGCGCGCCCTTTAAACGACCCACGAGCAGCCGGAGCGCCTTCCGCGACAGGCGCCCCCTGCCAATCGATTCGGCCACGTCCCCCAATAGCTGGCGCCAGAAGAACGGCGACTCGTCCCGGAACGGATACAGGTTGAGGCGCGTTCCCAACGCGCCTTTCCGTACTGAAGCCCGCGCCTCTCCAAACACGCGCGAGTCGCACAACGCCCTCAAGGATTCCGAGTCCTCCGCGAGCTGCGCCAATGAGTCCACGCAGCCATGACCGTACACATCCTTCAACAAGGGCAGGACCTCGTTGCGCAACCGCCCTCGCGTCGACCAGGCCGGCGTCGAGTCCCGAAAAAAAGGCACGCCCTCGTCGAACGCCACGCGTAGGATCTGGGCCTTGTCCAATGCCAAAAAAGGGCGCACGATGTCCACGCCGTGCAGCGTATCGCGTTGGACCATGCCCGACAGGCGCAGGGGCCCGCAGCCCTTCAAACTGTTCGACACGCAGTTCTCCATCACGTCTCCCCTATGATGGGCTAGTAAAATGGGCGCGTCCGCTTCTCTATAAAAAGCGAAGCGCCGTTCCCGCGCTTCCTTCTCGTACACTTCGCGGTCCGTCACGCCGCGCCTTAAAGACGCCGGCATCGCCAACACCTTCAGGGGAACGTTGATCGAGGCGCACCACCTCTCTAAAAATGCCGCCTCGGCCGCGGCCTCAGGCCGGTTCCCGTAGTTGATGTGTAAAGCCGAGACCTCCATCAACGGAGCGAGGCCCCAGAGCAGGACCATGGAGTCCACTCCGCCGCTCAGCGACACGGCGCACGCCCTCTCCGTCGCCGCGAAGGCGTGGAGCACCTGGTGGACCGCGCCCTTCGAGGACGCGCCGCCCGCCGTGCAGCGCGCGTCCAACAATTCCGCGTCTCCGTACGCGCCGCCGGGCGCGCCCCCGGGCGGCTCCGTGCGCTCGCGCCGCCGTCGCGCCGTCGCCCGCCGCAACTTGTCGAGGACCTCCGCGTCGCCCTGGTCGTGTGCTTGCCGGCCAGAAATCAATGCTTCCACGGCCTCGCACGCCTCAGCGCTATCCTTCGCCGCGTGCCTCGCGCTCAGTAAGCCAAACGCGTGCTGCGCCGGCGACAGCGTCGAGCAAGGGTCCCACCGCCCGCCAAAGTCCTCTCTAAAAATATCAGCTGCTCGCTGGGATGTTTCAGTATGATCACTGTCGCGGTCCACGTGCCTTGCAAGTTGGTCCAACGCTACAATTAACGCGAGCGCCCCGCGCGGCGTCCGCCTCCACGCGTCGAGGGCGCCTTCCCTCGCCTCCCGCACCACCTCCGCGAAGCGTCTCCGTACAACGTCGTCCGCGGCGTCCCGGTCGCTCCCCCGCGCGAACCAGAGCTTTCGGCCGAGCTCGGCTCTCGCACAAAAGGTGTGGCCGCCGAACCAGAACGCGAGGATCGCATCTATTCGTTCGTCGAAGGGGTCGCCCTTGCGTCGGCGGCGCAGCGCGATGGCGAGCACTGCTACGGCCGCACCGCTCGCGAGTGCTGCTGCTGCTGCTCTCATTGGTGCTTTTGCAGCTCTCTCTTACGCCGCAGCAGCTTTTACTCAGCCGAGTGCTTGCAGCTGTCTGTTTTTGACAGCTTTCACTCTCAAAGCAACCGCGTAGCTTGAGCTTGACATAAGTGATGCGTTTGCCCTTCAAAACCCGCGTCGTAAAACCCGTGCGCGTCTCCTGTGCTGAATTTCGCGCGGCACTCATCGCAATCGCTGCCATCAGCAAAGGCCTTACAGGTGTGCTGAGTACCGCAGTTCAACACTGTTTACGCGTTCGGGGTGAGCACCGCTGCTAAGTGCGAGTACGGACGCTTAGTCAGTCTGCGGGAGCACGTGTGCTGCGGGAGCACAGGCGCTAGGCGGCACCTTGGAGTGAGCCGGTGTCACTGGCCCGACGACCTCTTGGGCGCACCGAACCGCATCGAAGATGCGGCCGCTTTTGATCCCGCTGCTATGCGTGGCCCGCGCCATGCGCATGCCGCCCAGACAGGGCGTCCAAACGCCACAAGCCCAGACAGCCATCGCCGAGCCGCGGCCCGACGCTGTCGCGGCGCTGCGCCGCAACGACTTCGGGAACCTCCACGCGTTCCTCCGGAGCTTTGATTGTGAGACGCTCGCCGACGTTTTAGAACCCCTGGCGCTGCCCGACATCGACCGCATCGTCGACCGGGCGGCCCTACCGCCCGCACAACTCGCCGACACCGGCGCGTGCCTGCAACTCATGGCCGCGGGCGACTTTTTTGGCGCGCACGACGTCTGCGAGGGGCTCGTGGAAAAAGGCGCCGGCGAGGGCGACGCCGCGCGGTCCTGCGCCTTTGCGGTTATAAGTGCGCTGTGCGAGGCCGAGCTCACGGGCACCTACGCCGGCGTCTGGCGCGGGGATCTAGCGAGGGTCGTCCTGGACGACGCCGCGACGCAGGACCCGCGCTCGGCGCCCTTCGTGGACCTCGCTTTGGCGTTCACTTCCGACGCGGCGACGGCCCTCGGGTGCGCGCTGGCGGCGGCGGCGGCCTCGCCGGACCTTGGCGACATGGCGTCCCTCGCCGCGCGCAAGGCTGACGCGCAGCGGGCCGTGGTGGACGTAGAGGAGGAGGCGCCGGTGGACGTAGAGGAGGCCGCGCCCCTCCCGAAAGCGTTAAGCGCGTTGGACGACCTCGTCGCGATCGCGCCGGCCAAGCAGTTGTTCGCAGCTTTAACGGATGCGGGGCGCTTAGCTGAAGAGAGACAAGATGACTTGAGAGAGACGTCGTTCAGCGCCGTGTTCAGTGGGAACCCTGGGACCGGGAAGAGCACCGTGATGAAGCTGTATGGTGCTCTACTGGAGGAGCTGAAAGTGGCCCCGAAAGATAAAACAATAGAGACCACGGGCGGCGAGTTGGCAAGAGGTGGTACCGACGGCTTTGAAGAACTCGTCAAGAAATCTTTTGCGGACCCCCAGACGTCCTTACTCGAGGTCGGCGACCGAGTGGAGGTCAAACGAGGCGCGTCCTGGGGCCACTTCGGCGAAGTGGTATTTGTGGATAGGAACACGTACGACGTGCGTTCGCATGACTTCGTGGAGATTAAAGCGCCTCGACATAGGATCAAAGATTCTAGTGAAGAAGGCGGCGTTTTACTCGTGGACGAGGCCTACCAGCTCGATCCCTCGAATTCTCAGGCCGGGCGCCAGGTGTTAGAGATGTTGGTACGGGAGATGGATCTGAGGCAGGGTTCGTTGACGGTGGTCTTCGCCGGGCCTTGGAAGGACATGGACGCGTTTATATCCAGCACGCCGGGTTTATCATCTAGAGTACGTCGAACCGTGGACTTCCCTGATTTCAATGATGAGGAGCTGGTCGAGGTGGCCCGGCGGAAGTTCGACAAACGTTTCGGGAACTACGAGCTTGCCGACGCCAAGCACCTCAGGATTGCGGCGCGGCGTTTAGGTAAGGGGCGGGGCGCGCCGGGCTTCGGGAACGCGCGCGCCATTGCACACTTGATAGACAACGCCTGGGAGAGGCAGACGCGGCGCGTCTCCATTGAGCGTTTGAAAGGTCTTGACCCGGACCCCTTCCGCTTCACGCGGGAGGATCTCCTGGGCAATCGGACGCTGGACATGACGCAGAGCGAACCCTTGCAAGCGCTACAAGCCATGGAAGGGCTAGACAAAGTGAAACGTGCGGTGGACGACTTGCTGCGGATCGTGGAAACGAACAACGAACGAGAGGACAACGAGGAGCCCCCGCAAACATTATCTCTCAATAGAGTGTTCCTGGGCAACCCGGGCACCGGTAAAACGACCGTCGCTCGACTGTACAGCCGCGTCCTCAACGAGCTCGGCTTCCTCAGCAAGGGCGGCGTGGTCCTGGCGACGCCCTCGGACTTTGTTGGAAGTGCCCTGGGCCAGTCCGAGGAGAAGACCAACGCGTTACTGGATAAGGCGAGAGGTTGCATTTTGGTCATCGACGAGGCGTACGGCCTCGACCCGGCCCAGAGCAACGGCGGCATCGCGGGCGGCGACCCCTTCCGGGGCGCGGTGGTAGACGCTTTAGTGTCGCGGGTCCAGGGCGAGGCGGGTGCCGACGTGTGCGTGCTGCTATTGGGCTACGAACGCCCGATGCGGGCCTTTTTGAGGACGGCGAACCCCGGTTTAGCTCGTCGGTTTGATTTAGAAAACGCCTTCGTGTTCGAGGATTATGACGACCAGGCTTTATTGAAGATCCTCCTCCAGAATGTGAAAGCGCGGAACCTTCAGGTCTCGCTCGCGGACGCCAAGGCCGCCGTGCGCAAACGCCTCGCGAAGCAAAGGTTAAGGCCCAACTTCGGCAACGCCGGCGCCGCGGAGGCCCTGGTGGCCGAGGCGGTGCAGCGGCGCGAGCGGCGGTTAGATTCTTTAACGGCCGCCGACCGCGTGTTGGAAAGGGACCTCTTGCTGGAGGACTTGTACGAGGAGCCCGCCCACGTGAAGGATCCCTCCTTGGTCTTCGACGGCCTCATTGGCTGCGACCTCATCAAGCAAAAGCTCGCGGAGTATTCGGCCGTCGTCGACGCCGCGCGGCTCGTGGGCCGGGACCCGATGGATGATTTGGGCATGGTCTTCGCCTTCCAGGGCGCGCCGGGCACGGGCAAGACGACTGTTGCCAGACGCATGGGGTTATTGTTCGAAGCGCTAGGTGTCTTGCCGTCGAGTGACGTCGTGCAAGTGTCCGCGTCGGACTTTGTGACGGGCTACGTGGGCCAAGCGGCCGGGAAGACTAGAGACATCTTCGAGAGCGCCCGAGGCGCTGTCTTATTTATAGACGAGGCCTACCGCCTTCACGACCCGACGGGGCGGAGCTACTTCCAGGAGGCTATTGATGAAATCGTCACGTTACTCACGGAGGAAGACTATAAAAATAAGATGGTCGTGGTCTTCGCCGGCTACAGTAATGAAATGAGCACTTTACTAGCCAAGGTCAATCCGGGCTTGAAGAGCCGCGTCTCGGACGTGATTGACTTCCCCGACTTTGATGCTAGTGACGCGGCCGCGATCGCGGCCAACCTCCTCGCGACGAAGCGCATGGGTTCTGTTAGTACAGAATTGTTACAAGCGGAAGCGCAACGGCTCATGTCTGCTCAAGACTGGGCCAACGGCCGGGACGTGGACGCGTGGGTGCGGCGAATTGCCGTTGAAAGTGCAACGCGCGGGTCGGCCGTCGCGACGGAAGAAGCGGTGACCGCGGCGACGGAAAAACTTTTGCTTGCGAAGCGCGGCGCCGTGGTCGACGCGCCCCCTGAAATAGTAGACGCGTCGTCGTTCCTCACGGCGGACATGACCATCGCGCCGCCGCGCGTGGAAGTACAGACGGTCACAGACGTG
>Ga0114994_10004266_pt1 | contig 10388 bp, 12 predicted proteins | sample ArcticOcean_MG_C_9_FD_87043 | JGI IMG/M metagenome (GOLD analysis project Ga0114994, IMG submission 87043) | Marine microbial communities from western Arctic Ocean - ArcticOcean_MG_CB2_152 | ecosystem: Environmental > Aquatic > Marine > Oceanic | place: Arctic Ocean: Canada Basin | collected... | reverse complement strand
GTTTCTATATACAGTTTCACCAAATGATTTGTATGCTTTAACTGCTTCTAAGAATGCATGTTTTTGTTCTGTAGTCATCTCTGGGGATTCTTCATCTTCGTTTTCTTTAACGAATGATTTAGCGTATGGGTCAGAATAAACTTTACCTAACTGTGGGTTGATAGCTTCATTCAGTAAATCTTTTAGTTTTTTCATTTCTTACCTAATTGTTATATAGCACAGATTCCATCTATTTCACAGATGATATCACGTACTAATGTGTTAATTTTTTTATATGATTTTAAAGAACCAGCTTTAACAGATTCATTTACAGGTTTCATAAATGCACCATGTGTTGATGGATTTGAAACAAAGTCCCAGCATATCAAATCAAAATCATCTTCTACTGTTACGGTCTTACCATTAGTAGATTCTTTTACCGAACCCATACCTCTTGAAGATATACCAACGGTGCACCCCGCTTCTAATAATTCTTTTAGGATATTTCCTGATGGAGTTTTTAGTACTTCTACTTTTCCAATCACATCATTACCTTCCCACCATATATCACGTATTATATGGGATGTATTTTTTAGTTCAACAACAGATGCATCTGGATGGTCTAACTCACCATATGCTCTATTTTCTTTAATCTCTCTACCTTTGTACTTATCCACTTCTCGTTTGAGAATACCTGATGGGTATATTCTACCATTTTGGTTTTCGGATTCAGCTCGTTGTAATACACCTTCAACAATTAATCGCCCATTGTGTTTAGTCATGGATTCATTAAGTTGCTTTGGTGTTATACTGAATGGTGTTATGTCTACTAATAGTTTACTCATTACTTATCCCACACTTTTCGTTTCCTATACAAATCAAACATAATTTGTGCTACTTCATATCTAATAAGTAACCTGATATCTTCCAAATCCTTATTTGAAAGGCCTTCTTTAATAATATCTTTCTTTTTAGGAATCATGAACTCAACTCTTTTAGTTTATGTGCTACTTTTAACAATCTTTCAGAGATTTTTCCAAAACGTTGTTGTGTTGATTTCCAATATTGTCCGGTATGTACACCAGCTTCAGTTTTTAACTTTGTGTTCTGATTAACGATACGTTCCATTTCGAACATCATACGATTTATTTTTTTAATAGAATCGTTTACCTTTTGGTAATCCTTTCTAGTATCATCTTTTTTATATTCTTTATAAGATATTTCATTTATCTTAGATTCTAGCTTTCTTTCCAACGATTCCATTGTTTTAATGTTCTTTTTGGATTTTTTAGATTTTTTATAACCTAAAACTTCAATATGGCCATTATCTAACTCATTCTCATCATCAACAAACGCGTTTGGGGTTCTAGGAGGACCTTCACCACCATCCATGTTACCAGTAACATTAGTTTCTTCTAGCTCTTCAAACTTTTCTGATATTTCTTTTAGTAAACTTTTCATTAAAATGCCTTTTTTAATTCAGAGTACAACTCATTATATCGTAATAATGATAAAATTTGAGATTCCGTGATGGTTTTTGAAGATTTTACTTTTGAAATTAATCTTACAACTTCGTTTACCTTAATTTTAGTAACTTGGTCGGTTATTTTTATTAATTTTATATTTTTTGTAAGTAAGTTACACTCTCTTATAACAAAACTCTTTAATTTTTTAGAATTATCAACTGAGTTTATATATTCTTTTAAAATACCACGCTGCTTATCAGATAAATGTGTATATTTGTTATTAAAATTCTCTACTAACATTTTCCAAGCAAGTAATCGAACCTCTTTAGGTTGCTTTGAGTACTCTTCGTTGATAGTTGTGATAACGGTATCTGTACTTTGAGATTTACCTGTTAGGTGTTCCATCAATGTAGATTTACAATCAACATATTCTTTTGGGTTTTCTGAATTTAAGTATTCAAATAGTTTATAGATAGATGCGTTCTCTTTATAGTTACTAACTCTATAGTTAAAAAAGTCTTCCAATACAAAATTAGATTTAATATCTTTAATTAAGTTGTATTTTTGCTTACTTAATGTAGGTGTGGTTAACTTATTTCGTTCTTTAAGAATAATATTCAAAAACTCACTAGCCTTATACTCAGAATCGAATGATTCCTTTATTGCAGATTGATATAATCTCAATTCTTTTGCTAATTCTGAATTCTTACCGAAGTGTTCTCTGATAATATCAGTTGCTTTTGAATCTTTGTTGTTCAAAGTATCGGTCGCAATTTGTCTAACAAGTAATTCAAATAGAATACCCGTATTTTTAAACTTACTATGCTTTAATTTCTTCATCCGTTCCTTATAGTTTGGTAGAATAACCCATACAGTTGGTTATAAATATATTAATTATTAGAATCCAATATATTATTTTCATCTAATAGTGATATATTATCAGTTTCTTCTTCAATTTTAAGAGATTCTGCTATAATACCTCTAGTCTTAATCTTAATTTTCATTTTAGATAACATTGAGTTCGTAGATTCTTTGTTAACTACTTCGTTTGCGTTATATCCTCTTGATGGAGCTTCTGGTTTAATAGAAATACTTTTATTTCCTAGTGGGTCTCTACCAAATGGGGATTTATCTTTCCCATATGTATTACCTTCCTTAGGTCTACCAGCTCCTTCAAAACCACCTTCTGGAGCTCCCCCTTCTACCGTTGGGAATCCAGCATTATCTCCACTTTCATCACCTTGCTCACCACCACCTTGCTGTAGTGTTGCCATATCATGTGGAGTTCCGAATGATTCACCAGTCTTAACCGGGTCATTACCTTCTGATTCAATCTGTTCTTGTCTGAATGCTAGTTTGAGGTCATTAATAACTCCCATTTGTTCTTTTTTCCATTCATCATCACTCATATTGAAAATGTTTTTATACATCCATTCTTGTGATACCATTTTAAGGTCTTTCATATCTGAAACTAATGATACTTTTTCAGACCAAAGGTTTGCTTTTTCCTGCTCATATATAATAGATGGTGTAGTTAACTCTAATTCGAAGTTTACCAACTCAGCATCCTCATACCCTTGTGAGTATAAGTGAACAATTGCTATTTTAGTTAATTCTGAAAGTACAATCTTTTGGATTCTCTCTACAGAACGTGCAAATCTAATATCTTGCTGTGCTAATGTAGATTTACCTTCAACACCCTCTTCATATCCAATAAATGCTTTTGGAACTTTAAGAGCTGCCATCATTCTATTCTTTAGGTATTCGATATCATCTATACCACCAAATTCCATGCCGCTAAGAGAATCAATCTCAGTACCACTTTGCCCACCTCTTACAGGTAAGTAATAATCCTCTAGCATATTCTGCATATTGAATTTTAAGTTGTACTCACCAGTCGCTTCATCTACATATGGAACTTTCTTCATTTGGTCAATGATATTTGACATATACGAATCAACCTCTGCTGGTGGAATATTTCCAATATCAATTTTAAAGATTCTCTTTTCAGGTGCTCTCATAATTCTATGAATCATCATAGCATCTTCCATAAGAACTAATTGCTTCCAAGTCTTTCTAGCACCTTCTAATAAAGAACGGCCATAAGGAAGGAAGTTTGTATCTGTAAGTAATCTAAAATGTGCTACTTGAAATGATTCTAAGTATTTACTTGAGTTTCGTTGAGACATAGCGGTTGTATTCTGCTCATCTACTTCAAATCGTACTGAGTATGGGTTATCTAAATCGTAACCTTCTTCTCTACGAGTTTCGTAAACTGATAATGGTTGTGCATTTACTACACCTAACTCATCATCAATATCTAAATGTAAATAGTAATCACCATATTTGTTCATACCTCTAACCCATCCCCAAAGATTGAACTCAATATTCAATACATCGTAAAATAGGTTGTGAAGTGTTTTCTTTAATTTTTCATCAGATGATTTAATTCTAATAACATCACCCATATCGTTTTTAAGGGTCGCTTCATCGGAGTATATATCTAATATAGATGAAATGATAGAATCTTTATCCATCGATTCATAATCAGTATATAATTCTAATTTGTTTGAATGGTAATTAAATCGTTCGTTGGTACTTTGCCAATTCTTTCTTGAGTTTGCTCCATGCAATCTACCATATCTATCGTAATGTGCAGAACCTTGCTTATTACCATCGCTCTGTAATCTTGATGAATCGACTACCTTTAGTTTATCCTTTCCAACACGTCGTACAACGACTTGTGTTGCGAATAATTTCTTTAATTTACCGAATAATGAATTATCTGCCATAATTATGTGTTTATATAGTACTTACAATCTATAAATATACAAAAAATATTTAATATATCCAAATTTTATTGTAATGAATTTATAATAACCAACTTATATCTTCATCACCTTTCCCAGTGTTAACTTTCCAAGCATTCTTAGCTTGAGCTGATGAGGTTTTGAATACTCCTGAGTTTTTAGATGTTAATGATAATGCTTTTCTATTTAATTCAATTCCTTGTTGTCTTAATTTTAATGCGGTATCTCTAACCCATAGTGCCGTTGAGAATGATATAGTTAAATCATCGTTATAACCTTGCTGTGCCTCTGCTCTACTACCATTCCAAATAAATACAAACAACTCGTCTATCAACCTCTTAGAACGTATGATAGGGGTTCGTTCTCTCATATAAGTATCTAACTTAGATATAACTAACGGACGTGTTCTGCTTGACATTGTGAATCCTGGCACCATCTGAGATTTATCTTTTAAATCAAATCCTTTATTCAAATGAATATCATTATCCACATACCCCATATCTTTATAAGAATAGTATAAGTTTGTATAACCTCTATCAATTGCTTCTTGAATTACAGCCCAACCAATGTTTGCGTTTTCAATTACAAGTAATGCATCATTCCATTCGGTTGCTACGTTAACTAACATTCTACCGTAATCTTTGGTATCTATCTTACCTCTATATTCAGCTACCTGCTCTAATGATTCTATATCTATAACGTGAAATGCTGAATAATCTTTTCCATCACCCCTAGCGACATCTGCTACTACTACATAATCTCTACTATAGTTTGGCTGTTGCCATAACCAATAGTTTCCATCAAACCCTCGCTTTTCAACTGGCTCTTGCACATATGTTTCTTCGTACCATTGTAGGAGTTCACCATCAACAACTGTATAACCAGATGATATAAAATCACAATCACATTCCTGTGCTGCCATCTTTTCACCTAATAATTGAGTTTGTTTTTCTCTCCACTTTTCATCACGTTCAGGGTGTACAGTCCAATGAAGTTTGATTGGATTCCAACTATCACCTTGCTCACCTTTCATCCAAGTCTTATGGAAGAAGTTACCAACACCGTTGGGAGTTGATAATACAATTGCCTTACCACCAGTCGAAAGAGTTGATTGAGCGGATGCCCAAATCGTATCTACACTTTTAATAAATGCGGCCTCATCTATAATCAACATTGATAATGCTTCCGAACGTCCTGCATCACCACTAGCGGATGTTGCTTTAATCTGAGAACCATTTCCTAATCTTAATGATAACTTATTATCTTCAATAGTTTCACCCTTTAACCAAGATGGAAGGCTTTCGTGCATATATCGAACTTTAGTTACTAAGTTCTTTGCTACCTCTTGCTTAGTTGCAATTACTAATACATTCTTATCATCTTGAAATAACATCATCCAAAGTGAATACCCTGCTGATAATGTTGAGATACCTAATTGACGTGATTTAAGAATTACATTGAATTGGTGTTCATCGAGTTCACCCATAACATCTTCTTGAAATGGAAATAAATCAAATAGAATCTTCCCACGTTTTGGATGCTGGATATAACAATACTTTCTAAAAAAGTATATTGGGTTTTTAGCACATTTTACATATTCTTCTCGAATAAGTTCTTTTATAGATTTACTCATAACTTACTTTTTACCAAGCTTCCACATCATCCTTGCAGAAATTACTGGCTCTAAGGTTTGGTTCAACCCTAATCCGATTCCATATACTTTCTTACGTTTACTTCTAAATAAAAGTTCACCACCAATATAATTAAATTGAGTTTGGTTACCAGCTAATCCAATACCTACATAAAACTCGTGTTTACTAATTAATGAATCTCTTGTAATGGTAGTAGTTGGTAATAATAGATTTGGGGTGATTTGTCTAAACACAATTGAGTTTCTACTAATTGTATCTTTTATTATGATGTTACCTAATGAATCTAAATCTAATGTATCCGTATAAAAGTATTTTGTATAGTAATCTTTTAAAATATCTAATGTATCAATGTTAGCTGGTATTGTATCATGTATGGTTTCAATTTTAGTTTTCCACTTTGGTATATAAACTAAACTATCAATCTTTACAGTATCCCACTTTGTTTCAATTTTAGTAATAACCGTACCTTCAACAGGCTGTTCGATTCTTTTATTGAATGGGTTTAAGTTAAATGGTTGAAACGGACTTGAACATTGTTGCTGCAGTATAATTATAATAATTAAAACTGCTATTATTATGCTTTTTAGATTACCGAAAATCTCTTTAATCATTACTTCTTAGTTGTAGTTTTTTTAGCTGGCTTTCTACCTCTACGTGGTTTACCCTTAACGGCACCAACTACATCTTTAGTTTGTTTTCTTACTTGCTTTACAGCATCAGTTACATCTTTAACTTCTTCTTTCACTCGTTTAACTCTACGTTTAACTTCAGTTTTAACTTTAGTTACTTCTTCTTTAACATCATCAATAGCATCTTCTACTATGTCTGGAATACCATCACCATCTGAATCTTTTATCTTTTCTGATGCTGTAACGTATAATATTGATACCACACTTAGGATGACAAGTACTATAATAAAAATTGGGAATGAGCTCATAATTCAACGCTTTTTTTTAAATTTTGTTTATAATAATAAATATGTAAAAGTTTTTTATAAATCCAATTACCACTTTCTACAAGACCAATAGTTTGCTTTCCACTTTGGTCCAGGGTTATCACAATTCATTCTTGCTCTAAATGATTTACGTGCTGCTGGATTATCTTTTTTGATTACCATCCCCTTTTGTCCAAAGTTTACTTTTACTACGTTACCTTTTTCATTGTTAACATAAACTTTAAACTTCTTAACATCACCTTGCATTGGTTTGTTAAGTTCTACTTTTCTACCTTGGTATTCACCTTCTTCTATTACTTCAGAAACATCTTCCTTCTTCATAAGTTTGAATGCCATAATTCCCATACTAACAACACCACCATTAACAAACTTGTCTTTATTAGATTGGCTTTTAAGTGCATCGTATACTTGAATCATTAGGTTTGCTGAATTCATATCAACTCTTACCTTCTTACCAGTCTTAGTATCTTTAATCAAATCGTTTTGTTTATTCTTTACGATTTTTCTTAATTGAGTAATTACTTCAGGTTCTGTAGCTTCATTAACTACTGATTCACTCATATCTTCGATAGTAGCTCCCATATCACCAATAGCCATAGTTACGTTTCCATTTCTCTGATACAGATAATACTTAACACCTTTTGGATTTGCTACATTTTGTAGAATTATTCTTTCTACTTTTTCTTTACCAACTACAGTCTTACCTTTAGTTACTTTAAACTTACCTTCTCTACCACTACTCATTGATGAACCATACTTAATTGTAATCTCATCACCTTTTTTGAGTTTATCGTAAACCTTTAATCTTTTGTTCATATCCATTGATTTGGCTTCGTTTATTGATTCACCAAGTTGGTTATGATATTTTTTATCTATATTTTTTTTGAGAGTTTTCTCATCTTTAAAATATGCAGTTATTAACCCTTTGAATCCTTTTTGTGGTGAAATGTAAAACCCATCCTTTTTATACTCAGATTTTCCTTTAGAATCTTTTGGCGCTTCTCCAACTATAAGTAAAAATGGTCTACCTTTATCATCTCTAATTGAGTATGAATCATTTTCATCTACTGATTCTTTATTTTCAGTTTCCCAACCACCACCTGCTGCTTTGTATTGTTTAGCAGCCCATCCGTTAGCGTATGCTGATGGGTATACATCGAACTTCTTCTTTGCTTGTGATTTATAGTAAGACCATTTTGATGAATCAGTTGGAACATTCTTTTCTGTAAGTTCCATTACTCTTTCTTCTAGCTTCTTTTTATAATCTTCACTTGTGATTGTATTAGACTGGTTTTTTTCTAATTCAGCTCTAAGATAATGTTTTGCTCCGATTAGATAATCTTTTGCTTTGATTACTTTTGCTTGCCACCAATGTGGTAAATCAATTTCATCATTTGTATTTGATAATGTATCCATTACATCTTTTAACTCAGCTGCATATCTAGCGATTACACTTAAATCAGAGGATAACATATCTGGTTCATTATCGGTATGACCTAAATCAGTATCTTCGTTAGTGTCTGATATTTCGTTGATATATTCTGATATCCATTTATTATTCATAATGTAATCCTTAGTTTATATAATAAGTTAATTCAAATTTTCCACTATCCATACCATATAATGATATTGATAATCCTTTTCGTTGAGGTTTATCATTTTTTAGTAATCCAATAATAAATGAATGTGTTTTGCCAACACTTGGTCTTAATCTATTATATTTACCACCATGTGTGATTTGATTATTCCAATCATCTTCATCAATAGTAAATCCTTTTTTCTCAGCGGCCGTTTTAGCGAAATCAACTGCTTCACCTGCTGTTTTAAAGTAATCGTTATTACCTTCTAATAATTCTTTTAACTTAATCATATTATGCTCCTGTCTTACTATTAGTAGGTGATTTACCCTTAGTTCTATTTTTACCTTTTTTGGAATCCCCAGCTTTCTTTTGTGCCGTTCGTTTCTTTCTTACAAAGGTAGCTCTACCCTTCGGGCCTAACTTATTGGCTTTTTCTTGCGATAAACATGCAGCATATGCTCCACCTTCTTCTCCATCACCACATTTACCTAGCTTCTGACCTTCACTTCCATATCTATCCCATCCACCACCACTAGCAGTACCAGTCTTTCCTTTTCCAAACCATTTACTAAGGTCTTCGGTCATTAGGTTTTTTGAAGAAAGATATTCGTATAAATCAGATTTAACATACTCTATAGCTAGTGAATTTTTTACACCATCATTGATGTAAGTTTCGTAAGTGTTTTGTATGTATTCTCTAATATTCATTAATCTTCTTTATTATCCTTTTAACTTGTCAATGAAGTTTGTTTTAAATTCTTCAAATCCATCATCAATTTTGGATACAATTTCTTCTTCTGATAATCCATCCCACTCTTCAATAGAACCATCTTCATTAATGAATGATGCTTTGATTGTTGATTTTAGAACTTCTTTTTCTACTTCTGCTTCTTTTAACCAAGATTCTGCATTATTTAAAAGTTTTGTACGTTCGTACTCATCGTATTCACCTTTTAATTTTAAATCATGTTCCATTTCTACAACACAATCTAAACACATACCATGATATGCTTTCATTTTTAAATCAGCCTGACTTGGTTCTATACAAGTACAAGTTTCCTTATTACAATTTGGAAATGCTTTTAGGTCTTCTCTTAATTTTGCGAACTTACCAACTTTTACTCTGTATCCGTTTTTTTGTTCCCAAGACTGACCATCATCATCTATCCAAGTTTCTCCAACTTCTTTTTTTACAAACTTTTTACCTTCAAACGATATACTTTTCTTTGTTTGGGTTTTATGTTCACCCAATAGCATCTCGTTTACTGCTTTTATATTCTTTAATTTCTTACTCATAACTATGTTTGTTTTATATAAATATTGTATTATTTAATTAAACCTAATTTTTTAAGTTCATTCAATCTTTTATAATATGTTGGTGTTGATATATCTAATTCGGATTGAATCTTTTTAACTGAATAACCTTTGGATTTTAACTGTAAAATTAAATCTCTATCTGATTGGTGTTTATTATCCCAATACTTCTTACGTCCTATTAAAGCCTTTCTGATTAGTTCATCTTTATCGAGCTTAACCATAGCTTCTTTAGTTCTTTTTGATATTAACTTTTTAGTTTCTTCTGGAATAACTTTACCAATTTGTGATTGTCTAATCTTCTCAATTGTTTCTTCTGAATGTTTGTAACCACCCGTACCACCTTCAATCATATTATAACCATCTTCAATTGAATTGTATTCAGATATATGTTGAATTTCCTTTTGGTTTAACTCATCTTTAGAATTTGCGGTATCAACCACTTCCCAATTGAAGTTATCAATCCCATATGATTTAATAGCTTTGTGAAATTTACTTTTAGAATTTTTGGATAGACTGGAAAGAAAATGGTTATGTTTTCGTTCTTCTAAAGATTTAACAGTTTGTCCTATGTAAACATTACCACTTTTCTTATTTGTTACCTTATATATTATCATAATAACCCTATCGTT
>Ga0114994_10004265_pt1 | contig 10389 bp, 13 predicted proteins | sample ArcticOcean_MG_C_9_FD_87043 | JGI IMG/M metagenome (GOLD analysis project Ga0114994, IMG submission 87043) | Marine microbial communities from western Arctic Ocean - ArcticOcean_MG_CB2_152 | ecosystem: Environmental > Aquatic > Marine > Oceanic | place: Arctic Ocean: Canada Basin | collected... | reverse complement strand
TTTTGTGGAGTTAGGGGCTGAGGGTGGGTGGGGTTTGTAGAAAGTGTGGGTGGGGGGGGGGGGATGGTGAATTGGAGGGAAAAGAGGGGGGGGGGGGGGGGTATCAATCCATGTATTAAAGAGGAAGAAGTTTTAAATTAGATGTTTCACAATCTTGCCAGTTGATTCACCAGGATGCATTCAGATTTGTATCGTTTTTTCCAAACCTTCCTGTTGACCCATCGAATTACCTTCGGAACGTTCTGCTTGAACTCAGCCTTTGTAATTCCCGACCCAGTTTCAGTTTCAGTTTCAGCTTCAAGCAGCATTCCCGGTAGAAATAACCTTGCACCAACTACACCGCACTTCTTTTGAATTTTTTTAACAATCTTCTTCTCCTCCTCGGGCGTGAAATGGAGTCGCAAAAGATTTGGAACGATCGCTTCCTCGTCGTCAAGATGCCTCGTCATAGCGGCTGCGTACTCATTCAAGGCCTGAGCGAGCTCTGACACAAAAAAGAGCAACGTCGATGATGACGCCCAAAACGATTCATCCAACGAAGTTTTACCAACCTCCTCGGAGGAGAAAGCCAACGCCAAACTGCTCTTCGAGAGAAGTTTATCAATGGTGTCTGTCATTCGATGCAAGGCAACGTGTAGCTGCTGTAGTGTCGAAGGAAGTGAACATTTCGTTTCCATCCAAGGAAAGTAAATTAACTCCTCGCATTCATGGTGCATGGAGACTCTTCGAATATGATATTTTCGCCACCAACATTTAAACGATTTGATTCGTTTGTTGATGTTTGGGGGGGTTGGGAGGGTGGTGAGCGCTGTGGCGCACCTTTGCAGTTGGATTATATCGTGCCGGATGCTTGCATGAGGAAAAAGGAGGGAGAGGGAGGCCCAATCATTTGCACCTGATGAGGTGCTTCCACTCTCTGAGTTTGGGAGGTTGGAGGGGATATCATTTGCACCTGATGAGGTGCTTCCACTCTCTGAGTCCATCATTTTTGGGAGGTTGGAGGGGATAACTTGAACGACGACAACGACCACCACCAATACGGTGGCCGGATTAAACAAGAATTTTAGTTTTTATTTTTATTAATACAACCTTCGTGGATGAACGAGTTCTCTCGGGGTGCCACCCCCACCATCCTTAACAGAGGTCTCAACCTCTGTGCAAATGCGCTGGACTCTGAATATTCTTCCCTCCTCAAATTGAAACTAAATTCCTGGCTTCTTGCCCTTTTCCCAACCAACCCTCTTCCTTCCCTATTAATCCCAGAGGTCTCGTTCCTTTCTTCTCTAATTTACTTTGCGGTGACAGAATCCCATCCTTCCTCAAACTCAACACCAGGTCTGGCATCCTTCGGCCTTTACCACAAGCGAAGGCATGCCATTGTTTTTATATTCATGGCCATCCTCCGCTCTGGAGTCCCCTACCTGATCGACCGTGGCTCAACTCCTCAATCGACCGCACAACTCGTCTACGAGCTGAAGCGTCTCTTCAATTGCACGCCTGTCGATCAGCAGTTTGAAGCCGCGAGGGTGAGCCGCGCGGCTTCGGTCGTGTCAGGCGATGGCGGTTTGTTGGCCATTCCGCCCCCCATGGGCGCTGACAGCAGTGGTTTAAGGGGGGGTGATAGAATTCAGTTTGCGGCCCAGATGAGGCAAGCGATGCTGGACAGGACCAATAGCAGCAGCAACAGCAACAGCAGCAGCAACAGCAGCAGCAACAGCAGCAGCAACAGCAGCAGCAGCAGCAGCTCAACCCCCCCAACCCAACAAGATCCAACAACACACCTCCTTCTCGCTTTTTCAAACCTCCTTAAAAGCTACACGGCGGACAATGGCAGCTTTGCGATTGGAGAAACTGAATCTGATTCTGAATCTGAATCCTCATCATCTGCTCCTTCAAATCGAATTCGAATCTTGCTCAACATTGTAAAGTGGGCACTGCGCCTGCACGTCGCTTACTTCTTCGTTGACGGCCGGTTCTCAACTCTGACCGACAGACTGACGAGCACATCAACTTTTAAATTTCGCCGAAAGCAACACAGCAACAGCAACAGCAACAACAACAGCAACAGCAACTTTCCGCTCATCGGGAAGTTAATTGTTGCTGAGGGCGTAGTGGCCTCCGTGAAGGCAGCCAGCAACTTGCTCACAGACTGGCTAGTGGCCCGGAACTCACAGCATATAGAAACAGCAATAGACGTCCCACGGGGAAGCAACGCGGGCAGTAGAAACAATTCCGGGCGGTGCGGAATATGTCTCGCGTCACCAATTTCGCACCCCTCCGTAGCAATAATGTGCGGGCACTTGTTCTGTTGGCGGTGCGTCGTGAAGGCTGTCGGAAACAAGAAGGAGTGCCCGATTTGTCGTAATCAGATGTGTTTGAATTCTATATTGAAAGTAGAGAATGTGTGAGGAGCGAAGCTGTGTCCATCGCGCGATCCGAATGTAGCGAAAGAACTGTGTCCATCAGCCGAGCGCAGCGGAAAGCCGAGCGCAGCGGTGTGGGGGGGGGTCTCCCCCCCTCCACAACCAAAGTAATTCTACACCTGAAAAATTAAATAAAATCACGAAATTCAAATTCATTTATTTTTAACATTGCTCCAAGTGACGCGGCTAACCAACGCACTTAACATATTGCACAAGGGCAGCGCTGATTTCATTCCTCTTATAGGGTTTCACGATTACCGCGTCCGCTCCGCTTGCAATGAATTGTTCTTTTTGTTGCGTTCCAGCATTGCCGGTCACGCCAATAATTCTCCCTTTGAATCCTAAATTGCTCCTCATTACGGTTGCCGCCTGACTGCCAGTCATTCGAGGCATCTCGTGGTCCAACAAAACAAGGTCGAATTTTAAGTCTTTTTTCGCTACCGCATCCACCGCCTCCTTCCCGTCAAAGCAGCAAACGATGTTGCTTTTGCTCACGCCAAGGCTTTCAATGGTTCGCTGTAATAGTTTTACGTTCATCTTTTGGTCGTCGACAATAAGCACGTTCAGTTGGCCGACCTGTGCGAGTACATGGTCGTCGTTCACTCGCTCACTCGTCTCCCTGGATTTAGGCGGGTGGTTATTACTTACGTCTTCGCACTCGTTGTCCAGCTCCTTTTTCATTGTGCGTGGCGTCTTTGAAGGATCGCTCGTTACGCTTACCCGGCACCAAAATCTAGACCCCTTTCCTCGGCCTTCGCTCTCACAGCCGACCATCCCGTCGTGTAGCAATGCGATTTCTTCGCCCCGGATCAGTTAAATTTTCAAATTCATAATCACTTTATTCCACTCACCTTTACAGATCGCCAGCCCAAGCCCACTGCCACCGCCAGCCTGGAGCTCCCCAGCTCGGAGTTGAGAGAATTTCTTGAAGAGTTTGTGCTGATCATTCTTCGAAATCCCTGCTCCGCTATCAATCACCCCGAAATTTAAAAATGTCTCGTTTTCCGCCTCCTCCAAACTCCAATTTAAGTTGATGAATCCATTGTGGTCGGTGAACTTGATTGCGTTGGACAGGAAATTGTTTACGATTTGCTCAATTCTGCTCTTGTCTCCAATCACGACAATTTCGGAGCTTTCTATACTATGCCACATATGCTGATTGTTAATGTTAATAGTGAGATTCTTTGTTTCAACGTCAGGAAGAAATCGACGCAAGCTGGAGCTGAACATTTGGGAGCAGTTGAACAGTTCCATGAACATTGGCAACTCCCCTTGCTCCATTTTTTCCAGACAAAGCACATCGCTAACAATCCTCGATGCCATCTCCACGGCACTCAGAATATCTTCTAGCACCTCTCTCTCAACAGGAACTGTCTCGCTCTCCATCCACCTTCCTCTGTTTAAGGTATTCTCAGTCAGACTCAAAATCACATTCAAGCAATTCCTTACTTCGTGGGAGAGGTAATTTGTGAAATTTGATTTCGCCTCGCTGGACTGAATCACCGCATCTACCGCCTTTCCCTCCGATACCAACACTTGCGTACTCGCAGCAGTGCGAAAAAGTTTAGCTGCGGCAAGGGCGTACGCACATGTAAGAATCGGACACACAAAGTTGAAGATGACGCGCAGCATGATTTGGACGTATTGGGGGTTGGTGCCACGCGCGTAGAACTGGTAGAACTGGTCGTCATGCTCGTACGAGCTGCGAACTCCATGATACACCAGAACCAGGAAGAAATCTAAATGCATCTTCTGCAATGCTCCTTTAAAAGGCAAAGAGATCTGAGACGTGAGGACGAGCATCCAAGACAAAGAAGTGATATGCAAACTACCGCCAGACAGGTAATCGGATAGCAAGCATGCAAGTAGTATATTGATCAGGTACACATCATGAATCATGGACAAGGACAAATCTGGTTTGATGTACAGGGTCACATTCATGAGCAAAAAGAGTGCAAAGAACCAACACGAGCACAACATGACTGCTGTGCTTGCGTGAAACGCCAAATAGACGGTGATCGGCGCAAGAGACAGGGCCACGAGTCGCCCAAAATTGATCAACTGCAACCGGTATGAGTTGGTTACCTGGTGAAGAAGTTGCTGCTCGAGGTTGGTCAGCTGAGGTTCAGGTATATCTCTGAAGAAACTCATTGTAGTTTGCGGGCCTGTGATTGGCACAATTAGAGACCTGACCATTGGATCAATGAAAAATTGTATTGTGATGTGTCCATTTTTGGATGAGTCAGAGAATTAGGAAAACTTTGATGAAATTATTTTTTTAAACACTTTTGTTTACTTTCAGTTCAAATATGAAGCCCCGCAATGGCGTAATTGCCCTTGCAGTTGCCCTCTCTTGCTTCTCAACTTGGTGCTTGGGAGCCAGCATCTGGTCCATCACCGCGTTTTATATTTCGATCCCTGGACTTGGTCTCTTTTTTGTTTCCACCCCATTCTTTCTCTTCATCCTCCTCAAGCTGAACAAGGCCAGGAAGGACGATGAAAGTCTGACATCGATTACTACGCCGGCAGCTGTGATTGGAGTGGTTGCAGTTCTTCTTGGGATAACTTTATTCCCTTTCTCTTTGACATACACCTTCAGCCCCTACCTGCTCACCCACAGCGATGCAACCATAGTGCGCCTCGGCGCGGTGTCTTCGCACACCATTAACATTTGGGTTCGTGCTCCCCCGCCAATTGCTTCGGCAACGGTTTTACTCCTTGAATCCCAAATAAAAATAACTTCTGCTTTCGATCCATTGAAAGATAATTCTTTGATTTTTGCCCTTGATTCTCTAAGTCCAGCCACCACTTACAGCTACGAGGTTATAATTCCTGAATCAGAATCAGCCCCCCTTACTACCATCACCTCAACATTCAAAACCTTGCCTCTGCCGGGCTCAGATTCGCAGCTTAGGTTTGCGTTTGGATCGTGCGCAATGAAAAGTGCTCACGCTGGCTATGATATGATTGGGTTTCAAGCCGTTAAAGACATGGGTGCAGATTTCATGCTTTTTATGGGCGATCTAATTTACGCCGACGTTCCGTTCAGCGGGTATGGTTTAGGCACTGACCGAGAGCTGTACAGATCGCACTACAGGAGAACGTTCACTGATGTCCACATGACCGAAATGGGAAAATCAGTACCTTCGTTTTTTCAGTACGACGATCACGAGGTTCTCAATGATGTCAGCGATCCTGAACACCCTTCTTTCATTCCGGCGACAGATATTTGGAGGGAGTACGCTGGAAGTAGCAACTTTGCTCACAATTTTTCAAACAGTGAGAACGAGTTCGACAACGACGAAGTATTTCAGCCTTCATTTTTTTCCTTTGAGGCTGGAGCGGCCTGTATATTTGTTCTTGACGGGCGCGGGCACCGAGAGATCACCGATTCGAAAAGACTGATGCTGGGCGAAAAGCAAATGAGCGAGGTATTGGCTTGGCTCAAAGCGTCAACCAGCAACCGGTGCAAATTTCAAATAATGGCATCGTCAAACCCCATCACGCCAAATTACTTGCACGGCGAGGAGGGTTGGAGAACTTTCGACGACTTGCAAATCATTGCCAAGTTCATCGCTGATAATAACGTCACTGGAGCTTTCTTCATGTCAGGCGACAGCCACCAGCAAGGTGTTTACGAGGTCGCTCCAGGCCTGCTGGAAATCACATCCAGTCCCATTTCAGCTGGAGGAGTACCCTTCCGCACAATCGACGGAAAAATCAGTCCAATTGTGTGGGAGCAGAGCGACTTGGGAGCTCAGCACAGGTGAGCGAGCGAAGCGAGCGAGCTTTGAGGAAGACGAGAATGCGAGCAACTACTAAACCAACATTATTCTCATTTTTTTGGCTCGCTCGCCTCCCCCCTGATCCATTAAAAATGCTCCTCGCTTAGCTCCCAATTGGCAATTGTAGACATCACTGACGGCGAGAACCCTAAATTAACAGTTGGGCTTTACTCGGGAGCTGACGAGCTTTACGGTTGGAGCAAGCCCCGTTTACTTGTTGAAATTTTTGAAAACTTAAATAACGAGAAGAATGCGAGCTGGGAGCTGGTGGGTGGAACGAGAATGAGCACGGCCACATCCCTCAGTTCCGTCGAAAGCTCAAAGTTCGAGGGAATTTCCATACCCGTGCCGGAACGAGTGCCGAATAGTCAAGCTTTCATTAAATTACTGTTTTTGAGCGGAGGTGGTTTGCTAGTTGTGCTGATAGTGCTTACGATTGCTGTTTGTGTGGTGTGCTGCAACTGCTGCAACAGGAAGGTTAAGCAGGTGGAAGAGTTTAGCTAGGGGTGGGGTGTGGTATTTCTGCGAGCGGTAAAAATAAAATAAAAAAATTTAAAATTATATTTTTCAGGTTCAGTCGGCCTTGAGAAAATCCTCAAACACACTCCACCAAAAATTGTCACTCGGCCAGTCATTCGTGCCATCCATGTTCAACCGGGGTTCAGTCGGCCTTGAGAAAATCCTCAAACACACTCCACCAAAAATTGTCACTCGGCCAGTCATTCGTGCCATCCATGTTCAACCGGAAAACGTCAAGCTTTAAACCACCAGCTTTGGCGAAATAGTCGACAATCCCTCTGGCGGTCGTTTCGTTCCACGCTCGGGGGTAGTTGTTTCCGTCGTAATACACGCCGAGTCCCAGCCCTGCCTTTGTGGTATCGTTCGTCTTGACTAGGTAGTCATCGATGAACGGCTGGTACGCTTCGGTCGTGTTCATGTCGTACGTCTGCATGTTCTGAATCTCGTCGACGGACGAGGAGGAAAGGGTTGCGTAGTCGGCAAGGAGATTTGACCAGGCAGCAACGCATATTGTCAGCTCCATTTTTTCGGCGTGTAGGGCGTCACCAAACTCATTTAGGAACTTTGCCAGGTTCTCAGTGTTGTTCTCGGTGTTGTCGGGAGGATATTCGTCTTCATAATCTATGAACCATCCTTGGAAATTGTTATGCTTGGCGATCGCAACCGCGTCCTCGATCCAAGCTGTAGAGTTGGCCATGATGATGTGCATCTGAGTTGAGTTATCGATGTCAATAATGTAGGGGAGAACTGGGATTTGAAGTTCTTGGAGCGGAGCGTTCCATTTTTTCACCGCCTCGTCGCCAATCTCCCACCAGTGAGTCAAGTTCCCATCAAGCTCCAAGCCGGCGTAGCCAAAGAAGGGCATGACTCTGGAGAAAACGTTCTTGTGAGCTGTGATTGTTTTAAGATTGTTTCCGTTGAGTTCATCTGACCCCAAATTGTACCACCACGAAATTTGACGATCTGTGTTGGCTGCACATGCCATCACAAAAGAAGCGGAGATGAGAAGTGGCTTCATTCTTTTGCAAGTGAAATATAATTTGGCCTGTTGTTTTGTGTTTATCACTTTATGTGTTTATATCTAGGAATTCTCCACATTCCCACATTCCCACACATTCCCACCTCCCGATTCTTATGCGCCTCGCACTCATTCTATCAGTTCAATTAAGTTGTTTTGCCCTTTCACTCAATGGCAATGCCAATGCCAATGCCAATGCCAATGCCAATGCCAATGCCAATGCCAATGCCAATGCCAATGCCAATGAAAAAGTTGACTACAGCAAGGTGCAATCGTTTGGAGGTGGTGTAAGTCAGCAAACTCTCGCCACAACTGAGGAGGTTTTTTTCGAGCATGCCTTATCATCTGACGATGTCGTTGGGAGTCTCAATCACTTCTGGATTGGAGGAAGCCAATCACTTGATCGTTCAACAATCCGCTACTACATTGATGGCGAAACCATTCCCAGCATAGGTGAGTTTCCATTTTTGTTGTTGGTCAACAGCACAACGTTCAAAGAACAGCTAACAAGAAACCAATCTCGCTTTCCGTAGAATTTTTTCCGCCCCTTGCGACTGGCGTTGGTCAAGCTTATCCCAACGCCTCATCTGATATCCCCCAGTTCGAGCAGTTTGCTCCGTGGCAGAACAAATGGTTTGGGAAGGGCGGCCACCAAACAGGCTGGAGCAACAATTTCATGATTCCTTTTTCAAAAAATCTAAAAATAACATACCAAGGCCCACCAGAGACCCAACCTGGCGACACCATATACATGATCGTTCGGGGGACGACAAACCTACCGCTCCATGTTGGATCACTTCCCGTCCCGGACTCCGCTCGGCTCAAGCTTTACAAAATTGAGGACATGAAGCTCAACATTTTGGAGTTCGTCGATCTGGTGGATATTCCGGAAGGGAATTCCGGGTTCCACTTCGCGACAACAATGAGCGTTGCGAGCGACACGAACAACTACATGGAGGGCTGCTTCCACCACTACACCGACACGGTGCAGGATTTTCCTGGCATCATAGCTGGCACCGGGATGGAAGACTACTTCGACAGCAGCTATTATTTTAACGCGGGGTTGTTCCACGGTGATTACTCCGGATGCACGCACCTTAGTGACACCGATGGTGATAATGGAAACAGCACGAGCTGGAGCGGTTACCGTGTGCACGAGTTCGATCCTTTCTTTTTCAGCAATGGATTTCGATTTGAGTGGCGGAACGGCGACGTTCAGGACCCAACGACGGGCTTGAAATGCACGCTGAACTTAGAGGGAGAAGGAGAAAAGCTGTGGGATCCTCGAGAGTCTGTTCTCACGGCCTACATTTGGGTTTACTTGTTTTGAAAAATGTTTTTTATAAATTCAAATCTTTCACTTCGACCTTCAGCTCCTCCAGCTCCTTTTCCAGCTTGGCCACCTTCTCAACGAGCCCGTTGACCACAGTGACAACCTCGGCCATCTTCTCCCCAAAGTCTAGCTCCCCCACGACCAATTTCCGGCAGTTGACCCCCCCTGCCTCTAGCAAGCCCCCGACGGTCATGCTGCGCCGCATTTTTAATGTTTAGTTAAACAGCATAAACTAGGTTTGTGAAAAGCTCGCTTCGCTCGCAGCTCACCTCAGCGCAGTGACTTTATCCGTCGCCACAACGTTTTTCGCGCTAACTTCTCCCTTGCTTACAAGTTCTCCTCCGCTGATAACCCCCTCCGCCTCAATCTTTCCTTTACTCTTCATTTCCCCAGCAAGAACAAAGCCCGTGGCGGTGACGTCGTCGAGGTAGGCTCTCGTTGCCATGACGGAAGTGCTCTTCAGCACGCCCTCGAAGGTTGCTCCTCCCTTGACGTCCAAGTCCCCTCCAATTTCGGCGTTTCCACTGCTCGTTAGGCCCTCGAAGCTTGACACGCCGCTGACCGTGATCGACCTTGCAGCGACCTCATTATCCACATTGAGTTTCCCCTTGATCTCAACGTTTTCTCCGTTGAACGACACTTCGCCCGATTGTCCGATTTTGAACGCCTCCCCTCCCAGCTTAACCTCGCCGCCGCTCTCGCTGATGAGCGTTTTGAACCCTCCTTCCTCCGCCCCAATTTTCTTCGTTTCGATGTTTTCCGTCACAACAACTTTTCCCGCCGAGAGACCTTCCGCCACCACAACGGTGGTCATCGTTGCCTCCCCCACAACCACAAAATCTTTCCCAATCGTTCCGCTCAAGGCGGAGATTATGCCACTGGCCGTGACGTCGACGCCGTTGACGTTCACGGCGAGGATGTTGCCCGAGCCGAGGTTTAAATCTCCGCTAGAGATCAACACGCCTTCACCAAATGTTGCCGAGTGAGAAACTGCCAGCGTCTTCGAGATGGCAAGGCCGGAGGCGGATAGCGACTGGAGTGGGTGGGTTAGATTTAGAAGTGAGGTGGCTCGTATTCTCGTCTTCTTATATACTCACCTCCGCGTCGACGGTCGTCGCCGATACGGCGGTTAGCACCGATTTCTGCTCGACGTTCAGGGAGGCTGTCGTGAGGGATGTTTTTACGGCAAGGTTGTGGGCGGTCAGTTGGCTCGACTCGGAGACGGTCACGTCGCCTGAGAATGAGAATGAGAATGAGAATGAGAATGAAAATGAAAATGAAAATGAGAATGAAAATAAGCAAATCAGATAT
>Ga0114994_10004262_pt1 | contig 10392 bp, 12 predicted proteins | sample ArcticOcean_MG_C_9_FD_87043 | JGI IMG/M metagenome (GOLD analysis project Ga0114994, IMG submission 87043) | Marine microbial communities from western Arctic Ocean - ArcticOcean_MG_CB2_152 | ecosystem: Environmental > Aquatic > Marine > Oceanic | place: Arctic Ocean: Canada Basin | collected... | reverse complement strand
TCAAAAAAGTAGCGACAAGAAATGTTCCATTTGTGGTAAACCTGTGTTGATAAAGTTTCGCCCCTTTTGTTCAATACGTTGTTCCCAGCTTGATCTGTCAAAATGGCTGAACGAAGACTACAGCATGCCAGTCGTTGAAACCGATGATTTTGATGAAGACGATTATGAGGGTAGATAAGTAGGCGTATATCATGGATAGATTGGTTGCCCTACCCTGGTAAGTTCTAAATACAATATGGGGTAAGTTGGAGGCTATAGCTAATTACCCCTTCGTCTGCTAACGCCGTTTACGCCTTTTGGAAAGAATTCTAAAACATGATAATTTCTTGCACTTTTTTAATAAGTATGTTTATGCCCTCCAAATTTATGGTCATCCGGAAGCTAGAGTCAAAGAAATGGTCAGAATATTCGGTATGAAACTTGGACGGACCAACACGTATTATATGAGTTTTTTTGTGAAGTTAAATATGATAAGAGGATGTGATGTTTAAAGCAGCAATACTAAGCGACTATTAAAATGCAGCCCGGAATTAGTAGGCTGGGCTAAACTTAAAGATCAGGTCCAGTTTGTATTCTTCACTGACCATGAATCTGATGAAAGTAAATTTCTGAGCGTATTCAAGACTTTGATATTTTCATTATGAACCGAGAGCGTACGCCATTTTTAAAACCCCACATTGAAGAACTACCTAATCTCAAGTTTTTTCTAACAAGCGGGATGATTCTTTTTCCCATTGGTGTGGCGACTGGTCAAACTAATGGTGTGGTGGTTTGTGGCACTTAATCGATGAGCCATCCAACTCCGGAGTTAACCTGGGGGCTTATCAGTAGCTTAGCCCGGAAAATCCCCATAGAAGATCTCTTGCACCGGGAAGGTGGATATTGGCAAACGACGGTTGGAAAGGGCTTGCATGATAAAACATTGGGTATTGTTGGTCTTCGGCATCTACAAAGAAAAGTGGAGGAAATTGGGCGTGCTTTTGGTATGAATGTTATTGCTTGGAGTTCTAACTTAACTGAGGAGCGCGCGGCTGAAGAAGGGGTGAAAATGGTCTCAAAAAGTGCACTGTTTTCTGATTCTGATTTATTACGTTCCACATGCCATTAAGTGATAGGTCTCGCCGGATTGTTGGTGCAGAAGACCTCGCTCGGATGAAATCGTCTAGCTATCTAATTAATACATCACGTGGCCCGCTGGTTAATGAGACGACGTTTATTGCGATCCTAGAAAGCAATACCATTTCAGGGGCGGGTCTGGATGTTCATGACCTTGGGCCGCTACCTTTGGATAATGCCTATCGACGGTTAGCTAACATAGTTCTTGCGCCGCATCTTGGTTATGTGGCGGAGAAAAATTACCAACATAGTTGCAGTCAAATAATTGAGAACATTAAAGTATGGATCAGCGGAATACCGTCCCGTGAGATGGGCGTATAACCCTTATCTAATTTAGTTCAGGTGGTTCAAGTATAACATAGTTGTCAGACAGGGTAAGAGGGGCGTTGGTTTTGGCTTGGATATCGGCGAGAGAAAGTCCTTTTGCTATTTCGCGGGCAACGAAGCCTTGATCTGTTACATCAATCACCGCGAGATCAGTAAAAATGGTTTTAACAACACCATAACCAGTTTGTGGGTAGGTACAGGTGCGCATCAGCTTGGACTCTCCTCCTTTGGTACAATGATCCATCATGACAAAAATTTGCTTGGCACCGACGGCCAGGTCCATTGCGCCGCCAACTCCGGGAGGTTTTGTGGTATCAAGAGTTGCCCAATTGGCTAGGTCGCCGTTCTGGGCCACTTGGTAGGCGCCTAAGACACAGATATCAATATGACCGCCGCGAATCATCGCAAAAGAATCAGTATGATTAAAATAGCTACCCCCAGGCAACAATGTGACAGGTTTTTTGCCTGCGTTAATGAGGTTCCCGTCCTCTTGTCCAGGTTCTGGGGCAGGACCCATGCCAAGGATGCCATTTTCACTATGGAAAAAAATTTCGCGGCCTTCAGGGATATAGTTTGCGACTAATTCTGGGCTGCCGATCCCAAGGTTAACGTAGCTTCCTTCTTTAATTTCTTGTGCAATGCGCCAAGCTACTTGTCTTCGGGTAAGAGAATGTCTTTGAAGCACTTCTGTCATTTTGAATGCCTAACTAGGTTTATATTTTAAAGAGTATGCACAAAAACACGATCAACAAAAATACCGGGTGTCATTATTAACTCTGGATCCATGTCACCGAGTGCAACAATCTCCTCGACTTGAACAATAGTGTTTGTAGCTGCCATTGCCATGATTGGACTGAAATTCCGGGCTGATTTATCATAGATAACATTGCCTAAGCGGTCAGCTTGTTTTGCGAGGATAAGGGCAATGTCTCCTTTGAGTGGGTATTCTAGAACATATTCCTTATCGTTGATAATCCGGCTTTCCTTGCCTTCGCCTAGTTTAGTGTTCGCTGATGTTGGTGTGAAAAATGCTCCAATTCCGGCTCCGGCAGCGCGCATGCGTTCGCTTAAAGTACCTTGGGGAACAACTTCAAGCTGAATTTTCCCAGTATTATATAGGCCCTGAAAAACAATAGAGCCGGCGCTGATCGGATAGGAGCAGATAATTCGTGATACTTTTCCAGTTTTCATAAGTGCGGCCAGGCCATAATCACCTTCGCCAGCATTGTTAGAAACAATGGTGAGATTACTCACATTTGTTTTTGCGATGGCTTCTAGTAATTCGATGGGTGCACCTGCATCCCCAAACCCGCTGCTTAAAATAACAGCACCGTCGGCAATGCCAGCAACCGCGTCAGAAATAGTTTCAACACGTTTGTCAATCATAGGGTTTGAATAAGGCCGAAATTTGGTTTGGTCAATCTGCTAAATCATTTATTCATTGCTCTTCGCGCAATTAATTTGTAAATGGCAGCGCCTGGAACACCTTAAAAAGGCCTACAAAACAGTTGCTTTTGTTGGCTGAAAATTTAACTTAACAGCTTAACTGTTAAGGATAAATTTAGTGATTAATGCTGCAATTATAGGTCTTGGTTGGTGGGGCCGCCACATCGTCAATACTCTGCAAGGTGAAAGTGATAAGATTTTTTTTTCAAGAGGTGTTGATATTGCGCCTGCTGCTGCAGCAGATGTTGCTAAGGACAAAGGCATTGTAGTGACAGAAAGTTATGTTGACGCGCTCAATGACCCTGACATTGACGCAATTGTATTGGCGACGCCACATAGCTTACATGAAGAACAAATTGTAGCCGCAGCAAAAGCAGGAAAGCACGTCTTTTGTGAAAAGCCACTGGCGTTGACTTTGGCGAGTGCTGTTATATCTGTAGCCGCTTGCGAGGAGGCTGGTGTTGTTCTTGGCCTTGGCCATGAAAGACGGTTTGAACCAGCTATGCAGGAAATCGCGCGTCTCGTAACCAGCGGTTTACTTGGGGACATCATGCATGTCGAAGCTAACTTCAGTCATGATAAATTGGCCAACCTTGCTGGAAATAATTGGCGTGTATCTCCAACCGAGAGTCCAGCTGCTGCGATGACAGCGACGGGTATTCATATTACTGATTCATATGCAAATATGTTTGGTCCGGTTGAACAGGTATTTGCCATGACTGCTACCCGGAACCCTGCTAATGCAAACGGCGATATTTTAAATTTTAGCCTTCGCTTTAAAAGTGGTGCTACCGGCGCATTTAATTCAGTTCTGGAGACACCTTTATACATGCGCTTTGCCGTTTTCGGCTCTAAAGCTTGGGTCGAGGCTCGAGATTACTCTCACCCGAGTGAAGTTGGTCCAACCGATCTATTTATTTCTCGCAGGGAAGGCGAGATTGAAACCCAGACTTTACAATATGTCGATACAGTAAAGCTAAATTTTGAAGCTTGGGTGGATGCTATTGATGGTGTTACGGATTATCCGTTTACGCGGGCACAAAAATTAGAAAATATAGCGGTTTTTGAAGCAATTTGCCAATCAGTAGAGACAGGCTTGCCGGTTACGCTTTAATCACCTTCTTATAACTCATGAGTTATGTGCCTTTGTGATAAGGCTAATCCTTAAAATACTCTGCATTGCTGCTTGATTCACTCTCCCTATTATCTTATGAAAAGGTCTTCTATTAGACTAGATGATGCCGAAAATAAATAATTTTACAATGAATTTTTCCGCCTAAAGAGGAGTTAACTATGGTATATACTGGTTACGAAATGGATACTACGTTCCTTCAAGAGGAACACCATACAAACCCGCGTCGTTTGTATTCAACTACGGGTGCCGACTGGCAGCTTCGCGTAGACCACGAACGTCTCCGTGCGGAGCGTCTTGAGCGTGCACGTGTTGAAATGGCCAATGACGATTTGGGGGCATTGGTTGTATTCGCTGGTGCAAACATTCGATATATAACAGGTTCCTATCAAGGTAACTGGAAATATAATATCAACATTCGTTATGCGGTTCTCTGCCGCGATGCCGAACCTGTATTGTTCGAAACCGCTGGTTCCGATATGCAATGCGCTATCATCGACCTACCTTGGATGAAAGATCGCATTCGTCCAGCTATGACGTGGCAGTGGGCAGAAGGCGCTGTTGGTGAAATGGCTGATAAAATGGTTGCTTCTATCCTTGATGTACTCAAAGAAAACGGCGTTGAAAAAGAAAAAATTGGTGTTGATAATTTCGATATGCCTGCGCTTCACGCTTTTGAAAAAGCTGGTATTAATGTTGTGAACGGCTGGCCTGCATTTTCTAGAGCACGTACTGTTAAAACACGGGATGAAATTGAGCTTCTCAAACAAGCTTCTTCCATTGGTGATGCTGCCATGTGGCATATTAAAAATGAATGGTTAAAGCCCGGTATTACTGAGCGTCAGATCGAAGCTAAAGTACATGAGTTTATGCTCGATAGAGGTTGTGAGATCATTTACGACATCATCGTGGCTTCTGGTGGCAATACATCGCCTTATCGTCGTTGGGCAACAGATAAATTGATCCAGCAAGGCGATCTGATCATAATCGATATTAACGCGGTTGGCCCTGGCGGCTACTATATTGATTTTGTGCGCACAATTAAATGCGCGGCAAAGATGACCCAAGCAGAAATTGATCTTTATCGCGAAACCTATGACTCTCTCTATGCTGGTCTTGAAAATCTCAAGCCGGGCAATACATCGGCTGATGTTGTTAGCAAGTTTCCGGAATATGACGATGACAAGTATGGCACTGTTACCCTTCAACAGTTTGCTCACTCCATTGGCATTACCTTGTATGAGGGAATGTGGATGTCTCGGGCATATTCTTTAAAGTATCCTGCTGAAATTAAAGAGAACATGTACTTTGCTATTGAGACTTTTGCAGGTCATCCAGGCTTACCTCAGACTTGTCGTCTTGAAGAGAATGTACTTGTCGGTAAAAATGGCCCTGTTATCTTTACTAAGATGGAGCATATGGAAGAAGCTGTTGGCGATTATCGCCCCGGCACTTTCCATCATCCAAGCGTTGATGGTCGGGATCATTAGAATCTGAACCGATAAATTTAATATAAATTCATCGAAAGCCGCTGCAGAAAAACCTGTAGCGGCTTTTTATGATAATCCATTGAATAATATTTTGTAGCCCCATTCTTATGAAGACAGTTTTTATTGTATTTCCATAGGGAAGAAGATTCCCTCGCGAGGCTCTTTATGAGCTAAGATGTAACTAATAGTTTATTGTGGAGTTTGCCCCGTCGACGAATATTTCTGTGTAATAAATACAAAATGATTAGGTTGATACCGCCCGCAATACTGCCAATTAAGTAGGACCACATATAGTCTCCTGTAAGATCAAATATGTAGCCGCCCTGCCAACCCCCGAGACCCATTCCAAGCCAGCCAAAACATCCAACGGTTGCCATCCCCCGCGCAAGATACCTCGCTGGGACCATCATGCGAATACATACTAAGAAAGAGGCCATTACGCCGGAAAAGGCAACGCCGAAAATAATAGCTAGGATATAAATTAGAAAAATATTCTGAGTATGGGGAAAAATAAATATTACAGATGTTTGTAGGACGGACATAAGGGCATAACTTTGCAGTGGTCCTATGTAATCAGCAAGTTTTCCGCCCAGAATTCGTCCAAACGTGCCGGCAATCATTAAAAATAGGAATACTGTAACGGCACTTTCCGAAGTCATTCCGTTGTCTGTCAGCAATGGGACTAAGTGCACAATTGGAACAGCCATGGATATACAGCAGAAAACTACTGCAGATGAAATCCAAGCCACGACTATCACAGGCGACAAAGGGAAGGGGGTACCATCTTTTTGAGCTGGTGCGGCTTCAGCCTGCATATTTTTCCGATTTGGTGAATCCCGTACTAAAAGTGAAATTGGGATTGCTATGATTATATAAGTAATGCCAAGGGTTGAATAGGCCGTCCGCCAATCGTCTTTATCAATGAGATAGCGAACAATATAAGGCACTATCCCTTGACCAACGGCACCGCCGGCCACAGTCAACCCGATGGCTAAGCCAACGTTCTTGGTAAACCATAGGCCAACATTGGCATAAAGTGGTCCGGTTACCGCAGCATGACCTAACGCACCAAACATGAAGTAATAAAGATAAAATTCGGTAATACTTTCCATGCGACTGAGAAGTAGCAATGGTATGCCCAGCGTAATAGAGCCAAATAGAACAAGCCACCTTGTGCCATAGCGGTCAGCGATAACGCTCCAAAGAACACCTGTGAGTGCCGTTGCCAAGGTTATAGCGGTATAGCCAAATGATAGGCTGCCGCGGCTCCAGCCGAATTCTGCGGCTAGGGGTTTTAGAAAAACCCCTACTGAAGCCAAAACGCCAAAGCTAATTGCACTTAAGGTAAATGCAACTGCTACCATGGCCCAGCTGTATTCTTGCCGCTCGGTATATTTAATTTGGGCCATATTGTAGTTTGATCCTTGGAGCCAAAATTTGAACTTTAAGGTATAGTCGTGAAGTTATTTATAAAGCGTGGGTAAGTCTACTTCTATTTGATTAAGTTAATGGTATTCACTTTTTTGAAACATTAATAATAATTTTAGCTTAAATAAGATGGGAAGTTTTAAAAAACAGATTTTTTCTGTCGTATAGCTTAACGAATCTGTCTAGCCTACCGTCGGAGAGATGTATGAGTTCTATATATTTAGATGTTCAATAATTCTAAGAATTAGTGGATTATTCTTTCTGGCTAGTTTGCAAAGAGATATATTCCTTGGATCAGAGTATTGGTTTTGTTAATTTTTTTAAATAGGTTGTTCAAACTTTGCCAAGGGTAAAATCTTTAAGGTGCGCATAAATATTTGTAGACCGTAATGAAAAGCTATAAAAGCACCGAGCTCCATAATTTTTGGTTCACTATAGAGTGTCTTTCCAAGGTCATAGAAAGCTGCGTTTACTTTTTTTGGCTGCGTGTACATTAATTTTGCGTAGTTTAATGCCCATTTTTCTGCAGCACTAAACTGCGTATCTGTTTCAAAATCCCCGCACCCGGCTTCTATTCTAGCCTCACTTAGTCCAAGGTCGAAAGCTTTCTTTGATCGTAAAGTGCCAAAATAATCATCTTTGGCGAGACGAGCTAATCGAATGCGGATAATTTCTTTCAGGCAGTGGTCAACATTGCCAAGCGTATGGGATTGATACATTGCATCAAATAATGCCTCTGCATACCCCGGGGCATGAGCCATGATCTGAAGAAATAACGTGTCTGGGACCATAAGTTCCTGTGCAAGTTCCATGCGTGTTTGAAATTTATTTGTCTCGAGTTGGTCGCAGGGTACGGGGGGTATGATTGCCATTTTGAGTTTTTATTCCGCTACATCAATAGTTGTGGATCTTGAAAGACCTTCTGAGGCTCTTCGTATAGCACCTTTGGTATGCGAAATTGGTTTATCACCGTATATTCGGGCTGATTCTTCTTGGTCTACAAGACGCCCATCTGGCGTAAACATAGGATAAAAACCCAGTGTTCCAAACCATGTGTGATAGCCAATGTTGAAGCCAATAAATGCTCCAAGCTCAACTATCTCCTCAGTTGTGTAATGTTGTTTTAATTCATCGTAAAATTTTTCATCGATTTTGTCTGGATTAGTATCCATCAAATGAGAATATCTCAGAGCTATCTTTTCAGCGGCGGTAAATTTTTCTGATGTCTCGTAGTGTTCGATACCTTCGTCGATCATCTCTTCTGTTAAACCTTGCTGCTTCGCCGAAGCAGAACGGACATTGCCTCAATAATTACAATCAGCGGTTCTTGATAACTGCACACGTATGATTTCTTTTAATTTGTGGTCGATGACGCCAGTATTAAAAACTGTTCCCCAAGCAAAGTACATTGATGCGGCTAGTTCAGGGTTGTGGCCAAGCATTGCGTGAAAAGCTGGGTCTGGAGCTTTGTGACGTAGGCTCTTTTTTATAAATCCGCCAAGCTTGGTTTTCTTTAGCTCTTCAATATCGAGCATGGTTATATTCGGCATAGCTACCTCCTTAACAAACTAATAATATATTGCTTCCTTTTAGAATCTTCGACGCTTATTTTCTAGCAATTTATCGTTATATTTTGGTTAATCAGTTGTTTATTTTTGGTTCTCTGGAAAGTTCTCGACCCATATTGTGTTGTGTTTGGCAGCAACCGCCGCACCTGTTTTAAAATCAGCACGCTCATCTGGGGTCAATGCTGTCATGTCGGCAAACATAGATTCTGTTGTGCCAGGACTGTAGACCATTAAAACACGGATGCCGTCATTACCTGCAATCATTTGATGTGGCACGCCGGGAGGAATATGAACTAGGTCTCCAGTTTTTCCTTGATGTTCTTCTTCGCCGAGGAGAAAAGTTGCGCTGCCTTGTAATACATAGAATGTTTCATGGCTCACGGTGTGCATGTGCGGACGCGACGCAAACCCTGGAGGGCATCGTTCTTCGCAAACTTCGTATGACCCATCAGTGTCGGATGCCGTTACTTTGACAAACATATCATTGGCGCGCTCGTATAAATTTCCGCCTTCTGAATTGAGTACTTTAGCTTTTGCCATTCTATTTCCCCATTATAAGAATTGAAATACCCCTAAACATGCGACTAATGAATTGACTTCATTTATTTTTTCTAGATAGCCTAGTTGATGGGTATTAGACGAATAGCCTAAAGCCGATAGACGAGTAAAACAATTCTAATTTCATTTATTTGTTTAAGGAGGTGCCGGTTTGTTATTTTTAGGCGTTTTCTAACGTGATTAAGTAATGAGCTCGATCGTGGCTTTCACCTACCTAACAAACGTATTTTGTACAATACGATTGAAAGTAATACTAATACTTAGACACAAAGAAGTGCTCTTAAATATAAATAAATCTACTAAAGTTAGGGCCATAAAAAAAGCCCGGTCTTTAGAGCGACCGGGCTTAACTTAAAATGGTATGCGCTTAATTCTCGAGAACATCTTTAGCTAGAGTAGAAAACTCTTCGTCTTTCATAAGGCGCTTATGTACAAGACCCCATTCTTTGACGGCCATAAGAACCTCCATTGCTTGTTCTTCTGAAGCTTGAATTTGGAATTTATCCAGCCAATGTTTGCAGTTGTCAATTCCGGAGCCTTTACCCATAACAGCTTCTGGTTCTTTTTGGCCTACAAGACTTGGCCGGAAAGGAACAACTTCAGTTTGATCTTCATACCCGCAGTTGAGTAACCACGTTGCAATGATACCAGATTCAACTTTGAAGAGATCATCACCAACAATTGGACGGTTAGAGGGGATTGTGATACCCGAAATTTCTGCAACCATATCAGCGAGCGCTTTAAAGCCTTCAGTTTTAATGCCGATATCTATGTTATACAGACATTTAAGAGCCATAACCGTTTCTTCCATTGGTACGTTACCAGCACGTTCACCAACACCTAGAACCGTAGACTGAATGACTTCAACACCTTCAGACAACGCCATGATTGTATTGGCTACGCCCATGCCGAAATCCATGTGGAAGTGGGCTTCCAAAGGAATGTCTGGGAACCTGTTTTTCATCGTACGAACAAAGAACTGCATTGCGTGGATTGATGTGGCGCCCATGGTATCAACCAGTGCGAGCCCATCCATGTGCCCCTCTTTACCAACGCGTTCAATCAAGTCACAAACCCAGACTAGATCAGAACGTGTAAAATCGATTGGGAAGAAGACAACTTCAAGGCCCTGGTCTCGAGCATAAGATGTGGATTCAATGGAAAGATCAATCGCGCGATCCAATTCCCAACGATAACCTTTTTCAATTAGGTGCGGGCTAGCCGGCACTTCCATGATGACACCTTTAACACCTGCATCAACAGCGCGCTTAACGTCATCCACCATGCAACGTGCAAAAGAATAAACTTTAGGGCCAAAATCACGTTT
>Ga0114994_10004256_pt1 | contig 10404 bp, 12 predicted proteins | sample ArcticOcean_MG_C_9_FD_87043 | JGI IMG/M metagenome (GOLD analysis project Ga0114994, IMG submission 87043) | Marine microbial communities from western Arctic Ocean - ArcticOcean_MG_CB2_152 | ecosystem: Environmental > Aquatic > Marine > Oceanic | place: Arctic Ocean: Canada Basin | collected... | reverse complement strand
TTTAAATCACCCAATACCCCTTCAATATATGAAATCGCTTTGCTAGCAGCTTCAGAATCCAAATCCCAAATAACCACATCATGGCCTGATCTTGCATAGCTAATGGCCCATGCACGACCGATAAATCCACTTCCTATAATCGCAATTTTTAACAAAATCTAATTTCCTTAAATGGTTTCCACATTCGCATCGACGGCTATTGATTGGCCTGAAACATTCTTCGCAGCATCAGACATTAAGAACATTGTTGTTTCAGCAATGTCTTGGGCGGTGACCATTCGGCGCAATGATACATGCGCAAGTAAAGATTTTTTCGTCTCTTCAATCGATTTACCTTTGAGCTTTGCCTGGCCTGCTATTACCGATTCGATGCGCGCGCCTTCAACAACTCCGGGCTGGATCGCATTGACCCGAATATTACTTGGACCCAATTCACGCGCCCACGTTTCGGTAATGCCAATAACACCGTATTTAACGGCTGAATAAGGCGAACGGCCGGGGAATCCATATTTACCCGCAACAGAAGACATGTTCACAATCGATCCTCCACCATTTGCTTTTAACAAAGGCACAGCCAAGCGTGTGCATAAGAATTGCCCGGTCAAACCGATATCTAAGCAACTTTTCCATTCATCCAATGTGATGTCTTCAACGGGCTTTGTTGGGCCCGCGATGCCAGCGTTGTTGATCATTGCATCTAAGCCGCCCAAAGTGTCAGCAGCATCCGCAAATAACCGGGCAACATCGGCTTCACTTGAAACATCGGCCTTAGTTACACCTGCATTTGGGTGGTCTTTAGCGAATTTATCCAAAAAATCATCAGCTATATCGCAAATGTGAACTTTTGCGCCGTTCTCAATTAATAAATCCGCAATAGCACGACCAATCCCTGATCCGCCGGCGGTTAAAATAACGCGTTGGTCTTTGATGCCTCTAACACTCATATTTATTCTCCCTAAAAAAATATAGGTAATTTGCTATCACTAGAACTGGGTTACGAAAAGACACAAAGCCATAAAATAACGACCTGTTCATCTATAACAAATTACCATCTTCAAATTAAGCCTGAATTTACATTGTTATATTTGGACTTTTAAGATGTCTCACGGATTATATTAGCCCCACGTTCAGGCAATCCTGTTTCGCGGTGGCATATTTCAGCCAGCTTTTTAACGCCATCCTTGATCTGTTGCTTTGAAGGGCTAGCAAAACACAGTCGCAACCTGTTTAAGCCTGTCGCAGGGTCTGCAACCCATTCGGCACCTGGGTTCATAGCAACCCCATCAGCTAAGGCCGCTGCAGCTAATTCAGATGTGTTGATAGAATTAGGAACCGTAATCCATATGAATATTCCGCCCTTTGGGATTGTAAATTCAGCGGTTGCACCAAAATGTTCGTTTAACGAATTAGCCATTGTTTGGCATTTATCACTCAACACTTTTTGTAAATCATTCACATGTTGATCGAAATGAGCTGAGGCGTATTCGGCCAAAACCATTTGTTCCAACGCGCCGGTGCCTCCATCGGTTTTTGAAGGCAGAATTTGAGCAATAACGGCCCAATCTGCAACCAAATACCCAACCCGAAACGCCGGAGCAATTGATTTAGAAAAGGAGCCGCAATAAATCACGCGCCCCGTTGTATCTAGGGCACGAATTGCTGGTGGACGTTCACCCTCCCACAATAAATCCGCATAGCAGTCATCTTCAAAAATAGGAACATCATAGGCTTTTGAAAGCTCTAAAAGCGTTAAACGGCGCTCTAGCGTCATAACACTTCCCGATGGGTTTTGTACGGTAGGGATTGTAAAAATATATTTTGGACGTATCCCTTTGTTTTTTAAATCAGCCAAAACCAATGCTAAATGATCTGTGCTCATTCCGTCTTGGTCTAAATCAATGCCAATAACGTTTGCACCTAATTTCTTTAAGCGAGCAACAACACCGCCATAGCAGGCTTCTTCGATGAGTACAGTATCTCCCTGATCAACCAGTAATTGATTAACAAAATCAATGGCCTGTAAAGATCCAGACGTAACCAAAATCTCATCAACTGAGCATGTTAATCCAGCTCGGGTTTTTAAATTTTTCTGAACAAACTCACGCAACGGCCGGTATCCCTGCGGGCCATGACCCATCCCATATTTGGCTAACCCCTTACCCTCACGCTCGAGAATCGATTTAGCAATGTCACCCAATTTTGTAAGTGGTAAGCTATCTGCATCATTATTACCCCCAACAAAGTAAAATTCGGGGTAACCTGAAAAGGGTGCGGGTACGGGTGCGGGTAAGTTTGCGCGTAAATGTGAAGTGAAATCAAAACTCATAATATACTTATTTCTTTCAATAATAACTGGAATATCTATGTATCGATTAAATCAAAAGGAGTGTTACCGCATATTTTATAGACAGCAGAGTGATTTAGGTCAATTTTTGTTAATTTATGTTAACATTAGTTGTTTATCTATAGCCTAAGGCGTGTGACCTCTGACTTTGTTTAGTATTAACCAAGCATAGTATTATTCTAGTATCAGCATTGGTTACCACACAAGTAGTGCCCTAAATTGATACATTAAACCGGACGATAATACTTCAAAGCATTATCGTGGAAAAATTTGTTACGATCCGTTTGGCTGAAATTTTTAGTGATCTCTTTAAAACCATCAAAAACTTCATTATAGCTCGATACAACTCCGTCGACCGGAAAATTTGATGCAAACATGCACCGATCAACGCCAAAAATACGGATTGTATCTAAAACAATTCCGCCATTAAGCTTTGGCGTCCATTTTTTGCCAGGTACACAAATACCTGATATTTTGACAGCAGTATTAGGTTCTGCCGCAAACAAATCCATTGCTTGGCGCCACCCTTCAAGACCTGCCTCAGACCTATCTGACGGAAGTCCTGTGTGGTTTAAGATGATTGTTGTATCGGGAAAATCACAAGCTAAATCTACCGCTTCGCCTAAATGCCACCAAGGCGTTTGCAAATCATAATGAAACCGGTGATCACATAAGTGTTTGTATCCCTCCCGAAACTGAGGGTCCGCCATAGATCCTTCTATACCCGGCGTAAACTGCTCCGGTGATGGGGTCGCACTCGGCTTTTGTCGAACACTGCGAACCAATGGATACGACGCATGGCCCGCTAAGACCGATGCAATGTCATCGTTACAGAACCATGCCTGGCCGATGATTGCATGCGGGTAGCCGGTTTCATCATGCAGTTCATGGAGCCATTTAGTTTCCCCAATCGGATCACTTTCATCCCACTCGGCTTCCATATGGATGGTTTTAACAACGTTTTGATTTTTTGTTACATGCTTAAAGTCATCGACCAGAAAGTTTTTGCATACCGATGAATAATCCCCATAACGAAATGGGATGCGTTCTTCCCCGCATAGCCATGGATGTTTGTTTAAGGACAAATCCCAAAAGTGATGATGGGCGTCGATTATTGGTTGGTTATCCATCTATTACCCCCTAAACCGTATCGCTTTGGTCATAAAGCTTCATGATAGCGATGCCATCCAGTTCTTCGTGCCCTTTTGAATTTAGAATTCGCAAAAGTGAAGCCGTTTGGCTTGAAATTGGCGTTGGCGTTTTAAGGCTTTTGGCTAAGTCATGCAGCATATCCAAATCTTTCAAAAGCTGACGTGCGTATCCTTTGGGTGCATAATCACGCTTAATCATACGTGGAAACACGTTCTTCAACATGTTAGAACCGGCATGCCCGGTAGCTAGTGCGTCCGGGATTTTTGAAGCATCAATTCCGCCTGCTTCAGCCAAAGCCAATGCTTCAGCTAAAACCGCGTAATTGTTCAATACCAAAACCTGATTGACCATTTTTGCAACTTGCCCAGAACCAACCGGGCCAAAAACAGTGAATGCAGACGACACATCATCCATAATCGATTGCACGATGGCGACGTCCACATCACCACCACCGGCCATAATTGCTAGCTCGCCCGCTTCAGCTCCTTCAGGGCCACCCGACACGGGCGCATCAACCCAGCCCATTCCGGTTTCAGCCTTTAGCTTTACCGCCATATCTTTGGTGTTAGCAACAATGCTGGTCGAATGATCAACAAGTACCATTCCGGGGCTGGCTGTTTCTGCTACTCCGCCTGCGCCAAAAATAACTTTTTCAACACCGTCCGTTGATGTTACACAGACCAACACAACATCGCTGCTTTTTGCAACTTCAGCCGCATTGCTGGCAGCAATCACTCCGTGCTTGGAGGCTTGCTCTACTTTTGTGGCATCTAAGTCGAACCCGGTGACACGATATCCACATTCTGTCAGACGCTTTGTAAATCCCTGCCCCATTAACCCAAGGCCAATAAATCCAATTTTTTGTTTCGTCTCGCCCATAATTCGGCTCCTTGTGTTTTTTTATTTTAAATATATGGTTTATGATTTTTTTTTAAGTTCATACCCAGCCATTTTCTCCAAGGGTTTTAAAACTGAAATCGAGTCGTTTGTGCCATCCCCACCGGCAATACAAGCATTGTACAATTGCCACGATGCCGTAGCACCCGGTAAATAAAGCCCAATGTCTTTAGCGGCCTCAACCGCCAAACCTAAATCTTTACGTTGAAGTTCTGCCCTAAAGGAGGGGCTGAAATCGCGATCAATCATCCGTTGGCCATGTAATTCCAAAATAATCGATTTGGCAGCACCGCCTAATAATGCGGTCCGAACCGTTTCTGGGTCGGCCCCAGATTTGGATGCAAACAACAACGCTTCAGCGACACAACTAGTCATGGTGCCGACCAACATTTGATTCGCTACTTTGCAGACTTGCCCGTCGCCATTACGTTCCCCAATTAACGTTACGGTTCCACCCATGGCATTAAACAACGGTCCGGCCCGATCAAACGCCGCCTGCGGACCACCAACCATAATACTTAATTCACCGGTTATGGCTTTAGGGGCGCCGCCTGAAACCGGCGCGTCCAAATAATCGCAACCCAATTCATTAATCTGTTTGGCAAATTCAATAGTCGCACCAGGCGAAATCGAGCTCATATCGATGACCAATTGCCCTTTCGTTAAGCCAGTTGCAACACCTTGGTCCCCAAAAAGAACGGCTTCCACATGGGGGGTGTCGGGCACCATTATGATGATGATATCTGCTGCTTCAGCAACAGCTTTGCCGGACTTAGCAATACTTGCACCAGTATCGGCCAGTGCTTTCAAGGCGCTTTCGTCATAATCATAAATATGAAGAGAAAACCCGGCCTTTTGTAAATTCTTCGCCATTGGGCCACCCATGATGCCAAGCCCAATAAAGCCAATTTCTGGTTTCGTATTCTTCATTTTATTTTTCCTAAAGTTTATTTTTTTAGTTAAAAATATTCATAAGTTTTAGTTAAAAAATGTCCGTACATGTGCAAGCGCACCCGCTACGGTTTGGGCATCAACGTCCATGTGTGTGACCCAACGCAAACTGTTATATCTTCCGTTTACGGCAATGCTTCCAGCCGCCAAATGATCATCAAAACCCTTAAGAATACTGTCATCTAATTCAACAAAGACGATGTTTGTATCGGGGTTAGTTGTTGAAATACCCGGAAACTGAGACAAACCATCTGCCAGTATTTTAGCGTTGGTGTGATCTTCTGCCAACCGATCTACATTGTGTTCCAAAGCATAAAGCCCTGCCGCTGCTAAAAAACCCACTTGGCGCATTCCGCCTCCCAGCATTTTGCGAATGCGTCTAGCTTTATCGATTATGTCAGCGTTTCCAACCAGAACAGACCCAACCGGAGCGCCGAGCCCTTTGGATAAACAAATAGAAACTGAATCAAAAGGTGCGGCTAATTCAGATATAGGAATACCCAAAGCCACAGATGCATTAAACGCCCGGGCCCCATCTAAATGACAACCCAAACCGTTATCACGCGCCAACTGGGTTGCGTTGTGAATATAAGACATTGGAATAACCTGACCACCAATTGTATTTTCAAGAGCCAAGAGGCGTGTCATAGCATAATGGGAGTCGTTGGGTTTTATGGCCGCTTTAATGTCTTCAAGTGCCAAAGTCCCGTCCGGTTGATTGATGACCGGTTGTGGCTGTACACTTCCCAATACTGCGGCCCCGCCAGCTTCCCACCGATACGTATGTTGCATTTGACCAACAATATATTCATCGCCCCGCCCGCAATGAGCCATAATGCCGGCTAGGTTTGATTGAGTGCCGGATGATAAAAAAAGCGCTTTTTCTTTACATAAGCGTTCCGCCATTATGGCCTCTAAGCGGTTGACCGTCGGGTCATCACCATACACATCATCGCCCACATCGGCATCTGCCATTGCTTGTAACATACCAATGCTTGGGCGGGTTACGGTATCACTTCGGAAATCGTACTTAAAAGTAGGGTCGTTGCGCATCAATGACGTCCTCTTGTTTGAAATCAATCTTTGAAGTGTTGCCACCCTGCACCAAACAGTCAACCGCAACAATCGATTGATTAAGCAGAAATTCTTTTTTTTGATATGGCATAGGGCTCCTTTTACCTCTATTTAAAATTAAATGATTTCTAAAATTAAAAATTTTGTCTTCGATGGTGTAAAAACGTCGCTAGACATCTATTGGACACTGCTTAAAATTGTTGTACCGGTGATGATTATTGTTCGCATCGGAATTGGTTTTGGCCTTCACATAGAACTCGCCAAATTAATGGCACCGTTCATGTCGATTGTTGATTTACCACCTGAAACATCGTTGGTCCTTGTCACTACTTTTGTTGCAGGTATGTACGGTGGGGCAACCGTTTTAGCCGCTATGCTTTCAGGGTTGGACATGACAGTTGCGCAAGCGACGGTTTTAACGTCGATAATGGTTGTTGCACACGCATTACCGATGGAACAACAAATCATTAACCGCGCCCGGGTTCGTCTTATTTTTGCGACGCTTATTCGGATCACAACGGCTTTATTTTTGGGCTGGTTTTTGCACTTGATCTATACATCGTTCGATCTTCTTCAAGCACCGCTTGTCGTGGCGTGGGCTCCTGATACTCAAATCGATGCTCCGTGGCTGATTTGGTTGCAAAATACAGCTATTTCTTTCTTTTATATATTCTGGGTCATTCTGTTTTTGATCTTTGTGCTGCGCTTATTCGACATCACGGGAGCAACACGTTTGATCACCAGAGCTTTAGCTCCATTTTTGTCAATTATGGGGATATCTAAAGATGCAACGAGTATAACAATGACTGGCGTTTTGCTTGGGATGATGTTTGGTGGCGGTTTGATTTTACGCGAAGCACAAAGCGGGAAATTAGGACACAAGACGGTTTTTCAATCCCTTGTCTTAATGTCCATTTGTCATAGTTTAATAGAAGACACCTTGTTTGCATTGATTTTGGGTGGGCACATCAGCGGCGTTCTGTTTGCACGGCTTGTTCTTGTTGTTATCGTTATGGTTTTGGTCAATAAATTGATACGTACGGTGCCAGAATCCATATTTTATCGCTTTTGTTACCGGTTGCCTGAGCAAACGAAGTAGAACATTTTTATTAACTCATCGTTGTTTGCTTGTGTTATCGCTTTGTTTCATTAAAGAACCGAAAGACATTTAATTCAAAGGATACCTAATTATGACTGAATGCCCCTGTGGTTCTGCCCTAGCTGTTGATGCTTGCTGTGGACGATATATTGATGGCACCCCGGCGCCAACCGCTCTTAGCTTAATGAAATCTCGGTATTCAGCGTTTGTTTTGGTTAAGGGAGATTACTTGAAATCCACTCTATCAGAACGCCAAAAGTCAGACTTCGATGCAGAAGAGTTTGAACAACAGGCATCAGGCACCAAATGGATGGGCCTTGAAATCCGAAAATGTATTGATGGTGGCAAAAATGACGAAACGGGAACCGTCGAATTTGTTGCCAAATATCGTGAACAGGGTCAACAGGTCGTTCATCACGAGCTAGCTCAATTCACCCGCGAAGACGGAAAATGGGTTTTTGAAGATTGCACCATAAACCCAAAACCAGAACAACGGATTGTCGAAAAAGTAGGCCGCAACGATCCCTGCCCTTGCGGTTCCGGCAAAAAGTTTAAAAAATGCTGTGGTGCTTAACGCACTTATTTGACGCAAAGCCACGTTCGCAAATGTAGCCACTCACTCAAGTTTTGCTTAACGCCCCCAACTTAAGACAAGTGGATTAAGCGTTTTGGCTATTCGGATCAGTTCATCACCTGTTGATTGGGGCAATGGCACCGTTGGGTGGCGAACGAAATCTGATTTAATAACACCGCCATATTTCATGGCTGTTTTACAGGCACGGAACCCACATTGGCGATTCTCGAAATTGATAAGCGGCAATATTTTGTTGTACTGGGCTTCAGCTTTATCCCGGTCACCCGCGATATGGTGATCCAAAACGGGTTTTATCAGATCGGTTAACAATCCAGAACTCATGCTGCCGGTGGCACCTGCATCTAAATCAGCTAGCAACGTAATTCCTTCTTCGCCATCAAAAGGCCCAACGATATTATCACCACCCGCTTCAATCAGGGCTTTAAGCTTAGCGGCTGTTTGGGGCATTTCGATTTTAAAATACTGTAACAGTGGAATTTCTTTAGCCATTCGGACTAAAAATGGAACGGTCATTTGAACACCAGCAAGTGGGGCATCTTGCACCATAATCGGAATGCCCGCCGCATCCGCCGCTCTGGAATAATGCTCATACATGCCTTGTTCACCGGCTTGCATCAGCGCTCCATGATAAGGCGGCATGAGCATAATGATTGCAGCACCTAATTTGGCGGAATGACGGCAGCGAGCCTCAACAATATCCGTCGAGAAATGAGAACACGTTACCATAATGGGCACCCGGTTTGCGACATGTTCAAAACAAAGCTCTGTCAAGGTTTTACGTTCTTCATCCGACATCACCATTTGCTCAGAATAATTAGCTAGTATACACAAGCCGTCTGAGCCTTGATCTATCATACAATCTAAAACGCGTTTTTGGCCTTCGTAATCAATCGATCCGTCTTCATTAAATGGGGTTGGAACAACGGGCCAAATGCCACGGTATAAAGGATTACTCATATTCGTCTCATTTTTTAAAAAATTGTATTTAAGTTCGGATGTATCTTGTTCGAGTTTTGAACAAATATAGCGGTAAATGCAACCTTACCGTTGTATAAAAATATAGGTCCTTTACATTTTGATAACCATAATTAATTTTGGGAGATTAGTATGAACATCATTAGCCCAGTAAAGTTTGGCCTTTCTTCAGATAAGCGCCGATTAACGGATTCTGAAAAAGAGCAGTATAAACGTGATGGTTATGTGAAAAATCTACCTGTTTTTTCTGCTGAGGGTGTTTCAGAGTTACAGGCTTTATTTCAAGAATTAGCCGCCCGACTTCCTGAAGACATTGATTTAAGCAGCGTAAATATGTGGCATAAGGCGAGTTTAAAATTTAATGAACTGTGCCGTAATTCTACGATTTTAAATTATGTAGAAGACATAATCGGCCCCAATTTTTATCAATGGGGCGGGCAGTTTTTCACCAAATATCCAAACGATGGTTCCGTTGTTCCATGGCACCAGGATGCTCAATATTGGCCGCTTAAACCACAACGCACAGTCACAGTATGGCTTGCCGTGTTTGATTCCGATGAAGGAAACGGGGCTATGAAAATTGTTAAAGGCAGCCACAACAAAGGTATTCTATCCCACCATACTAACCCGGCCCCTCATTTAGCCCTAGAGCAAGAAGCCGATGCAGATACGATCGATCACGATAAAATTGTCACACTCAGTTTAAAAGCTGGTGAAATATCCTTACACGACGATGGAACGCTTCATGGCTCTGATGCAAACACATCGGACCGGGTTCGCTCCGGTATCACCATGCGGTTTTGCCCAACCAATGTAAAATGTGATTTAGATGTGTGGCCAACGTTTGAGGCTTATATGGCACGGGGCGTTGATAAACATAACTTAAATCCCATTGGACCGCGCCCAACGAACGAGCTCTACCCTGTCCGCAAATTCCAACATTCATCGGAGTTCATTTAAAAGACCCTACAGAATCAGCTTTTCCGGATGTGCTCTATAATTCCAGAAAAGTCTTTTCCATCGCCACCTGCTTCAGAATAACTGCTGTAAATTTTTGCAGCCCTTTCAGCAACGCTAACATCGACCCCCGCACTTTTAGCCGCATCCAAAGCTAAGTTCATATCTTTGAGCATTAAAGCAGTGGCAAAACCGGGTTTGTAATCATTGTTTGCGGGTGATGTTGGAACTGGTCCCGGAACAGGGCACTAGTTTGTTAGTGACCAGCACTGCCCTGATGTCGTACTCGAGACATCAAATAACTTTTGTGCATTCAGACCAAGGCTTTCAGCCAAAACAAGTGCTTCTGCAACAGATGAC
>Ga0114994_10004252_pt1 | contig 10409 bp, 16 predicted proteins | sample ArcticOcean_MG_C_9_FD_87043 | JGI IMG/M metagenome (GOLD analysis project Ga0114994, IMG submission 87043) | Marine microbial communities from western Arctic Ocean - ArcticOcean_MG_CB2_152 | ecosystem: Environmental > Aquatic > Marine > Oceanic | place: Arctic Ocean: Canada Basin | collected... | reverse complement strand
CTCACTCACTCACTCACTCACTCACACACTCACCTGCTTTCAGGTAGGAGTTGGGCTCTCCCTCAACGTGAGCGATGCTCATTTTGGTGCGAAAGTCCGGGCTGTTCAATGGCTTAAAGAGCTTCTCGTTGATGCTCTCCATTTTTTTTCGAATCCTCTTTACCAAATTATTCTCTGAGGAGCTATAAATTTCATTTTCGTCGATGGCCATGGTGATCATGAGCTGCGCCGAGCGAAGCGAGATTGTGCGCATTTTTAATGAAGGACGAGCGAAACGAGCAAGCCAAATGAATTGAGTGGGTAAGTTTAGTAGTGGATGTGGCCGTCTGCAGCTATTTCGGGGAATCCATCGCCAGTATGCTCGTTTTCATCAAGGCTCGCTCGCTTCGCTCGCTCACTCACCTGCAGACGCTCTTCTTCGTCAATCTCAAAGTCACGCTTGAATTTCGTCTGCATTCGGGTAACGAGGTTGAGTTGCTGAGCCGCTTGGAGCCTCTGAAAAGAATCGCCAGTGTGTTTTGTGGGACCGCCGGTCGTCACGCGGTTCCAGCACGTAATCTTGCACTGATCTATGTTTCTTCCTTCGTTTATTATCGGTTGAATTATCATTAAGCCCTCACTCGTTCCGCGGATTAGGGAGCGCTTGCTGCGAATGGGTTTGGGTTGGGTTGGCTCAAGAATTATTCACTCAATTTTGCCACCCACTCCACTCACCTTATAATTGTTTGTCCGTATTCAACAACCACATCACTCGGCTTGAACACCAACGCAAACTTACCACCTTCCAACTCACCCCAGTACATATCATTCACGTACTCGCAGGGCGGTAACTTCCCAAATGGCTTGACCAACGTTTGAAAAGTGATGTGTCTCTCGTTGTGAGCCTTGATTACCAACTTTTCTTGCATGGAATTTTGTCTCACTGATTCATTCGAACAAACATCCCAGCTCCACGCTAAGCACTCCGCCGCGCTCGTGTCGATTATCGCCTCGGCTTTGCCCCACACCCCCGACTTGTCTTCGTGAATTTGCATGTCGACAAAAATATTGTTGTTGTAGTACTTGGTTTCCAACTGAGAAAGTTGGTGGGTTGGGTTAGGGTGGAGAAATTGATTTGAGCCCGATTTGTCCGCATTATTTTTTACCTTTTTCCACACAACCCACTTGCAGCTCTCGTCAACCAACCCCCTCATCGGCTCAATCACGTGACCGTTGTCAACGTGGCCACTATCCCCAATGTCCTGAACAAACGCATCTCTAAGTTCCTGGTCAACTTGGAGGCCAGATCGCTCAAAAGCGTCCTTCAAAAAGTTGATCGCGGCCATTCCGCTTATTAACTTGGTGTTCAGAACGTTAACGGGAATGTAAACCTTGTCCACGAAGTTCAACACGTAAGTAACCTCGCAAACGTTTTCCGCTAGTTGGCTAATGAGAATCAGGCCCCGCACTTTGAGCTGCACGCAAGCGCCCAGAAAGTTTTCTTGTTTTTTTGCATCTGGGCCCGAGTAGGGCTGATCCGCGGGCTGCGATTGAGTAGGTTAGTGTGTGTGAATGAATGATAATTTGAGTGAATTGGATGCGGCTCGGCGGCTCACCTCGAACGCAATCACATGCTTCTTATTATCAGGAAAAGACTTCCACACGCAACGGAGGGAAACCTCTCGCTTGCGGAAGGGTGCAGGCATGTTCTTCCGCGTCACGAAGTACTGCGTGTGGGTTTTGGCAGAGGGGAAGGGGGTGAAGGCCGAGGGTTTGGGGGTGTGGGGATTTTGGGGATCAAATTTGTTCCCCTTGACCTTTGACGGGTTGTATAACTTTCGCATTATGTTCCCTTCTGATTTTTGGTGCCGTTTCATCCGAGCCTGCGGCAGGGTGGGGTAGTTAGGTTTAGAATAAGTTCCAGTTCCAGTTCCTGTTGCGGTTGCTCACCTTGCTGCACATGAACCACATGGTAGCTAGGACCATGGCGGGCTTGGCGTGCACACTCACTACGCACTTGCCCCAACTGCTACCAACTCCTTCAATGGCTTTCAAATATAATTTCGCGTTTGGTCTGTCGTCCCTGATGCGCCTCCACGTTGTTGGCTTTAAGAAATCATCCTTGGCTTCCGATATGTGCCTTTCAATGATTGAGTCGGACGCTTTGACATTGGCGTACGTTAGGCCGCGCGAAATCAAATCGGACTCTTCGCGGGTCAAGGGGGGGGTGGAGGTGATATTCTTGATAAAGTTTTCGCGTTCTAGCTGCGGCGCCGAGTGAAAAAAACCCCGAGTGAGGTGAGGAGGTGTTTAGAATTGGGTGGGAAGTTGAGGAATTGAGGACCTTTTCTCACCTGGTCAATGCGGCCGGGCTTGTTAAAGTACTCACAGGCTCGTAGCACTGTGTTTAGCACCTTGGAAATTGCCCTATTGGCCAACTTTGTCGGAAAGCTCCCCTTGACGTCAGCCTTGGCTGTCATGGTGAAATTCGTCTGGTCGTAAGGGAGGCGGCGAAACTTGTAAATTGCCGTTAGCTCCCCCCTTACAACATTCTCAAGAGAGGTCTTTTGGAAAGATTGCGGAACGTCCGGGTCGTCGTCAGCAATCGACTTGAAAATGAGCATGTAGCTGTCAGAATCAATCTTCCTCCAAATGCCGCGGGTGAGCCAGTCACGAGCGGCAAGGGGAGCGCCCAGCTTTCGGCAAGAATAGTTGATGTTGCTGTGGTCATTTATGCGGCAGACCACCTTGTTGGGGAACTTTGACGAGTCAGAGCCATTCTGCTTCACGTGAGATGCTTTCGACTGGTTGGACTCGTTGTGCCAGAGCCAGGCAAGAAGCTCTTCAGGGGAGGTCTCAACGACTCCATGACATTTGCCAATCCCAACCTTTTCACTTAACACCTTCCACTTCGGGATGAAGAGGTCAGGATCCAGCACCTCGTAAACTTGAGACGAGTTGGAAATCTCATTCTTAACTTGCTCAAACACCGACTTCTCAAAAGGAGAAGAGGTTTGGGCTTTCTTAATTATCTTGATGTATTCCAGTCGAGCATTTTTGTCCTCGGCTTCGGCGGCTTGTGTGCTTGAAGTGATGGCCATGTTGGTTTGACTTGTTGAAAATGTTTAAACTTTGCTCAATCAATTTCAATGCAAATTTTTTTTAAAGCATTTTTAAAACGATCCTAAAAAGGTTCTACTCACTAATCGCATATTTCAAATTCATTCTCTTCGTATAAAGCGCGCCAAATCATCTAAGCCTCCAGCCTCATCGTAGAGACTTGCCAACTCTTCTCTCACCCCTGCCCAGTCCTGCCCAACCATTGCAGTCTTATCCAGCAAGTAGCTTGCCCTCTCCAATGTGCCGTCCCGCTCGGTCTTCCCGTCGTTGTTGTCGTGCGTTAGCTCCTCCTTCTCCTTTTGCTTCAACCTCTCATAGAATCCGTCAATATTCGCCATAACATTGCTGTCGTCGTCCTCCTTGTTCTTCCCCACGACTCCAACCCATTTCCCCACCTTCCCAAAATCCCCCACGTCCTGCCCAACCGTCCAAATAGGCATCCGAAAGCACACCACGGCCGCGTCCCTCGCCTCCATCTCCCTCCCCTCCCCCTGCGCAAGCAGCCCCGCGTAGAACCTGTAGCTGGACCCCCAGCCCGGGAACTTGGCGTTGGCGGCCTCGGCGGAGATGAGCCGGGTGGTCTCCTCCGAGTGGAGCACCGCGAGCTAAGCCGAGCAAAATGAAGCGAGATTATGCGCATAACAAATTAAATGGAATAAAAATTGTCAGTTAGTTGTCACCAACACAAGTTGTGACTAGTAGCGAGCTGTGAGAGAAGCGAGCTGTGAGCGAAGCGAGCCAGCAACACCATACACTAGTTGTGACTTGCTCGCGAGCTGCGATCGAGGAGAGCCAGCAACACCATAACCAATGGGACCAGCTCGCGGGCTCGCAGCTCGCTTTGCTCGCAGCCCGCTTTGCTCGCAGCCCGCTTTGCTCGCAGCTCGCTTTGCTTGCGGCACGCTTCGCTAACTCACCTTCTCGTACACGTCCGGGAAGGGACCGACTCGTAGGAGCAGGTATTTGTCCAGGCCGTAGCCCAGACCGGCCACGTCACTGGGGGAGTAGGTGCAGTCGAGAGAGGTGAGGTTTGGTGGCAGGGTCGTCCCCGAACCGAGATCATCGTTGTAGAGGTCGACGGCTTCGGAATCGGAATTTATATCAGCTGTGGCCGCAATGCGCCGGAGGAGGTGCTCAGAGTTGAGCGAAAGGAGCTTCAAGCCGGGAGAATGGGGATATGTTTCTACTATCGGAAGGGTTGGGGGATCGGAAGAAGTGCTATATTTGTTGTGGGGAGAGAGGAGGGCACATATATACTTTGGTACCGTGTCTTTGGTTCGAACAATCGGAATGAGTAGTGGGTGCAGATCTTCTAGATTAGGGTCATCATGAGTTACTGGAATGAGAGGGGCAGTAACCGTTGAACCGGGACATCCACACTTCACAAGAAGAGAAATGAATCTTTCGTGTCTTGGAATGGAGGATTGTAGATTAATACCATTAATTGAGGAAAAGAGACGAGTCGAGAAGCTGGGGGGGCGGTGGGGCTTGACGAAGGCTGATCCAACTGTGATGAGGAACGACCTCGATAGGGCTGCTGAGAGGAGCATAGAGTTTAAATGCGTATAAATTGTTGGCTTAATCTCCGGAATCTCGCCCCGCTCGCCGTTTTAAATAGAAATTTTTAAATTTTATCCCTGTACTCTGAGGTCAATTCAAAACATTTAAATCTCACCACCAATGTCCAAGATCCCAAAGATCGGTGGGAGGGTATCCGTCCAGTTCGAAACCGGGCAACCTCTTCAGCTTCGTTCAGCTGAGCAGAACACAACAGTTCAATCCTATGTTGGTGTAGTTCAAGCAATTCACCCCCCATCACCTTCCAACTCCTCCTGCCTATGCAAGATTGATGTCATGTACCCAGCTGATGGCGAGAAGGAAAGTTGTCAATGGCCTGATCCCGAAATCACCCTCCTTGATTATCGGCGAGTAGATCTCTCAACTTTTGTCTTTGTTGAGGAGGCTCTTGCCGTTGTTGAGAGTTTTGAAAAACCTTCGTTAAGCTCGTATTCGATTGCACCCCCAATTCGAGAACCGATTCCAACACAAGCTCCAAAACGAACTCCAATACCAACTCCAAAACAAAACCCAATTCAATATTCAGCGGTCCCCCGGGCCCCCCTACCCCCCCCCCAAATCAAATCTCTCACCATATCTCGCCCTCTCCTCTCATGTCCATTTGGTCTCTCCTTCGTATTGAACGAACTGGGGCTCTTCATCGGAGCGGTTTCCCCCACCTCCCCTGCCGCCCCCATAATCTCCGCCGGCGACATAATCCTTACGATAAACGGCGTCGACGTGCGCTCTTACGACTACAACCTTCAAGTTGTTGTTTCACTCCTAACTTCCACTTTGAGCTTCTCCGCCGCGGTCCTTCGCCACCCCGAAATTGCCAAGGCTTCTACCAAAGCGTTTGAAAATTTCGTCTTCGAAAGTTCCAAACCAGCCCCGCCAGAGCAGAAAAAGCGGGGTAGGCCGCCAAAAGAAGCGAATGGTGGAGAAGGGAAGAGAAAATCCTGCGGAGAGTGCTCGGGCTGTCGGGCGGGGAACTGCGGCTTGTGCAAGTATTGCCTCGATATGCCGAGGTTCGGCGGGCTCGGGTCCATGAGGCAGAAGTGCGCGGTTCGGGCGTGCATAGGTGTGGGCTACGAGGAGGAGGAGAAAGCGGGGGCCACACCACAGACACAGTCACAAACGCAGGAATTGTCCAACAGCGCGACCCACGCTGCGGCAAATGCCGCGGTGAGTTGCTTGCAAAATGTTTTGCACTACTTCCCAAAAAACAACTGGACCATTAATAATAGCAACGAGAATGGGAATGGGAACGAGAATGAAATCATTCTTGCGGTGAAAAACCCAAGGTACGACGCTTTCTATTTCGAGAACCAGGACGAGGACGAGGACGGGGAGGAAGAGGAAGAGGACGAGGACGAGGACGACGACGAGGAGGAGGTCGAATCGTCGGGTGCGTCGTTTTCGTCGAACTCAACTCAACTCAACGACTTTTTCTACAAAGAGTCCGAATTGCCTCCACCCTCAAGCTTCACATCTTGGCTAAGCGCCAAAAAAATTGAGTGGCTGCCAACTTTTTCTTGGCGCAAGCAGCGGCGCATCGATTTGGAAAACATATACGAGGACTCATCCAACGTGATGTTTCCTTCAGGTTCGTCGGACGGAGACGAGCAGGCGCTGTTCCAAAAGTGGCTAAGTGTTAGGAAGAACATGTGGAGGATCGAGAGGAGGCGAAAACAGCTTCTGAGGTGAGCGAGCTGTGAGCGAAGCGTTGACGTGCACATGGCGTGTTTTGGACCGTCCCTGAACAATCGCTTTGTGCGAAAAGATGCGCTTGGCCGAACTAGCCCACCGTGTCCAATTATGAGTGTCTTAATGCATTTTGCGTTGGAGTTGCGTTGGAGTTGTGTTTTTGAGTCTTTTTGTTTACACATTTACGTGAAGATGGCGTTTTTTGGACCGTCCCTGAACAACCTCCTCGTAAAAAAAAGATGCGCCTGGTCGAACCCGCCACCGTGTCCAATTTTGAGCGTTTAAGACCTCCATACGTTGGAGTAACGGCCGATTCAGTGAAGCCTTTTTTTTGAATATTTTTTAGTTTTTTTTAGTTTTCCACATTGGATGAAGGCTCGCGCGATAAATCCCGCGAAATGGCTACAGACGGCTACATCCACTACTGAACTAACTTTATTCCACTGAATTATATTCGTTTGGCTCGCTCGCTCCCCCCTGCGCAGCAAGAAACCGACCGTGGGGGAAATAATCTGCATAAAGTGCCCCGCAATTCCTCCGCACCCTCCAGGCTGGTACAAGGCGAACGTGAAGAGCGTTTACGTGAGAAAAGAGGGGGGGGGGACATTCAATGTTCACGTGGTTTGGGACGGGAGCGGGGGGGAGGTGAGTGAGCGAAGTGGAAGTGGTCAACAAGATTAATTACTAACCCGACGTCACACAGGTAGAGATGCTCGTTGACCCGGAGTGGAGGAAAATTGATCAAACAGACGGGAAGCCAAAGGTTGGAGCCACGGTTTGCATTAATTGCGCTGCGGCGCCACCATTCCCGGCGGGTTGGTACAAGGCGGTGGTGAACAGGGTGGAAACAATTGCGAAAAACCAACTTGGAATGTACCAAGTGCACGTGGTGTGGGAAGGAAGCAGCGTGGGGGAGGTCGAAACTATCATTGACCCGGAGGTGAGCGAGCGCGAAATTGCTACAGACGGCTACATCCACTACTAAAACTAAACCCACCCAATTCGTTTGGCTTCGCTCGGCGCAGTGGAGGGAAGTTTCCCCCACCGAAACTAATGAAATCACATACCTGTCCGACGACGAGAAGAACATTCAGACCCGCAGCCAAACTAAACCGCTGGACGGGCAGTTCGCAAAGGGCGATTTGATCAAGGCACGCTACAAGGGTCGTAGTAAGTGGTACACCGGAAAGATCGATGCGGTGGTTAATTCGACAGGCATGCTCTACAATGTACGATACGATGACGGTGATTTGGAGAAGAACGGTGAGCGAGCGAGCCTTGTGACAGAAGAGTGCGAAGAGACTAACTCACTCCTAATTCACTCTGCGCAGTGAAAAAGAAAGATATTCGGCTGTTGGTGCCGTCCTCACAAATCTGGCAGGAGACTGAAGCGATCATTGACAAGGCCCAGAATATTAATAATATTTCAGGTCACATCGACACCGCCATGACTGACATTGAATTCGACAACCACAGCACCTCCACCACCAACACCCCAACAATCGACAACGCAACGCTTCTGTGCGAATACAAAATGTTCGACGAGATCATCAAGTTGAAGGAGACAAAAGCACAAGAAGAACTCGAGCTGAAGAAGGTGAGTGAGCGAAGCGAGCGAGCCTTGAGGAAGACGAGAAATATATACGAGCCACCACTACACTAACATTATTTTCTCAATTCGTATGGCGCAGCGAGAGAAGAACGAAAAAAAAGTTTACGACATTTCTTGGCTCTTCGACCCTATGAAAGGAGCCCCCGACGACATGATCATTGAAATTCTGGGCTTCCTCCCCCCCCAACACCTATACACCCTTCTCTCAGTTGACCGCGCCACATCGCACCAAATTCGCAGCAGGGACCACGTCTGGCACGTCCTCTTCTTGAAAAAGAAGCTAACGGACAATTGGATCGTGCCAAAGAGGATGCGGAAATCGTGGTGCTTCTTGTTCCTGAAGAAGCTGAAGGAAGAGGCGGACAGGCGATTTGTAGAGTCGAACGAGGTGCTCAACGTCGCGGCAAATTTGATCAAGAAGGGCGATAATGTGGGGCAGCTCCAAAAATTGATCAAGGAGGCGGAGGAAAAAATGGCCTTCAATATCAACTACACGAGCGGGGTGATCATGGAGAGGAACTCGTTGCTGAACTTGGCGGTCATTGCGGGCAGGATAAAAATCGTCAAGTGGCTGGTGGTGGAGAAGAAGGCGTTTATTGAAACGAGGGATAGGGGCAACTTCACGCCATTGCTCAACGCGGGGTATAACGGCCACGTGGCGATGTGCAAATTTCTCATGGGCGTCGGGTGTCGGCGAAGCATGTTAGGGTTGAACCATAGTTCTAGGCCGATGCTCTACAAGACGGCAGAGTACAAGGGGTCGACTACCGAGGGGTGGGCCAGGAAGCGGGGCTTTGGAAGTTGTGCTGATGTCATCAAGTGGGGGATAGAGTAGGGAGGAGGGGAAAAAATGATTTGCATAAAAGTTTTACATAAAATGGGTTTGGAAGAGGATGAGAAAATCTGTGTGTTGTCAGCGAACGCCTCTACGAGCAACAAAAGCAACGACAGTAAAGTGAAAAAAATTGATCAACTTCTATAATCCGCATTGATAACAACGTAATCAGAAGTCAAGTCGCTCCCCAAAACTCTCGCACTCCCCCCGTTTCCATTCCCATTTTCAAAAACAATCCCAACCTTCACCGTTTTGCTGTTGCTCGGAAACGCCGTGTGGCAATCGAACTCTGCGTCCTTGATGTAATCGCTCAGCTCCGTTTCAAGCGCCTCGCCGTCTTCCGTTTCTAGCACGAACTGCCCGTTGCTGAAAATTACCCTGTCTCCCAGACTGCACCGAGCGAGCCAAACGAATTGAGTGGAATAATGTTAGTTCAATGTGAGTGGGTGTGGGTGGTGGCTGTAGCCATGAGCCACTGTTTTTGCTTCGCTCGCTCACCTGAGCGTCAACCCCATCTCCTTCTCCTTCTCCTTATCCTCCTCCCCAACCCCAGTCCGCTTCCCCATGAACGACCCCACCGCCGCAGCCAACCTGCCCGTGTTGGGATCGTTGCCAGCCACAGCGCACTTAAACAGGGGCGAGTTGACAACGTGCCTCCCGAGCCTGCGCCGAGCGAAGAGTGGGTTAGTTAAGTAGTGGAAGTAGCCGTCTGTAGCATTTCGAGGGCTCGCTCACCTCCTTGCCTCCTCGTCAGTACCGGGGAAATTTGTGACCTCCACCTCAATGACGTGGGTCGTCCCCTCTCCGTTTCTGACCACCAGCTCGCTCAGTTCGCCGCAAACCTCGTCCAAGCTGGCTGCAAACTCGGCCAAAAAATTATCGTAGTCGCCGTCTTTCTTGACGGCGTTTGAGCTCACGCATACGACTGGGAGATAGGGTTAGCGTTGCAAAAAAAGGCAAACCCACTGAATCGGCCGTAACTCCAACGTAAGGAGGTTTTTTTTAAGACGCTCAAATTTGGACACGGTGGCGGGTTCGGACAGGCGCATCTTTTCGTGCGAGGGGGTTGTTCAAGGACGGTCCAAAAACACGCCATCTCAAACCATCCGCTACACTCGCACTCGGCTCACCTGTGTCACTAGTCGACTCGTCGCCATCAACAGAAACGCTGTTGTAGCTCTTGTCAACACTGCTCTTCAGCAACCTCTGCAGATCATCCCTATCGATCTCCGCGTCGGTGAGCAAGTAGCTAAGCATCGTAGCCATATTCGGCTCAATCATCCCAGCCCCCTTCGCAATCCCAGTGATCCTGCTCCCGTTGCTCAGAACCCTGCTCGCGGCCTTTGGGAACCTGTCCGTGGTCATGATCGACTCCGCGGCGGGGAAGAAGCTCTCCCCCTGGAGCGCCTTCGCCGCAGCGGGAATGACGCTAATCAGCTGCGGCCAAGCGAAGCGAGATTGTGCGCATTTTTTGGCCGAGTGGGTTGGGTTGGTTTGGTTTTATTAGATTTTTTGTATTCCACTCGTCTTCCAAAACATGGCTAACGGAATCGACCGTAACTCAAAATTGGACACGGTGGCGGGTTCGGTTAGGCGCAT
>Ga0114994_10004251_pt1 | contig 10410 bp, 10 predicted proteins | sample ArcticOcean_MG_C_9_FD_87043 | JGI IMG/M metagenome (GOLD analysis project Ga0114994, IMG submission 87043) | Marine microbial communities from western Arctic Ocean - ArcticOcean_MG_CB2_152 | ecosystem: Environmental > Aquatic > Marine > Oceanic | place: Arctic Ocean: Canada Basin | collected... | reverse complement strand
TTAACACGGATTGTTAGTATTTGTGTTATTTCTGGTGGACTTTTTGTCTTTTGTTTAAAAAATACCGCGTTTCGTGAATCAAAAATTGATATGGCTGCTGGGTTCATTGTTGGTTTATTGATTGTTGCTGCTTGGTTCGTTACCGGAAATATAGGTTTTGACGATTTTGAGCTAACCCCCATCGGTCGTTTAGCTTTGTTGCCCCCATTGGTGAAGGGTTACAGTATTTGATGACGTTCACTGGGTCTAAAATTAACTTTGGAATTTCTGTTGTTGGTGGGATTTTGTTAGGATCTTTTGTTTCTGCCAAAATCTCCGGTGAGTTTCGGATTGAAGCGTTTGTCGATGCGTCTGATTTAAAACGTCATTTGTCGGGCGGAGCATTGATGGGGACCGGCGGCGTATTGGCTTTGGGGTGCACCATTGGTCAAGGGGTGAGTGGTATGTCGACGCTGGCGCTTGGCTCTTTAATCGCGCTTTTATCGATCATTGCTGGAGGCACATTTGGCATGAAATACCTAGAAGAAGGCAGTGTCATCGCTGCTTTTGAGGATATATTTAAGCCCAGCTAAAAGTGCCAAGGGATTATTGAAAGGTGAAATAGGTCAGGGCTTCATTGATTTTACCATTATGGCTAAACGGTTGGATCACTTCATTCCATTTATGATGCCCCTTGTCCCACCATTTGAGGGTCCCGCCTAAATATACGCGTTTCTCTAAGCTCATGGATTTGAATTAGGCTTTTATGAACGAATTTTTGTGGTGTTTATGGTCACCATCAAAAATATATTTACCTGTTAATTCTAAGCTGTATACGGTTGCGACTTGAGTTCCTCAAAAGATATAACGGAAATCATTTCTTTTTGCGTCCCAGCGTAAGATCAAGCTGGATGACCAAAACTCCAAAAACGGACTGCTTTAAAAATTTGAAAAACTTAACAGTTTTTTCTCCACAAGTTACATTACACACATCCAAAAAATTAATCAAATTTCGATGATCCTTAGTTTCTGCTAAGTCTCTATTAAAATCTGGCATACCTCCCCCCATGTGCTGCGCAGAGGATATACTTAATTTTAGGTAATAACTAGAATCCCAAAGATGTTTTCATAGTTCCGATTACACGCTTAGTGCTGTGCGATTTCTATTTTCCCAAATTTCACCAGCGCGTTTATGGGCACCATCTTGGGTGCTGACTTTACCTATTAATTTTAGGGCTATGGCTAATGTGCCGATAATCGCTGCTTGGGCATAAGGGGTGCTCTCGTCGCCTTGCCAAACGGATTTTAGGCGACTTAAATCCATGTTTGGATCCGTCGTTTGGCGTGGATCCTCCAACAGAGCGGGCCAGCTTTCAGTACTTAGGGTGCCCTCGTGAACACTTAACACGTCGACGGGCTTTTGCGGACGACGTTCAATCTCGCCACCTTCACCCCTGAAAACGGACAAATGCGGTTGGCCGATTAAGGCGGCTGCTTTTTGGTGGACGCTATTAAATCCCGGATGAAAAATACCCTGTAAAACGTAACCTGCCTTAAACGGATTGAGCATACGGGCGATGGTATGAGCGGGCGATCGCAGGCCGAGTGTTGATTTCAATTCAATCAAGTCTGCTAATTTGGGGCTGAATTGTTTAAGCGGTAAATAACAAATGTTCTTTGTTTTTAAAGTTTTTGCCGCATTCGTCAAATTATCGGCTATCGTAAGTCCTATGGCCTTAAATGTTTCGTCGGCGTATATGCGCCCGGCGGTATGACCTTCTGTTCCATGGATAAAAACTTTCACACCGGACTGAGCCAGAGCCATTGCCGCCAATGCAAACCAAGGCAATTGCCGCCGCTTACCCGCATAACACGACCAATCCAAATCAATCTTGGGCGCATCATTGGGGATTGTGATCGTGGCTTGGGCGGCTTTAACAAAACCCGCAATTTCTTCTGGCTGTTCTTCTTTGAACCGAAGCAACATTAAAAATGCGCCGATTTGTTCTGGTAAAACCTCGCTGGCCAAAATCATCGCCATGGAAGCTTCGGCTTCATCAATGGTCAGGGGGCGCGAATTGCTTTTGCCCCGGCCAAGGATGCGTACATAAGGGGCAAAAGGGTGTTCTTGCATGTCGCATTTACGCCTAAAAGGAGTTAAAAGGTAGGTGTGTTTATCACACGAAATAGGGCTGTTCAGCCAACGAATTCTGGCTAGGGTGCTTGACGTATCATTAATCACCGCTATGTCACACATAAATGTTAATCGTTAAAGGATCGCGCTCAATGCAACATTTACCTGCATTCTTGGATTTGAAAGATCGCCCCGTACTTGTAGTCGGTGGGCAAGCTATGGCGTCTAGGCGCTGCGCAATGGCTCAGCGGGCGGGGGCAAATGTGTTTGTGGTTGCTCCGGAACTTTCCAACGATTTCGAGCGGTGTTCGCCGTTCACTCATATTACACGGGTCTTTGATGCGGGCGATTTGGAAGGCGTGTCTTTGGTTTATGTGGCGTGCGATGAAGACCCAGAGTACGAGACCCGCGTTGCGAAAAGTGCACAAGATAAGGGCGTGTTGGTCAATGTGGCGGATCGCTCGGATATTTCTTCGTTCATCATGCCGTCTATTGTTGATAGGTCTCCTTTGGTCGTTGCCATATCAAGCGGCGGTGCAGCGCCAATTTTAGCCCGGATGTTGCGCGCGAAACTGGAATCCCTTGTCCCCGCTGCCCTTGGAAAGTTAGCTTCGTTTTCGGGTAAATACCGCGACCGGGTTAAACAGGCGATCCCCGATATAACCCGCCGTCGCCGATTATGGGAACGGGTTGTGGATGGGGCCGTGGCTGAAAACATGTTGAGCGGTAATGTTGATTTAGCTGAAATTCGCATGGAAGAACTTTTGTCCGCCGCCCAAGCGGATCAAGATATTGCCCCCCAAGGCGAGGTTTATTTGGTTGGTAGTGGCCCCGGAGATCCAGATTTATTGACGTTTAAGGCGTTACGTTTGATGCAGCGGGCGGATGTTGTGTTGCATGATCGCCTGGTGCCGGATGGGGTGTTGGAATTGGTGCGCCGCGATGCGGACCGGATTTATGTAGGTAAAAAGCAGGGCGATCATTCGATGCGCCAAGAAGACATTAGCCTGACTTTGGTGCGTTTAGCCCAAGAAGGAAAACGGGTATTGCGGCTTAAAGGCGGTGACCCGTTTATGTTTGGGCGTGGCGGCGAAGAAATTGAAATGCTGGCATCCGAAGGGGTGTCGTTTCAAGTTGTGCCGGGCATTAGTGCGGGCAACGGGTGCGCTGCTTATGCTGGAATTCCGCTAACCCACCGCGACCATGCACAGGCGTGTGTGTTCGTTACCGGACACACCAAAGACGGTAAGGTTGATTTAAACTGGCAGGCGTTGATTCAGCCTAATCAAACCGTTGTTGTTTATATGGGGCTTGTTTCATTGGCTCAGGTGATTGGTGAGTTATTGACACATGGGGCGCAGCCTGAATTGCCGGTGGCGATTGTCGATAAGGGAACGCGGGTTGATCAAAAAGTGGTAACCGGAACGCTAGAAAATATTGTTCAAAAAGCTGAGGAGGCTGACTTAACCGGCCCGGCGATTGTGATCATTGGTAGCGTTGTTGCGTTGCGCGATCAATTGACTTGGTATGGGTCAACTTCCTAAAAGAATTTGAGGTGTGGATCAACTTCGTAAAGGACAGTTTAAGCGTCTTCTTTTTCGGTTTTCGCGACTTTGGCGCTGCGGGGAAGGCATAACATTCCGATAACCCGTTCGGCTTCTTTACTGGAAAGACTATAGAAAATTTGTTTCGATTCTCGGCGGGTTGAAACAATGCCATCAGTGCGTAACCGGGCGAGCTGTTGCGATAAGGTGGGCTGGCGAATGCCTAAAAGCTCTTCTAATTCACCCACATTGCGTTCGCCATTAGCTAACGCACAAACAATAACTAAGCGGTTATCGTTGGCCAGAGACTTTAAAAACTTGCTTGCTTTTTTTGGGTCTTCAATCAAAAAATCATTTGTTTGATTATCCATCGTTTCGCTCCCAATTATCGAGTATTTCGGGGTTTACTCCGATCTTCGCCGCTATGCAAGGCTCGTCATAGCACTATACATCAATCGCAGTGCCAATAGGGTAAGAATTATTTTTAAGCCGACTTTAAACAAGTGCTCTGGCAAGCGGTTTAAGATGCGTTTGCCAATTAAGGTCCCTATGAAGCCAAAGCTCACCAAACCGACTAATAAAGGGATATAAGGACCGAAGACGAACCCCATAGTCCCGAAGGCAATTATTTTAAAACTATGCTGAATGACCATTAACATGGCATGTGTAGCAACAACATTTTGGCGTTGCATACAATACGCAGCAACGAACGGCGCAACCAAGGGCCCGGTCGCTCCAACAAACATGGTGGCGAAGGTTGCTAATACACCGACCCCGAAAAAGGTCTTGCCTGATGGCTTGTTGGCGTTAAATTTAGGAACCCACGTGGCATACAGAATAAACACTGACAACACGGCTTGTAAAATTGCTGTAGGTAAGGAAATAACAACCTGAGCTCCAATCACAGCGCCAACCGTCGTGCCAATTAAAAACGGCAAAATGACAGGTTTGACGACTTCTTTTAACATCAACGCAACGCGCCCACCGTTAGACCCGACTTGAACGACGGCATGAATGGGGATTAAGACCGTGGGCGGTAAGATGACGGCCATGGTCGCTAAGATAAGCGTTCCTCCACCTATTCCTATGGCAGCGGTGAACAGGCTGGCGATCAAGGAAACCGAGCACAAGATGGCAAAGTCTGAAAAAGACAAGCTGGTGCCATCCAGAATAAATTGAATAAGAGCGTCCATGGGATTGATATTGACCTAAATTTCAATGTTTGATTTTCTAACCTTAAGTAAATAGCTTAGAAATGAGAACAGGTACAAGATTTAAGGAATTACTGGTGGATCAATTTTTAGGATATGTGCGCCCCGATGGGCAAGTTGGAGTTCGCAACCATTTGCTTGTGTTGTCTGCAACCGGATTAACGGGACCAACGGGGCGGCGCATTTCACAAGCTTTACCCGGGGCGGTTTTTGTAGCCATGCCTTACGATGGTGGATTGTTGGGTGAAGACCGCGATGCACAAATCCGTACTCTAGTTGGGTTTGGGGTTAATCCCAATGTCGGGGCTGTATTGATGATTGGTGGCAACCCACCAAAGCTTGATCATTTAGCCAAAGAAATGTCAAAAAGTGGCAAGCCTATCGACTCGATCTCTATGGACGAATGCGATCACGATGCAATTACGTTAACCGAACGCAGTATTCGTGTTGGGGCAAAGTTGTTGCTCAAAATATCTAAACAGCGCCGCGTCTCCTGCCCGCTATCAAAATTTTTTTTAGGTCTTGAATGTGGGCGTTCTGATCCCAGTTCAGGATTGGTGTCGAACCCAATGTTGGGCTTGATAGCGGATCGGATTGTTGACGAAGGAGGTAAGGCCGTGTTTGGAGAAACGACAGAATGGTTGGGGGCGGAGCATTTGTTAGCTAAACGCGGTGCGACGCCTACCGTCGAACAAGCGATCTTAGATGCAGTTCTGGATAGTGAAAACCGCGCTATCGAGGCAGGACTCGATTTGACTGGTGAAAACCCGGGCCCGACAAATATTGCTGGTGGGCTATCAACGATTGAAGAAAAGTCATTGGGCAATATTGCAAAAAGTGGTAGCCGACCCATCCAAAGTGTTTTGAAATATGCTGAAGCGCCTGCAACGCCGGGCTTACATGCTATGCATGCGGCTACTTACGCGCCAGAATCTGTTTCCGGGTTTACGGCATCAGGAGCAAACTTGATTTTGTTCACCACAGGCCAAGGCAATAGCTTTGTTAATTTGATTTCACCAACCATCAAAATAAGCGCTAATCCCGATACCGAAGCTCGGATTAAAGAACAGCTCGATTTCACCTGCCCGGATGTTTTTTCTGGTGAAGTCTCCTTAGAAGACGCGGCTCCCCGGTTTTTAGAGCTGATTATCGATGTCGCATCGGGAACTAAAACATGGGGTGAGGTGTTGGGTGAAGGTGAAGAAGTTGTAAGCCGGTTTGGAGGTTCCTTATGAGGGAGAATTCACGTAAAGGTTGGGACGCGGTTGTTCTTAATCCGATTGATGAATTGGCAACTGCATTGCGCCATTTAAAAGCCGGTGAAGTGGTGCGCTTTCGGGTTGGCGATCAGCCATGTGAGTTAATTATGAAAACCGACGTTGCATTGTGCCATAAATTTGTTGTTCGCGATGTGGTCGCGGGCGAGAAATTACGCAAATATGGTGAAGTCGTTGCGGGCGCGTCGGAATCCATTGAGGCGGGTGCCCACGCACATGTCCACAACATAAAAAGCTTGCGGGCTGTTCAGAAGTAAGGTGCGCCAGGCTTTAAAACCCATTGGCTTGCCCATTACTGCGCGGGTCATTCGCTCCTTCTAGCAACCCATCTGGATGCATGACAATGGCACCGGCATGGCCCATAACCTCATCAAAATCGCCAACGATCTCAACATCGTGTCCGGCAGTTTTTAGTGCTGAGATTACATCATCACCAATCCTGTTTTCGATCCGTAAGTTGGTTGCTTCACTACCCCATGTGCGGCCCAATAACCAGCGCGGCGCGGTTACGGCTTGTTGCAAGCTTTGACTGTGCAAAACGTGACGGGCAAAAATTATGGCTTGGGTTTGGGGCTGACCTTCTCCACCCATCGTCCCATACGGCATTACTCGTCCATCAGACAAATGAGCAAGGGCAGGCTGGATGGTATGGAATGGGCGGCGGCGCGGTTTAAGGGCGTTGTGATGGGAGACATCTAAACTGAAGCTGGTGCCCCGATTTTGCCAAACAATGCCAGAATCTTTAAGCACTGTCCCGGAACCAAATTCCCAATAAATACTTTGAATAAAGCTCACTGCATTTCCATATTGATCGGCTGAACCTAACCATACTGTATCACCCTTTTCAGCGATATCTGGCCATGGCATAGCCTTTTTGGGGTTAATGTCAGCGGCCATGGCATCAAGGCTAGCGGCATCTAAATAGGATGCCGGATCAACGTTCATATATGCGGGGTCGGTGACGTGGGCATCGCGAATTCGAAAGGCGCGTTTGGTAGCTTCAACAATGTTATGAACAAAATTAAAATCGTCTGCCTGTTGGACATTACGGCGGGTATATACAGCCAGCAAAATAAGCGACGCCAAACCTTGAGTAGGTGGCGGCATGTTGAAAACCCGGTGACCGGCAACGTTGACTTCTAAAGGATTGACTATTAGTGCATGATGACGTTCTAAATCAGCCAAACGAAGTGGCGTTCCTGCGGTTTCCAAATCAGTAGCCATAGAACGGGCTAAATCGCCCCGGTAGAAATCATCTAATCCGCTGCTTGCTAGATGTTCTAGGGTTTTAGATAAACGCTCATTGGTGAAAACACATCCTTCTGTGGCGGGAATTCCATCGCTTAAAAAAGTTTCTGCAAAGCCCGGTGATTCTATCAGTTCATCTAACTTTTCCTCTGCATTATTAGCTTGGGTCGCGGTAATAGCTATTCCTTCACGGGCATAATGGATGGCATCTTCAAGCAAGCGGGACATGGGTAATTTTCCACCCATTACGTCATTGCTATAGGTATGTGCTGATTGCCAACCCGACACCGCGCCACCAACAGTCAACGCAGCCAACGGCCCGCGCGATGGAATTGCAGCAAGGTTTAATTCTTTATAGAAATCAATGGTAGCCATTCCGGCCGCGCCGCCGCAGGCATCAATACCAACAACTCTATTGTCTGGCGTGTGGATTAGCCAAAAGTTATCGCCACCCAAGCCGTTCATATGTGGGTAGACAACAGCAATTGTGCTGGCTGCTGCAATCATCGATTCAACCGCATTGCCGCCTTCTTGTAAAACACGCAAACCAGCTTGTGATGCCAAATGATGCGGCGCTGTCATCATGCCCCGGTAAGAACGAACGGTATGTAGCATTTTAATTCCTTTATTCTGGGTCAAAGGCCCTAAGCGGCAAATTTTTGGTGTTGAATTAAATTTTGACAGACTTTGAGCGTCATATAAAGGCCAGCTAAAGCATCCCAGCCGGAACTATGGCCAATACTTGTAAGCGTGCCAAAGGCTGGAGGGTCGCCTTGAAGAACTTGATGAAAAGCATCACTACCCAAACCTTCAATGGCAGCATATAAATGTTGGGCACTGATCGGATTCGTGCATGCAGGTGCCAGCTCAATAACCGCGTTTGCCAGTTGGGCCTGTGCGTCTTTTTGCTTTAAATGATACAAAGTAATTAACATGGCAGCTATAAAATCATCGCCCGATGGCGTTAAGCCCGGCCCCATACCCAACAAGTTTTTAATAGGGGCCGCGACTTTTGGGTTGGGTTTTTTTAACCACTCTAATAATGCTGCGATTAGGGGAGATGCTTTTTCAGGTAAGCCGTTTTGTGATGGGGTGGTTGCGTAAAACAGTTCAATCGACGTTATTAATACTGGGCTGATGAGAGATGGGACTGGAGTCCAGATTTGAACGTCGACGAAGCTAAATGAGATATTTGTGCCAACTTTTAAATGACTGTTTGTAACACTCGCCCGATCCCCAACCCCCAGCCCACTGGCTGTCCAGTTGGTTTGGCTTGGGGCGGATGAAACTATATTTAAGGGGCCATCTGAAAAATCAGAATTGCCGACGCATACATATGTGCTCGCCAATTCAAGATAAAAACACCGCTTAAAAACAGCAACGACGGTTCCCCGTATTTCGTCTTTTAAGGCGCAGCCTGCAACCCGTCCTAGGCGCAAAAATGTGAGCGCGAAGGGATTGGTTTTATTTGTCATTCGGGACAATACGGGTTCCGCTTTCCCCGTTCAGTGCTTGCATGGCTTCATCAATCTTGCCGATAATCACACGCTCGCCACCGCCTTCTAAAAAGCGAATGGCTGCACCGATTTTTGGACCCATGCTTCCCGCCGGAAAATGCCCTTCATCTTGATATTTACGGATTTCACGTAAAGTAACGCGGTCTAAATATTCTTGCTTGTCTGTTCCAAAATGAATGGCGACTTTTGGGACGGCGGTTAAAATCATAAGAGTTTCAATTCCCAACACGTTTGCCATGTGGGCTGATGTTGAATCCTTATCAATGACAGCCGCAATACCTGTACGCACGCCATTGGGACCACGGATAACTGGAATTCCACCGCCGCCACCAGCAATCACAACAGTACCGCGCCGGGCTAGCATTTGTACCAATGAAATATCGCAAACGTGTTTCGGTTTGGGCGATGGGACCACATGGCGCCAGCCGCGGCCTGAATCTTCTTTCATCAACCAGCCCAATTCTTTACTGATATTTTTGGCCTCAATTTCATCAAAAAATGGGCCTATAGGTTTGCTGGGGTTGGTGAATGCGGGGTCTTCTGGGTCGACTTCAACTTGGGTTAACAAGCACGTCACGTGGCGTTGGTTTCCTTGTTCACGCAAAGCATTTTCCATAGCTTGCATCAGCAAATACGCTATACCACCCTGGCTGTGGGCAACGCAAATGTCCAACGGCATGGGGGCTATTTTGTCGCGGGTTAGGGTTTGTCGCATCAGAATTTTACCAACCACCGGGCCGTTGCCGTGGGTGATGATCAATTCATTATCCAGCATCAGTAAAGGTAATAAAGCTTCAGCCGTCATGGCGGCAATAGCTTTTTGTTCGCCGGATGTGCCCTCAATGTCTTCTGGATGTGTTGCGTTGCCGCCAATGGCAACCATTAAACGGCCTGGGTCAACGATTGTATTTTTTGATGCATTTTCCATTAAATCTCTATCCTGCCAACTTCAAACACGCCAACGCAAGCTCAGCAGCATCGGCGTTCGATGGGGCAACCAAAATTCCGGCAGCTTCTAATTTGGCAATTTGGCTCAAGCGCCCTTGCGGGTCACCATCTGTTCCAGTGACGGATGCAATGACCAAGGTTGAGCCGCTAAGTGATGTGCCTAAACTGGCAACCAAATGCCCAGCTGGGTCTTCGTAGGCGCCATAGCCAATGACCACATCAACCAGAACAATGCCAACGCTTGAGTCTGCCATAGCTGTTTCCAAAGCACCATCCCGGACCGATGGATCAATCATCGGATGCGGGCGGCCTTGGGTGTATTCATCACTGCCTAAATCAATAATTGTATGCGCAGTAGAATTTTCAGATAAAGTATCTGCGCCCGGTATGGCGGCATTTGACATCACCGATAAACCGGCGTTTATGAACAGCGTTTGAATTTCAGCACACAACGTTCCACCAGAAAATAAGCCACAAACCTTGGCCGCGCTGGCAGGCTTCGAAATCGTGTCAACATTGAAATTGGCAAATAAAGTTTTGCCACCCAAGGCG
>Ga0114994_10004248_pt1 | contig 10418 bp, 9 predicted proteins | sample ArcticOcean_MG_C_9_FD_87043 | JGI IMG/M metagenome (GOLD analysis project Ga0114994, IMG submission 87043) | Marine microbial communities from western Arctic Ocean - ArcticOcean_MG_CB2_152 | ecosystem: Environmental > Aquatic > Marine > Oceanic | place: Arctic Ocean: Canada Basin | collected... | reverse complement strand
GTCACCAGAAGAGTGATCGGTCGGCCTGTGGCGCGTGCAATGTGTTCAACCCAAGCGAGCTCATCGTCGGTCTCGAGATGATCAGAAATTATCTCCATCGACCCATGGCCGGCTTGAACAAGCGCGTCGGAGATTGCCATCATCTCATCAGCCGATGCATTGGTGCCGGGCACCAACTGTCCGCTCTTGTCGCGATGGCCGTAGAAGCGTGACGTACTGAAACCCAGTGCCCCGTCGTCGAGCGCCTGACGAGTGAGGTCCGCCATCTTGGACATATCGTCGGCGGTTGCGTCGTCGTAGCAACGCTCCCCCATCACGTAATGGCGAACCGCCACATGGGGAACCTGTGCGCCAATGTCAATCGTGTACGGCGTATCGATTGCATCGAGATATTCGCCGAAGGTCTCCCATCCCCACGGGATACCTTCGTGAAGCGCAGTACCGGGAATATCTTCAACGCTCTCCATGAGCTGCACCAGATCGTCCTCCTTCCCGGGATGAACTGGGGCGAACCCGACCCCGCAGTTGCCCATCACGATGGTGGTCACACCATGCCAGCTGACAGGAGTCACCTGCTTGTCCCAGCACACCTGACCATCGAAGTGGGTGTGAATATCAACAAATCCTGGTGTAACAAGGTGTCCCCCTGCATCGATCGTCTGATGCGCCGCACCATCGACATCGCCGACCTCGACGATCAAACCATCTGCTACAGCGACCGAGCCGACGAACGCCGGGCTACCCGTGCCATCGACGATCCGAGCGTTCGTAATCAACAAGTCGTACATGATTCCCCCTGGAGTCAAGCCGCTAGGCCACGTCCAGAACCATATGCGACACCGCTGTGTACTGTTTAACCCCAACTCCTACTGACGGGTTATCCAAGATCCTTAGCGCCGAGCTTGTTGCCAGTACCCAGGGATATTTCGCCCGACTTCTACGTCCTCAACGAACAGTCAGCCAGAGCGTCCCGTCCGGTTGGCTAACGATTCTGCCGGCACAGGTGGCAGCGAAGACAAAGCGGACCAGCGTCTCAACAAACACCCGACGGCTTCGAGTCGCAGTCGAAAACCCTGAAACGAGCCAACCGTTGGTTCTCACAGATGGCATCGGTGCGATCGGCGGCATCGTTTACTCTTTCCAACAACGCTTCTCGATCGGGGAAACAATTACCTTTGCTACTCCCGGCCTCGGCTGCGGCCTCTCACCGGTCCTGTCGCGCTCACTACGCAAGCCCACCAAACGATGCAACTCGTTAGTGTCACATTCCGTCAGCCACCACGCTGCGGCAGTTCTGCGCTTGGTTCACCCATTGTTTGGGCGGAAATATGAGCCGACGTCACGACCTGGTTCACCGCGCCCACGACGGCCCCGAGCACCTGTTCAAGGATGGCTGCCTCCTCTTCTATACCGCTGATATCGGCCCAGAACTGAGCGCCGTCTGCAGTCTCGACGACATCGCTGAGGAAGCGGGCCAACGGCTCACCGGGTGCGTTAGGGTCCTTCACTTCCATCACTGCCTTCTGAGCCGCCCGCATAGCTGACTTGGCATCGCCATCGACCTCAGTAAGCACAAAGTGCATTGCTCCGCTGCTTGCTCGCATCGCATCGAGCATTGCGGGGTCGACCGTGACGTTGCTTGGGCGCTCTGAAACCAAACTATCTGACACCAAACCATCTGGACCATCTGGCGGTTGGATCGTCGGTGCAGTACCCCCGTCTGTTGCTTGGGTGCGCAATCGGCTCGCCTGAGCAGCCACATCGACGCTCAAATCGACGGCATCGGGCCATACGACCGGAGCGATGTCGTCGGCGAACGTGAACGTTTGCCAAATTGCGTGGACATAAACCAGGCGGCCAGCCTCGGCCGACTTGTCGATGAACTCGGTCATTTCCTGCACAGAAACATGCTCTTCGCTAGCCAGCTGCTCGATTACCTCGTCACTGGTGAACAGTTCATTGATGAAGTCCGTCAACACAAGTACTACCTGGGCCGTGTGGATGCGATCAGAGTCGTCGACGAACCACGCCAACTGCACCTGGGCCACACGCAGGTAGTTGTTGAACGCGTCGACCGCTGCCGAGCCAAGTTCACGGCGCAGATCGTAGCCAAGGATCGCGATCTGGTTGATGAGCGTCGTGCTCGTGAGCCCAACCGTGTCGAGGAAAGCCTGTATCGACATGCCAGCGTTGAAGGCCCGCAGCGGACCTGCGTCTTCGACCTGGTGCTCGGCAAAGGAGTCGAGCTGCTCTGAGGCGACTAGATCGAGCATGGCATGCGGGTCGATCACGATCTTGCCGGCGCACATCTGAGTGAGAAGTGCGGTTATGCCATCGCCTGCGTCGCCCGTTCGTGCGACCGTCACCGGGCCGTCGAGCACGGCCGACGGAATTCCTGACCCGCTCAATGCATCGACAGGAACACCCTCGAACGATGCCGAAATATCGAGTGCAGAGCGATTGGCGTCGAACCAGAGATCAAGGCTGGGTGCGGCTTCGTCAGAGGATTGAAGCTGGCTCAGATCAAGTTCACCGTGGCTGCGACCGCTGTGCCATGTGCCCGTCACGAAGGGGTCCTCGTCGTGGGGCCCCGACGGCCGACCGACCATTCCTAGGATGCCGACATGCAACGAGGCACCTTGAGTAAAGCGAAATGCTTGATCTAGCGAAGCCTCAATAATCCGCTGCTGGTCGCTGTAGTTCCTTGTCCTCACGCAGCGAACCTAGCGCCTGCTCTGGCTCGTGTTGAGGTGCTCAACTCTGCAACCTTGACCACGGCGCCGTCGTTGGCGCTGCGATGGGCCATGTGCAACCGAATAGAGCGACGCTTAGGTCGGTGACCAAAACGCGATGCCTACGTCATCGCTAATTCGCTCTGCTGACGCATCGGGGCGGGCTTCTTGCACAAATACCCCCGGGTCGCCGGCCAGATCGAAGGCGCTGTAAACGAATCGGGTGCTGTCAGGCGACCACGGCGTGACGCTCTGCGCGAACTGGTCGAAGAACGGCACATAGGCAGCGCCAAACGTCGGTGAGAGCCTGAACCGTTCCGAGCGGAACGTTTCCTCAGCCCGCCACATGAGCCATTGCAAAAACTCCGGTGTGGCGCTTTCTTCTTGGACCAGAAAGGCCAGTGTCGTGCCGTCAGGGCTCCACCAGAAACCGCCCGTTCTCTCCTGCAGAATTTGACGCACGGCGCCCGTCTGCATGTCGTAGACAAGGACCACAGCGTTCGGCTCATCCGGCTGCATGGCTGTCGAGACCGTGATACCACTGCCCAGATCTTCCTGACCCTTTCCAAGCACGAGCGACTCGACTGCTAGGTAACGCCCCGTAGGGTCGAGCACGAAGTTGGTGACATCGCCGACCTCAAGCAGTTCGTCGAAGTCGCCCGAGGCGGGATCGAGTTGCACGATCATGTTGCGATCATCGTGTCGCACCGCGAGCAAGATCGATCCGTCCTCGGCCCAGACCGGCGCCCTAAAGCGCGCCGGTTCAAGATCGATCAGCGTGCGACTACCGTCGATAGCAACGACGCTAATTCCGGATCCACTGTGCACGACCCATCGTGTTCCATCTGGACTCCACGAGAAGTAGTAAAAGGTGTCGCTATCAACGACCGAATCAAGATCTGCTCCCGTCCCGTCATCGAGTACGAGACCTGTTCCTGGTGGCGCGTTGCCAAGGAAACCAAGCCGACGGGAGGTTGGACTCCAAGATCCGAAGTATCCGCTGAACAATGTTGTTGCCTGTCGCAATTCGGTTCCGTCGGTATTGGCGCTGTTGATCGACCAGCCTGAGGGGCCGCTCTGGCTCCAGGCAATGCGACGCCCATCGGGACTCCAAACTGGCTGACTTCCAACACCAGCCCCAGACAGATCAAGTCGCCTTTGCCCATCGGGGTCGATGAGATAGACCTGACCGCTTCCCGACGCAACAACGATGCGGTCCAACGCGGCTCTACCGGGCGTTGGTGTTCCTGCCGCAGGCGAATCACCCAAGCTTCGAACGGTTGATTCGACCTTGGGCGGCGGTTCAGGAGTCGCTGGGTCGGGGAAAATAGGTTGGTCCTGGCTGGCGATGTTTCCGTCTGCCGGATCACCGAGGACTAAATTTCCCGTCGCTGAACACGCAGCAAGCAGAAGCAACAGCAGCATTGCAACCAGAAAACGAAAACGCATAAGCGTAACCGTTTCACGAATTTGAACGCTATGCGAGGTTGACATCAGTGATTTGGATCCCGTTCGCTACGCACGACACATGAGCGCCCTCATGCATCGTCGAAACGCTTGTCGACAAACCCTACCGATGGAGAAACGGGCCCTATTCAATGATCAGTTATAGGTGGCCGACTTTCCGGGCGACACAGCATCCATATTGAAGACAAGGCCGGTGCCGTTCTTGTTACTGAGCGCCACCGTTCCTGTCGCGTAGCTTGAGTCCATCGCACTCGTCGTCGCAGAGGATGCAGCTTCTGACCACGTGATCGTCACGACGGCGAATAGCAGAAGCACCTGAGTACAAGCACCTCACTAGAAGTGCAGCCTCAACCGAAGCTCAACGGACCTCTTCGCAAAACTCGATGTCACCATCGACCGGAGCAGCCGAACTGAACCTAAAATTGATAGCAGGCCCCGTCTCTCAAACTTCGATACCAGCGACGAGCCGACTCAGTCCCGTGGAATTGCGCTCCAGATTCTGCGGTCACCGTGACCGAGTAGAGCGCGGACATGACGGGCATCAGCCACAGACGCTTGGACCACAGTCGTGGGAGGCCTAAGTTCAGACTATGACCGATACGAATACTGAAGAGGCCCAACCCGCTAATCGCGTGGACGACTTCAAACAACGCGCCGCGACCGTCCGCAACAAAATGGGTGGAGCCGGCAAGGTCGCGCAGTTGGCCGAACGCGGCGAACGAACAATCAGGGAGCAGATCGATGGCGTGCTCGATAACGACACGTTCCGCGAAGTCGGGACGTTCAGCCAATCCATCCGGATCGAAGATCGCGGCAAGACGCCCGGCGATGGCAAGATCGGCGGGCACGGCAAGATCAACGGCCGTCCCGTAACCATTTTCGGCGACGACATCACTGTGATGCGAGGCTCCTCCTCGATCGTCGGGACCCGCAAAGAGTGGCGGCTGTATGAACGGGCCATCGCCATGGGCGAGCCAATCGTGCATTTCGGCCAGACGGGAGGCGGACGTATCCCTGATGTTATGGGAAGCGAGGGAATCAGCGAGGCTGGCGAGCTGTTCACCGTCGCCACGCGACGCCATCAGGTACCCATGGCGACCGCCATCGTGGGCCAGAGCTTCGGCGGATCTAGCTTCCTCTCGGCGCTGAGCGACTTCGTCGTCATGACCCGCGGGTCATGTCTGGCTGTCACGTCGCCCCGAGTCTTCGAGGTCGCTACCGGCGAGGTCACCTCATTCGAGGAAGTCGGCGGCGTCGATGTACACGCCACGAAAACTGGCCAGATCGACCTGGCGGTCGAGACAGATGAGCAGGCATGGGAAGCCATCGCGCGCTGGCTCAGTTATATGCCCTCGAACGCGCATCAATCGGCACCACGAGGCGAGCGGCCATCCTCTATCGACCCGGACCCCAAACTTGCCGACATAGTGCCGAGCCGACGCACCCGCAGCTACGACATGCGCAAGGTCATCAGTCGGTTATGCGACCCTGATTCAGTCATGGAGCTACAGCCTCGCTATGCCCGTCAGGTCACTACCGCTCTCGCTCGTATCGACGGCTTCCCGGTGGGGGTCATTGCCAACAACACGATGTATGGCGCGGGCGCCATGACCCCGGAGACCTGCCACAAGATCATCCGATTTATCACCGTGTGCGACTCGTTCAACCTTCCGGTGGTGTTCCTGGTCGACGTCCCGGGCTTCATGGTCGGAAGTCGGGTTGAGCACGACCGGCTACTCCACTGGGGGATGCGAATGATGACGGCGCTTCAGCTGGCCTCGACACCGACGCTGACGGTCTGTCTCCGCAAGGGATTTGGCATGGCATGGCAGGCAATGAACGGATCAATGATGCCGTCACTAGGGGTCTACGCCTGGCCAGGTGCCGAGATCGGCTTCATGGATCCCGAAGTCGGGATCAACGTGGCATATGGAGCAAAACTGGACGCGATCGAGGACGAGGACGAACGCGAAGCCGAGCGTCTGCGTCTGATTCGCGAGGTTGGTGAGACGACATCGCCATACGAGGCCGCCGGCACAATGCGCATCGACGAAATTATCGATCCCGCCGAGACCAGAGTCATACTGGCCGAAGATCTCAACCGGCTGGCGAATCGACCGGTCCCACCGCTGGACCAGCGACCATTGTCGTACTGGCCAACCTGCTAAAAATGGTCGACTTTCTCATCAGTTCTATCGTCGTATCAGTCACCATCACGGTGGTACTCAACGTCGTGATCCGGGTGTTTCCTGGCACCAGTGCTGATGCGCGAGCTCGACAAATGTTCGGCGAAGAGCCGACTCGACCTGATGAGATGCCCGCACCCGACCACCCCGGACGGGTGCGGGTGTACTTCCCCTGGAAGCAGATGCTTTTGTGGTCTGCGTCGCTGTCGGTAGTACTCAACGCGATCCGGCTGCTCAACTGAAATCCTTGAGGTTTGCCTATCGCTCGCACGTTCGGCGAGACCTTCGATCATCGGACACGTCTCTACCCACGGCTCAACGACATCGAAGTGCGATAGTCAAGCGCCCGCGACGAATTCGAACGACTCTCCTGGCTCTGTCCAGTACTACCCGACCACCCATGAGACCGCCAAGCCAATTGCGTTCGAAGGCACAACCCTCTAGCTCCCACGCCCAATCCCCCGACCGGATCTGAGCCGTTTTCGGTGCTCCCATGCCCAGCGCTAGTTTTAGAAGTATCAACAATCCCGTGGCGATAGACGCCCTCCTCGCTGAGCCTCAGAACGTGATCGCCAATGACACCAGCGGCCTCGACTACGTCCAAGATTTACGCTGCCACCATGGTCGTGCCAATACAACCGTCGACGACGCACGAGCCCAGATGTTTTGCTATGACCGACCCCTGCTCATGATCATCACCGATAGGCCGCAGTCCAAAGGGCTGTAGAAGGGCTTCTGACATGGAACTCGCTAAGCAACAACTCGACATCGGGACCATGGTCCAGGACTGGGAACCCGCTCTAGCATTCTGGGCGGACAAGGTCGGACTGTCGTACACGAAGTTCGAGAAGATCGGTGGCGGAGTCAGACAGCACCGCTTCGATGGCCATGGCTCCGTCATCAAGGTCAACCATTGTCGCAAAACGATGCAAGCCCATCCAACTATCCATCGTGGGATGCGCATCGTGTGTCACTCCGTGAGCGCACCTGAACTGGTGCATGGCCCTGAAGGGGTCGACATCGAACTCGTGCCTGGCGGCCACGACGCCGTCGTCGATGTCGAGATCCTGAACGCAACCACAAACCTCAACGAGGCCCGCCGGTTCTGGGTAGACGGAGTCGGTGGCATTGAGTTCGAGCCAGGACGATTCCGGATCGGCAGCTCGATCGTCCGCTGCGTCGAAGAGCTGCATCTTCAGCGGCCTACCGTCCGTACAGGCCCAGGCTTGCGCTATCTGACGGTGCAAGTTCAACACGTCGACCAGGCGTGGCAGCGTTTGGTCGACATGGGTTTCACCGGCGAGATGGAACCGACGAGCCTCGGCGAGACTGCCCGCGTGTCATTCGTGCGCGACCCCGACGGCGGGTACGTCGAAGTGTCCGAGCGGGCCGAGTTCACGGGCCGTCCACTCCCCCAAGGGGTATCCGGTGCCTGACTTCTGGGCCCCCATTGGTCGAGGCGACTCTGCAACGATCGGTGAACGTGCACGCCACCTCCAAGACACCGGCTATGCCGGGGTGATCGGAAATCAGGTGTACGGACCGCCGTGGGCGAGTATGGCAGTTGCCGCCGCAAGCACGACGACCCTCGGTCTCGAGACCGGTATAGCGATGGCCTTTGTGCGCTCACCGTTCGAAACTGCCTGCGCCGCTCTAGAGCTCGATCAGATTAGCAACGGCCGTTTCACCTTAGGTCTCGGTACCGCGCCCCAAACCTGGACTGAAGACTTCTTCGACGAGCCATTCCAACCTCCGATCGGTCGACTACGCGAAGTAATCGAGATCGTGCGCATGGTTTGCGAGGTCGCCGCATCGGGCGCTACGTCGATCCCTGACTACAACGGCGATCACTACGACCTCTCATTCCAAGGGCTTCACCCGAACTTCGGGCCGAACGCCCGTCAGGTGCCGGTGTGGATAGCAGCTCTACGAGAGCGACTTTGTGAACTCGCTGGGGAGTGTGCCGATGGGTTCATCGGCCATTCGATCTGGTCCCGCTGGTGGCTACTCGAGCGGGCGCTTCCTGCAGCCCGTCGCGGCGCTGCCAACGCGGGTCGAGACCCGGACGATCTACATGTGCAGCTCTGGCTCACATCATCAATCGACCCGGATCCGCTCGTTGCGGCCCAACGTGCGAGGGGGAATGTCGCGTTCTATGCGTCGATCCCGAGCTACCGCTCGTACTTCGCCGATCACGGTTTCGGTGAGATGTTCGACACGCTCGTCGAAGCGCGGCGCTCCCAGCCACTGGAACATGTCATTGACTTGGTGCCACTCGAGGCGGCGCGCACCTTCGCCGTGTGTGGCACATCGGACCAGGTTGGCGAAGAGATCGAGCGCATCGCCGAGCACGCCGACTCGCTCTGCGTGAAACCACCGCTATGGGGCATCGAGGCCGCCGACGCAACCGAACAGGCACGCCGCCTAGAGCATCTACTACTCGGCTAAAGCCGAGCAATCGCCAAGTTTCACGCTGAACCCCGTGCACTACACGGCCGAGGCTTCTACCTCATCGGCCCATAAGAACGAACCGGCGATGGCGGCGCTCAAGGCCCTGTTGAACAATCCGCCGGGATGTCAACGAACTACCCGAGTGCACGCGCACTGCCTGATTCGTCATCTTCATCTGCAGGGCGGCAATCCCTTAATTAAGGAGGACGCTACTGATCTGCCTTTGGCCAGAAGCTGCCGCTTCTCTAGTTTGGAGTATCACTATCGATTGGGGACAACGATGAGGTTCGAACACGCAGATCTGATGCCGCAGCGGGTTGCGCACTGGGCGAACGAACGACCATTGGACCCGGCGCTCCGTCATGTCGATGGCAGCGTCCTTTCGTGGGCCGCAGCGCACCAAGATTCGCTTCGATGGGCAAGCGCTCTGGAACGTTTGGGTGTGGTGCACGGTGAGCCGGTCGTCACCGTATTTGTTAATACGTTCGAAGCGTTCCACTCCTGGATGGGATGTGCGTGGCTTGGTGCCATCGACTCGCCCATCAACACGAATTACAAAGGCGATTGGCTGCGCCATGTCATCGATAACACCGGGGCTCGCGTCGTCTTGGCGCAAGACCGATTCGCGGGGGCAGTCTTCGAGGTCGCCGAGCAACTTAGTCATGTCGAAAAGGTTGTGGTGTTTGGTTCGTCGGTCGATGTACCTGGGGGCCTGCCATTCGAGGTAATCACAGACGAAGAGTTCCTGACCGACGCAGAGGCGAAGGATCGGCCCGAACCAGTTCCCTGGGACGTTTCGTCGCTGATCTACACCTCGGGAACTACGGGGCGTTCGAAGGCAGTGAAAGTGCCCTGGGGCCACTATCGATCGACTCTCGAAAGCGGCTTCATTCCTCTCGACCGGCTCGACGACATCAGAATTTATGCACCGTTTCCGGTGTTCCACATTACGGGCAAGGGCGGCTTCTACTTTGCCGCTCGGTCAGGCCAACCAAGCGTGATTCGCGAGGCATTCTCGATCACTGACTACTGGGACGACATCCGCAATTTTGACGCTAACGCCACCGTCTTACTCGGCCCGTTGGCCCACATGTTGATGCAACAACCGGAACGTCCCGACGATGCTGACAATCCGTTGAGGACGGTCCCCCTCGTTCCTGTCACGCCCGACGTTGAGGCCTTCGCCCGGCGCTTCGATGTCGACATCTATACCTGTTACAACATGACCGAAATTAATTGCCCGGTCATCCAGCAGCATCCAATCACGAATGCCAATCATCGCAGCTGCGGCCAGACCCGGCCCGGTGTCGAGGTACGAGTCGTCGACGAATTCGACCAAATCGTGCCGCCAGACACGCCAGGCGAGATGATCATGCGTGCCGAACCATGGGAGATCAACACGGGTTATTGGAACATGCCCGATAAGACGAACGAGGCTTGGCGCAACGGCTGGTTCCACACCGGTGATGCCTTCACCTATGACGACGACGGCAACTTCTACTTTGTCGATCGAGCCAAGGATTACATCCGACGTCGCGGCGAGAACATCTCGAGCTTTGAGGTCGAAGCGCTGGTGAACGAG
>Ga0114994_10004244_pt1 | contig 10423 bp, 10 predicted proteins | sample ArcticOcean_MG_C_9_FD_87043 | JGI IMG/M metagenome (GOLD analysis project Ga0114994, IMG submission 87043) | Marine microbial communities from western Arctic Ocean - ArcticOcean_MG_CB2_152 | ecosystem: Environmental > Aquatic > Marine > Oceanic | place: Arctic Ocean: Canada Basin | collected... | reverse complement strand
AATTTTATTTTTATTATTTTGACAAAATTCATCATAATTTAATTCACTATTATCTCGAATTTGATGATTCGACAAAATATCTTCGTAGTTCTTTATTTTAGTTTCTAGCAATTCCATAATCATTTCATTATTATTAATTTTTTTAAGAAGTTTCACATAAATAGGACAAAAAATAGGTTGGATTATCGACTTATTAAATAATAGTTCAATAAAATAATCCCAATTATCATATTTCTCCATCAATTCACTAATTTTAGGATACAAATGATCAAAATTCCCCAAACTCAATTTATTCAAACAGCCATTAATATCTTGCTTGATTAATTCTACTTGGTCATCATTATTTTTCCTTAAAAAATTCGGTTTAGGTTTATTCCTCCAATCATTTGCCTGGTCTTTAAAAAGCATTTTATCAATTTCATTCATAATTTCTTGTAATTCTTCGGGAATAATGGAATTAATTGAGGACATTTTTATATTGATAAAAAATTCCTTTGTATACATTTTAATAGTAATATAAGTATTTCTATTTTTTTTTAAATATTATTATATAAATATATAATAATGAGCGAAATACTAGCTACTATAGGATTATTAGGTATAGGTTATCTAATTACCAATAAAAAGGAACAAGAAAAAAAAGAAATACAAGAAGAAAAAAAAGAAACGTTTATGAACAATACATTATCACAAGTTATAGATGGTGAAAAAATAGAACAACAAGTAGCGAAGCAAAATAACGCTAAAAAGGATTACATAGCATCAACAGAAAAACCTTTTAAACCAGATTACACGGCAATGTCAAATGACTTAGTAAGTTCACTTTCGGGATTAAAAATAACGAAAGAAAAATTTAAAACACGGAGTGATGGACAACTGATGGAACCTTTCTTCGGTAAAGGCGTAACACAGAATACAAAAGATCTAGCTATTCCGAATCGACTATTAGAAGCCAACGGAAATTCAGAATTTACCTATAAAAAACAAGAAAATAAACCATTTTTTAAACCCACAAGCAATCTAAGTTATGTAAATGGTTCTCCAAACATGGATGAACAAGTAAAGGACCGTTATTGGCAGACTAATAAACAAAATACCGAATTGCCATTCGAACAAGTCCGTGTAGCACCTGGATTAGGTCAAAATTATGGAGAAACTGGTGTAGGTGGCTATCAACAATTTGAAAACCAAGAATTAATGAAACCCAAGAATATAGACCAAGAAAGGTCTAAGAATAATCAAAAATTACAATATAAAGGTCGTGTCATTTCTGGCAAACGCAACAATGACGAACGTGGTAAAGTTGGCAATGTTATCAAAAACAACCCCGAGAAATTCCATAAAATGGGTCCGGATAGATACATCAAAACTACTGGTGCTGTATTGAAACCTAAAGCTGATGAAGCCTATATTATGAAGAATACTAGCAGACAAACCTCCAGACACTTTGTTGGAGGTGCCAAGATTTCTACAAATAAACAAAAACTTAACCAAAAAGTTCAAGATTCATATAAAAATGTTTATATGGCTAAAGACCCTACCAATGCTACAAGCGCCGGTCAATGGTGTGATAATACCGGAAAAGAACTAAATTATGGTAAAGCTGGATACAAAGCCTATGCCAATGAAAGGGATATTACACAGAAAAGAACGACACGTCTTAACTTGACTAAAGTAGTAAAAAACATTATATCTCCTTTACAGGATTTAGTTAGAACAACCAAGAAAGAAAATTTTGTTGGTAATAATCGCCCTGAAGGAAATATGAATGCTTCAATGCCTAAGAAAATGACGGTATTTGATCCTAATGATATAGCAAAAACCACAATTAAAGAAACCACTATAGATAACAAACATAATGGTAATATGAGCGGTCCCAGAAAACTCCAAACGTACGACCCGAATGATATTGCTAGAACTACAATTAAGGAAACCACAATTGATAACAAACATACCGGACAGGTCCAAAATCAAGACATTAAACCTAAAATAACTAAATATGATACAGGGGCTAAAACTACTATCCGTGAAACATTAAAAGATATTGACTACACTGCCAACATATCACCTAGGGGTCCGAAGAAATTACAAACATTCAATCGCAAGAATCCACCCAAGAAAACTACTAAGGAAACTACAGTGGAAGATAGTCGGTCTGGTTTCTTACATGGTGGAAGAACCAAAGGTGGATATATGGTTGACCCAGCTGAAGCACCCAATACTTCCAAACAATTTTTATCAAATAATGAATATACCGGTTCTGGTAATTCTTATAATAAAAAATCGTCTTCATATGATTCGTCGTATAATGCTCGCTTGAATATAAACAAAGAACAAATTGCTAAGGGACGCAAACCTAGCGACCAAGGAGCTAAGGTATCAAATGGTAAAGATAAAATCAATATTTTACATAAAAAACAAATGTCGGGTGTATCATATCCTAAGATTAATAAAGGTCCAGACCATATTAAAACCTCTACTGAAACGGGTGTCAGATTGTCACATCGGAAAGACCAATTAAATAATGATATGGAAACCCAACGTATTCATCCAGAAGTATTAGAAGTATTAAGAGAAAATCCATATGCTCAGTCTATCACGGATGTTGGACCGGAAATTATTCTTGATGGTGATAAAAATATAGAAACAGAAAATCAATACTTAAAAGCAGAACAAGAACATCAAGATGAAATAGATAGAATAATTGAAGAAGAAATCGCGAAATTGGCTTAAATTGATTATTTTTTTATTTTTTTATTTTTTTATTTTTCAACTAACAATTAAACGCGTTGAAATACTATATTAATTTTCTACAAAATTTTTAAAATATGGAAGATGGTAATTTGGCAGTATTAGTTGATGCAAAAACAGAATATACCAAACAATTAGTAAATATTCTCAAGTCTAATATTTATTTTATATTTTTGGAAATATTCGAAACATGTAAAGAAGAATGTAAAGTTAATAAGATTCCAAAGAAAGTATTTGTTGAATTTCAACAAAAAATGAAAGATATTCCTTCTTGGAATAATGAAGTAATCAATAGTCACTGTGAAACAATAATAAAACACTCTAGATGTGATTGGATTGATGAATTAATTACAGCCGTATTTGTTAGTCATACTAGAATTTTAACATCCATTAATTTTAGTAAAACCAAAGGAAAAATCGACCTAAATATACCCAAAACCAATCATTTTATACATAAATGTTTTGTTGATGTTGCTAGATACTTTTGGAAGAATTCTTATTTATTCGATGAAAATGTCAATAAATTCGATTATCAAAAAAATCGTAGAGAATCTGAATTACTTATCGAAACATCCATTAATGAAACTATTCGCCGTGAATTACCCGTTAAAAATATTCTTAGGAAATACCTACAAAATGATGAACCAGAACCCGAACCAGAACCTTCAGCCGATAATTCTGTCAAAACGATGGTATTAAAAGAACTTGAAAATTGTTCTAATGAAAAATTAAATAAATTGATGGTACTTTTAGACTCTACAAAGAATGTATCTTTTGATGACACCGTAATAGAATCGGTCAAAGAATTAACTTGTGAAACACTTTCCGAGGTTCCAGTCGAAACTCTTGACACTGTTCCAGCCGATGTTCCAGCCGCTGTTCCAGTCGAAACTCTTGACTCTGTTCCAGTCGAAACTCTTGACTCTGTTCCAGTCGAAACTCTTGACTCTGTTCCAGTCGAAACTCTTGATGCTGTTCCAGCCGATGTTCCTGTCGATGTTCCGGTCGTAACTCTTGACGAAACCCCAGTCGATGTTCCGGTCGTAACTCTTGACGCTGTTCCAGCCGATGTTCCAGTCGCTGTTCCAGTCGAAACCCCAGTCGTAAACCTTGACGATGTTCCAGTCGAAACCCCAGTCGTAAACCTTGACGATGTTCCAGTCGATGTTCCAGTTGAATTTGCTAATACGTCTTTAGAAAAAACTGATTTAGAACTTGAACCAGTTGAAATAAATAATCAAGAATTTGTACTTAATTTAGAACCACAATTACCTGCTGATGATAGTTTTTCCATAAAAACAACTAGTAATATAGATGAAGAAGTAATAAAAATAAAAACAAAATCAAAACCTAGAGTAGAAGTAAATCTACAAGATGCTTTTCCAGAATTAAGCGAATCTAACCAGGAAGTCAAAGAAATAACTGTTAATTTAGACGATACCGAACCAAATGATTTAGAAAAATTAGATATAAAGGAATTAAACTTTGATTCGTTGGTCGATATCGAACCCAAAAAGGGAAATCGTAATTATTCATTTTTTGAATAGGTTGGTTTTATTTTATTTTTTTTTTTCTTTATAGCAATTATTAATATGATGAATATGTTAAATAATCCGTATGTTTTAAATTGTATTGTATCGTTGGTATCTACATTAGTTCTATATTTGTTATGTAGAACCGATGAAAAACCGTGTAGTTGGAAAGTATATTTGAAACATCTTATACTTGTGTTTATGATATTAGTGTCTATCGATTACATTAAACCATTAATTATGAAGGGTGGGTCGGGTAGTGTTTCACAACCAGAAGTTAATATTGGAAATCCTGATTTTTAATTTTTTTTATAATATATTATTAATGAATCGAAAAGAAATAAACACTATAGCTGTTTTAATATTTATTGTATTGATACTAATTTTATTACAAAAAAAGTTAAGGATTAATAATAGTGTATTAGATTTTCTATTGATTTGTGCTATTATAATTACTGGACGTAAATATCTTAAAGTTGCTATTTTATTAACCTTTTTACTGTTTATTATCAAAACTAATAACTGTGAATTAAAAGAAGGTTTTGCTGATAATATAGACGTTGAACCTAAGGATACAGATGAAGATCCCTCTGACGATGATTCTGATGACGACTCTGATGACGAACCTAAGGAAAAGGAAAATGAACCAGATGATGACGAACCTAAGGAAACGGAAAAGGAAACGGAAAATGAACCAGATGATGACGAACCTAAAGAAAAGGAAAATGAAAATGAACCTGATATTGGTACCTTGTACGAAGATGATTGTCGTGCAAAATGTAAAAAATCAAATAATTCAGATACCGAATGTAAAGAAATCTGTTCCGTTATATGCCCAAATCCTATAAAGTATAACCATGACCTTAAAGAATTAAATAAATTGAAATCAATCATGAAACAAATGGAAAATTAATACGTATACACAAATATATTTTTGGGAATTAGGTCTTTTTTTATTGTAAATTTTTTAAATATACTTTTTTTTAATTGTTTCATTGGAATAGCATTCGTGACATTCTTAGCTATATTTTTATATAAATCAAAATCATCTGGGTCATTATAAAGGAAATAATTATATTTATCTGTTATCCAGGTCTTAAGCAATTTATATAAGTCCGTGTCCTTATCAAAATACTCTATAATCGTCGAACTTAATCTAGCCAAATCAAAACTTGGATTGGGTTTTAATTTACACCCCTTAAAGGAATTATTATGTGGATAATCATATTGACCACCAGCATCTCCGTTTTCATCAAACGCATCACTGAAATAGATAATATTATTATGAGTAAATGTGGCTCTTCCAAAATCAATTATTTTAGTTATTTTGCCAAATGTAGGAATCCTATAGCAATTATTTTCATATTCGTAGTAAATATACTCTTCATGTGTATCTTGAAACATAATATTTTCGCAATGAAGGTCGTTATGAACCAGATTAAATTTTTTCTGTGCGACGGCTAACCCAAAACATATTTGGAAAAATATACTTTTCCATTCTATGTCACTGATATCGTAATCTTGTTTTCTAATTAAATCTTCGAGAGTATATGATAGTTTTTCCATAAAAACACATTGTACAGGAAACTCTTTGAATTGTATATATTTAACATTATTATCACATTCATTAAATATATTTTCAAATTCATAGTTATCATCATTAATAGTAATAATTTCTTCTAAATTACTTTTTAATGATAAGTTTTTTTTTTCATTATTGTTTAATGTATGTTTAAATTCCTCATCAATAATATCTTTGATATTTTGAAATTCTACATTATTCAGAATTTCTAAATGTATGTCGATATCGCTATCACTGTCGTTATCGCTGTCGCTGTCGCTGTCGCTGTCGCTGTCGTTATCAGTAATTTGTTTAATAACCAATTCATAATTTTTATTAAGATTACGTTGAAAATTATTATGATATTTCACTTGACTATAATCATCACTTAAATCATACATATAATTTTGTTTCATTCCATTTACTGTTCCATAAAATATAGGAAAACACGGACATTTACCACTTTCCGATAATTTACTTCCTAAAAAGGTAAAAAAGAAATCTAAATATGAACTATTTTGAAAATTATTTACTTTTTCACTTATATTATAATTATAATTATTGGGCAACATTATATTGGCATTTTTAGTATCCTTAATAATTTCCTCTATGGGGTCTATTATAGGAATATATTTCACAAACAATTCTATGTCGGTTGTAATATTTGTATGAACATTTTTAACACTGGCATCAATAAAAGTCTTAATATAGGAATTATTATCGTCGTTTTCTAAGTTATTTGACGATGTTTTTATTTTGTCGACAATATATTTACTTTTTATTGTAATATTCGGTTCATGAATATATTTATCAAAATTTTCATATATAGGATTAAAATATTGTATTTCCGTTAATGCCAATACTTTCTCCAAGTCTTGAAAATATAACTTATTTTGGTCAGTCTTAATTTTTAAAAAATTAACGTTATCCATATTAGATATTTTTTTATATAACCTTTAGGTTATATTCGCGTCAATAAAATAAAATTATATTATACGCTTAATATATGAATTTAAATCTTAAAAAATTTGACATAAGAAATGTCAAGTCAGATAAAGTATGTGTTTTTATTGGTAAAAGAGAAACCGGTAAAAGTTTTTTAGTAAAAGACCTATTATACTATCATCGCCATTTACCCTTAGGAACTGTTATATCTGGAACAGAAGGTGCCAATAAATTTTATGGTAATATGATACCCGAAATATTTATACACGAAGAATACACGTCACAAATTGTGGATAATGTTATGAAACGACAAAAGAAAATCGTAAAGAAAATGATGAAAGAAATAGAAGTGTATAAAAAATCTAATATTAACCCTTCGGCATTTTTAATATTAGATGATTGTTTATATGATAATACTTGGGTAAAGGATAAGAATATCCGTTCATTTTTTATGAATGGCAGACATTACAAAACATTGTTTATTATTACCATGCAATACGCATTAGGTATTCCACCGAACTTAAGAACAAATATAGATTATGTATTTATATTAAGAGAAAATTATGTTTCTAATCGCAAAAGACTATACGAGAATTATGCTGGAATGTTTCCAAGTTTTGAAATATTTTGTCAAGTGATGGACCAATGTACCGAAGATTATAATTGTCTAGTAATTCATAACAACGCAAAAAGTAATAAATTGGAAGACCAAGTATTTTGGTATAAGGCGGGATCTCATGATGATTTTAAAATAGGTGCCAAACAATTCTGGGATTATCAAGCACAAAATAAGAAAGATTCGGATTCCGAAGAAGACGATTCGTTTGATCCAACGTCTCACCGGAAACGTGGACCAACTATTAATGTAAAAAAAAGATTCTAAAAGATTCTAAAAGCTTAGTGTATTTCCATTTATAAAAGATTAGAATTCTCCAATCCTGTATCTTGATATAAATATGGGTTTTGTTTCTTAAACATATCGGTGAAACTAGTTTCTAAATTCACAGGATATACTTGGTCTTCTATTAAACTACGTGGAATGAACCGATATTCGACAGTTTTTTGTTTTTGTTTTTCACTTATTTTTAATTCCATATATCCTACTATTAAGAATACAATCGAAACTGTAAAAAATATCAATGATATTGATTTCATATATAATAGTTAAAACAAAAAAGTATTTTAATTTATTAGCGGTTCTTTCCATAAATTATCTTTTTCAGTTATTTCATTAAAATAATTTAAGGTGTCAAATTCATATTGGTGGGCAATTAAAGTCTTAGGGACTTCTTTATATTTTATTATAGTTTCATTTTGTGTTATATTTAACTTATTTACCATAATAAAATAAGTTCCGTAAAATATAATAAATAATAGTAAAAATAATGCTAAACTTCTCATTAAAATAAAAATATAAATTAATTGCCAGTGGTTTCTTCGCCTGTAGCGACATCGGCAGTGACAGCATTAGCCCGTTGAACCCAAGGATCATCCGTTTCCAAATTATCTTCAATCGTAGCCATATGTTTAGCGTTATCTTTTTCTTGTTTCTCTAATTCATCCTCTGCGATTTTCTTTTTCATTTGGTCTTTACGACGGTCTTCTTTTTCTTGTTCATAAAGCATATCCTTGTGAACTTGGTTCTTTTTGTATTCTTTAATGAGAGTATTGAGTTCTTCATTCAAATATTCTTCATTTTGAACTTTATCGGCTTCTGGGTCCCAAGGCAACCAAGCCCCTACAGTTCCTACAAACACATGGAAATTTTGGTCTCGTCGCTGTAATGCCTTAGCACGAACTTCGGCTTCTTTGTATGATTCATACACACCACGGACCTTTAATGCTCGCGTAGATGTTTTATAGTCATTCGATTTATCGAATTCTTCGGTATGTCTTTCACCACTTCTATACATAAAGTCTCCATAGTTTGTTTTAAATTGGTTATAGGTATATTCGAATTCTAGTTTAGCTTTTTCACGAAGTTCTTTTACTAGTTTCTTATTAATATCATTATTTATTTCTTCGTCCGACATTTTATCTAAATCTTCAGTGTCAAGTTTAAGATGTTTTTTTGATAAAACATCAATTACTTGTGAATAATCTCTAAATTTATCAAGCATATACTTGTGAAACAAGTACATTTCCTTTTGTTTTAAAAATTTTTCAGGAGACACGAAAGACAAACATACATAGTTTTGTCCTAATATAGAGGCGTCGCTATCAAGAAAATCATCTACTGGTTCAGTCATGGTTGTAATAGAAAAATTCTATAAATCTTTAAGTATGTTTCACGAAAACATATATTTATTTTATTTTATAATATTAATAATGATTAATCCCCGTGAATTTATAAGAAGATTAGTAAAGGTTTTAATTTTACTATCAATAACATTGATGGCTTTAATGAATACAAATAAACTGAATATAAATGATATATTAATGGTAGTGTCGATTGTATCGATTACATATGTTATTTTAGAAACACTAACACCTTCCATAGAAATTAAACGCTTGGAATAAACTCCCAATCTAGGAATTTACAAATATCTTTCCAAATCTTATCTTGTTCGTATAGTTTCTCTCTATCTTTTAATAAACTAAAACATTCTATAAATTCATCTAGTTCTAATAATTCTACAAATTTTCTTAAAACATAAGCATATGACAAAAAATTACTCCTATCCTTTGGACAAAATTTATGGAAGGGTATTTGAATTTCCTTAAACATTCTTCGTAATATTTCTTCGGTTTCTCTGGTCATAACTGGTGGTGCTACTCCATTGAGTTTATTTATAATATGTGGTATGTGTTCGTAATATTTATTCTTTTTTAATTTTTTCAACACATCTCTAATTTTCAAAGAATTTAATTTTGTCATATCTTTTATTCTTTCTTTCTTTAGTTCTACTATAATTTTATCATATACTTCTTGAGGAATATCAGTAGTTTCTTTGGCTTGAAACTGTGCTAAACACTCATTAAAATGATTGATCCGCTGATAAGAAAAATAGGTTACTTCTCTTGGAGGGTCTTTATAACTCGGTTTGTCACTATCTATAAGTATTAATGTTTCATCACCACACCCTTTACATATGACTTTACCTTCTGACAAATATAATATTTTTTCTAGTTGGCATTTTTCACAATAATCGACATTTACATTTTTTATTGTTTTAATAAAGTTCGTATCGGTATTGAAAAAATATTCATTTACTATATTGTCCTTGGTATTATTAATTATGTCTTCATTCGGTTTTTGAGTACCAAAATAGTCCATCACCGATTTTGAAATGGATTCATTTTTTATATTATTAATTACTTTTGTTTTAGTTGTTATGTTTTCTTTGGTTTCATAATAATCAAAAAGTAGTTTGCCATTATCTAAAAAATAATCTATTTCTTGTGATTTAGTTTTTTCAAGCACTTCATTTATTTTGATAATATTATCTTTTACATATAAAATCTCAGCTATATTTTTCTTTTTATCTTTATTTAGTTCTTCTAGTTTTATATTCAAATTATTTAACATAATTGAATTATTTTCATATTGCTCATTTTCTTCAGCGATATTATTAATAATTTCATTGTGTTTTGCTTCTAATGTTATTCGTTTATCATAAATAATTTTTTTTTT
>Ga0114994_10004242_pt1 | contig 10426 bp, 14 predicted proteins | sample ArcticOcean_MG_C_9_FD_87043 | JGI IMG/M metagenome (GOLD analysis project Ga0114994, IMG submission 87043) | Marine microbial communities from western Arctic Ocean - ArcticOcean_MG_CB2_152 | ecosystem: Environmental > Aquatic > Marine > Oceanic | place: Arctic Ocean: Canada Basin | collected... | reverse complement strand
GGAGGGCTGGGACTCGACAAAAGGGGGGTCACTAGCACTAACCTTGATGAATTATGAGCAAACCAATTTCGCCTCGGATGGTAGAGGGGTGACCGTGCCGGCGTTTCAAAAACCAAAATTCGCAAAAGACATAACGTTACGCGGTATCTTATTATTACCTCACGGTTGAATTCAAATCGTTCAGTAAATGTCATCCCCTCTTTCAACGTATACGGACCTCAAGGACGAAGCTGACCAACGATTTTCCAAGTGCATGCTGAACCAAGTTGGTTTCTGCATCGCAGGTGTTGCAGGTGGAGTGGCCTTGGGTTACACGAGGAAATCCTTGTATCCTCTCGTTGCAGGTGGGGTCACCGGGACAGCGGCAGACTTTGCTTTTGGCTATTTTGTGAACTGCACTAAGGAGAAGGAAAGGGTAAACAAGTTGCAGGCCATCAAAGATCAGCAGCAAAGTTGATATTTTCTTATACGGTGGTCCCTCCCTTCCTCCAACCCTTCCAACCGACGGAGGAGGAGGGGGTTGGGGGGTTCCAACATGGGCTCGGTTTTGACAACAAGACGGAATTGAAAGAGTTGATGAAGCTCGTGTTTGGCGGTTATGGAGAGAGCACCACCTGATACCCCCACCAACCTAACCTAACCAACATGGGCAAGGTAAACATAACTTAAAAATAGAATAAATTTGTTCCCCCCCTCTTTGTTCTCTCATAAGTTTATTGTGTTTATCGTTTTCATAAAAAATATCACAAACTCACAAGACAATCCCACCACTCTCCCTCTTCTATCGCATCTGCAACTTGGCAATATCAATGTTCATCATTTCGCTCAAATATTTGTCAGCGATGCCCTTCTTCTTCATGTCGCTGACCATTTTATCCCTAATGGCCAACAATTTGATCCTGTCAGTCGCCATTTCCTTCTTGATCAACCTCCCTTCCTCCTCCTTGTCATTCCTGTGCAAGCTTCTCCTGTCCTCGATCTGCTGAATTTGGCTCTGGAGCATTTCCCTGAACTCCTCGTTCTTCTTCTCCTTGGCAATCGCCTCGGTCCTCTCCCTCTCGGCCATGTCGTACGCGAACTTGACTGCGTTCTCGTACTCCTCCTGCTGGTCCTTAGCCGCCAGTGCCAGGCTCTTGTTCTTCTGGAGCTCCTGCAACTTCCTCGCCTCGTTCAGAGTCTTCATATCGTTCTTTCTCTTGTGCGCCTTCCACAGTTCTGTCTGCCTCGCCTTCCGCTCGCCCTCCTCCATTGCTCTCCTCGCCCTCAGCTCGTCCACCTCGGCCTGCTTGTTCATGCTCCTGCTCTGGCTGTCGAGCATCTTCTTCTGTCGCTCGTTAACTAGCCTGACCTTCTCTGCCTCCTCCTCCTCTCGAACCCTCATTTTCTCGTCCTGCTTCGCCTGGTACGCCAGGATCATCTCGACCTCCTCCCTCTCTCTGACCACGCGGTTCTTCTTCGCGTCAATGGCGTCCTGGTTGGCCTTGATGACCTCCACACGCGACTTGGCGATGTTGTCGTGGTGCTTTTGCTTGTTTCGGTTGTCCTCCTCCTCGTACTTCTTGATTGTTTGGAGCATTTGCTTGTTCTCCTGCTCTCTGGCTTCTTCCTGGAGGACCTTGAGTTTTTTCCTGGCTTCAATTTGGTCGATGATGACGAATCTATCCTCGACACGCTTTTCGTGTTTGGATTTCTCGGCCTGGGGGGTTGTGTGGTGTTGGTGTGGGTGTGGGTGTGGGTGTGGGTGTGGGTGTGGGTGTGGGTGTGGGTGGGGAGAAAGAAAAGATAGATGATTAGTTTACAGCATTTCATTTCATTTCACTAACAATCCTTACTCACCTTCTCACGCGCATCCAACTCCTTGAGCCGGTCAATCTCCATGGCAATGTCCATCCTCTTCTCGTAATCACCCTCCCTCGCCTCTCTCTTGGCCTTGTCCGCCATCTGCTGATCGCGAATGGTGAATGCCGTCGCCCTCTGAGCATACGTGTTCAGAAGCTTGACCAAGTCATTGTTATTGTCTATTTTCTCCGCGGCCATCTTCCTGATCGCCTGCGCCTTCTGCTCGGAGATCTCCTCGCTCGCCGACTTCTTTGCCTTGAGCTTCGCTTCGTCCTCCATACGTATCATCCTGGCCTTCCTGGCCCGGCTGATTTTCTCCTTCTCGGCTCTGTAGGCTTCGATCTTTCGCTCCTCCTCCTCCTCCTCAGCTGCCGAACGAAGGATCGAACGAGATTTCATGTTACGGTAATCAGAAGCGGTTATGCACACAGCATTGGAGGGGAGGTCCTGCTTTCGGACAATTGTACGCTGGGGTTGTCGCTTGGGCTTTTCATTTCCAAAGAGGCTGAGAGGTGGGGGTTGGTTGTGGGTTGATAGTTTGATTGGGTTAGTGGGGGGCGAGGCAGAACTTTTTCCATTTGGCAAGAAACTGTTTTGTGTTGCGGCACTTCTTTACCTCTCGTCAACGTTACTGCCTCTGCTGACACTCCTGTATGAGCTTCTGCTACGGTTACTGCGGACACTGTGTGTGTCTGACATGGTACAGATATGTTGGATATTTTTTGTCGTTGATGTGTTGATTTTTTATTTTTTTTATTTTTTTTATTTTTTTTGTTAAGAGAACACTCTTTCATTAACCAACCTTTTATACCACGTGACTCACGTTCTTGCGGTTCTCCTTATAGATCTCGTCTTTTCAAATATCTCTTCTTTCCATGTCCCCAGCACCAAACAAGAAATCCTATGACTCCAATGGTGGCAGCAGCTTCTCAAACTCTCCACCTAATTCCCCACAAACCCCATCTCGCTCCATGTCCACCATCGAGCGAGCTGAGCAAGAGAGGGACGACGCTCTCCAAATCCTTCTAGCCTTTGGCCCTGCCTTTGCCCGGTCTGGCAAGTTCTGGCGGGCCGCTTCGTACGCCGCAATCCTGGGTGTGGTAACGGGCTTCATGGGCCTCGGTTTCTTCAACGGGTTTACCTACACGTTTGATTACTGGACTGGCGATGATGAGCATGATCCCAACTCATACATGAGGTGAGCGAGCGAAGCGAGCGAGCCTTTTGGAAGACGAGAAAACTCGCGATGAAGTGCGCGAAATGGTTACAGACGGTTACATCCACTACTAAGCTAACCCACTCATGTCGTTTGGCTCGCTCGTCTCGCTCGTCCTTCATTAAAAATGCGCCTCGCTTCGCTCGGTGCAGCTGGCTGAAATCAGGAGTTTACGATTTTGGATCTGGCAAGTACGAGTGGCTGTGGGTAACGACTGGCGGGGGTTTCATCATTGGGTTGATGAGGCTCATTCCCATCTTTCCGAAGAGCGTTGATGGGCTATTTAGGGAGGTGCGAGACTTGCATGTGGATCCGAAGTCCGCCCCTCTCATTTTTATTTCCAGCTGCATCTCACTTGCTGTTGGAGCGAGTGTTGGGCCTGAGGTGAGCGAGCGAAGAAAAGAGAAGAGAAGAGAAGCGTGCCTTGTGGCCATACACTAACATTCCCATCATGATATATGGCTAGGCTGCCATGGGGAATCTTGGCGGTGCACTTGGCACTTTGCTGGGAGAGAAGAGAAAACTGAGTGACCGACGGCGCGCTATATCGGCCTTCACTGGAATGGCTGGGGCGATGGGAGCCCTGTTCCCGTCGCCGATCTTGTCCGTGCTGCTGATCCACGAGCTATCTATCACGAGCAGGCCGGCCGACACGCGGTTCAACGCGGCGGTGACTACGCCTCTCGTCTCGTTTGTGGAAGGTCAGGAGGTCAACGCCCAGCACGACTTCATGGAGCAAGTTTGCTTGTCGGGAATCGCGGCGAGCTCGGCCTACGCCGTGTTCTACGGGTTGGCGGAGAAAACTTTTCTCACGCCGATGAAGCTGCCGTTCGCCATGTATGCGCTGAGTGATTACCAGGTTTGGCACCTTGCCGCTGCCATTCCGCTAGGCATCATAAGCGGTTTGATAGGAATAATCGCCTTGATATGTATTGGGTTGTTCCGTAAGGTGAGTGAATTTGAAGTAGCCTTGTTGGCCATACCTTACACTTACAACTAACAAAACAAAACAAAACAAAACAAAACCTCAGGTCAACACGCGATTGCTAGCGCGAATGAAAAACAGAGGGATATCCAATGCCTTCGCCACTGTGTTCATGCCAACATTGGGCGGCGTGATTATCGGGCTGATTGCTAAAGCCTATCCCCTGACCCTCGGCGACGGGGCGATGCAGCTCAAGTACGTCATTCAGAACAGCTACAGCGGAAACTTCACCTTTTCGGATACAATCAAGGGAATAGACATTGAGAAGAATTTTCAAATCCATGGAACCGTCACGGCCAGCTCCCTCGTTGGGACTCTGTTTGCGAAGATTTTGGCCATGGCAATCAGCTTGGGTTTCGGGTTCGTTGGGGGGCAGATCTTCCCCTGCATTTTTGCCGGAACTTGCGCGGGCTGCGCGATCACAATTTTGTACCCAACGCTGCCAATCACGCTCACCGTGCCGTGTATGATGGCAGCAGTGCCAAGTGCCTTCGCGCCAATCCCGTTCTCTCTGGTTGGAATTGTGATTTTGAGCTTCGTAATAGACGGGGAAATGACCGCTCCGGTCTTCATTGCTACCTTCGTCAGCTTCCTGACAAATTGCGGGCTAGGGGTGATTCAAGGAATGTTGGAGAGGCAGAACAGCTTGCCCGGAATTATGACCAAGCTTCGGAACAACAACGACCACAGCGATTACAACATTGGAAAGGATGCGGAGGGGTTGAGTTTTTCTTATGGTTTGTTGACTGGGGATGCGAACAAAGGGGGAGGTGATGGAGGTGGGAAGAAAACCCTTAAAAATAACCACAACCAAAAGCACCACAACGATAACCACAACAACCACAACAACAACCACAACAACAACAACAACAACAACAACAACAACAACAGCGTGAAATTCATGAACTCAAGCTCGTTGCAGGATGTGAGTGCCATCATTTTTTATGGTGAAGATGAGTGAGATCAAATCAAGTGAATTTTTACTTTTTTTCAAAATCTTTTCAGCCTCGTTCTCGGTGTCGTCCTCAACTTTGACCTTGACGAACTCCGCTTCATCATCGGTATCGTCCTCAATTTTATAACCTCAACTTTAACCTACTTTGACCGTGGCCATTGCGTTGCCCTGGTCTGTTGATTAAGCGATCATTGTACTCGATATCACAATCATCGCACACCCTCACCGCACCTCTTGTTTTATACATTTCATTACACCGCGGTAGCCGGAGGAGTTTCAAAACCATTTCCTTGCAGCTTGAGATAAGCTCTTCTGCTGCTTGTTTTGCTGTGTCTCGCGTGGGGCCGTAATCTTGCACACCATTGATCTTGATCTGCGAACAGAACATCTTGCCATTTTTACGAACGCCTCGGTAGCCGCTAGAGTTTCTACCAATTGAAGCCCTTCTTCTCGTACGGTTAAAACCATTATCAATCTCGAGCTTGAGGACTTGCCAACGAGATTTCCAAATTCTTTGAAAGAAGTGTTGAGGGTCAAAGACCCTTTCAAACAAATTAAAATTGGCATGCATAGCAATGTTATATGGTATCTTTCAACCAGAAGGTGAGAAAAGTGCAGGCATTCCTATGCTGATTTAATTTTTTTTTAAGTCATTTTTATTAAAAGTGTTAAACTCTCTTTTCGAATCCAAGGTGCCAAGATTTCCACCGGTGTTTCTCTTCATCCTCAATCCCATGCAACACTACTTCCAGACCTTGGTATTGCTCCCACTTATGCTGCAAGCAACTACCGAGTGCAACCCAACTGCTCAACACAATTCTGCCCAAGCTTACTTCGAGTTGACAGCAACACAACTCAACTCCCCCCAGAACAATATATGTGAAGCTGCGTCCCACCTCCATACATACTCGGCAAATTCCATATTCCGAAGAACTAAATCAGATGAAGTAACAAAGCTTGAGATTTCAGGCTCTATTAAATCCTCAACAAGGTGTGCCAGCATTCCCCATGCTAAAATCGAAATCTGGCACAGCCAGCCGAACGGGAAGTATGCCTCGTTGCAGGGACAGGGGCAGGCGTGCAGGGGGGTGTTCAAATCGGACAACCACGGTTCTTTTGAAGTTCAGACAATGGTGCCCGGAACTTACGGCGCTCTGAACGGATTGAGTCCTTTGGAGTTCGATTTTCCTCCCTTCGGGCCAAAATTGATCCACTTTCGAATTTCGGCCGACGGTTTTAAGACGCTGGTCACCCAGGCTGTTGTTACAACTGATGGGGGAGTTGAGATGGATTTGCGGGGACCAGAACTCGTCTTGGGAAGCTCGGAGCTTCCCGAGCTAGTCAGCGTATCCTCCACCAACGAAGTGCTGAAGAAGAAGATCAAATTCGTGCTGGAACCAGGCTCCGACGACAACGAAAGTGTTTGCCCGAGCGGTTTGTTCTACGGATTTCCAACCTCTTTTTTCACCGAGAGCATCGCCATTTGTAAGCCGGCCTTGCTTAAATATTTCACAATATAGAAAATTGCTTGAGCGAAGGGGAGAGAGAGCTTTTACGAGGGTTTGGCTGTTGAGAATTTGGGGGTGGTTGGGTTGTTCTAAGGCACTTTCGTAACACAAAAATAAATATTTTTTTTGAACCTTCCCCCTTCTCTTTTTCCACACACAACACACACAAACCACCACACACAATATGGGCCTCGACGTGAAAGAGAAGAACCTTTTAAAATTCCTAACGTCCTTTATCCTCCCCACCACAATGTCGGCGTACTTTGTGTACAAAACATTCTTCCCCAACAACCCTCTGGGGTTCTTTGGGCTAATTTCTGTTTCCAAGTTTCTCTTCACCACAACCTTGCGTCCTCTCTACCAGAAACTTACTCGGGTCCCCAAGGATGTGAGAAAGTATGGAAAGTGGGCGATTGTCACTGGTTCCACCTCTGGAATTGGCGAACGTTTCTGCCATCGACTTGCTGAAAAGAACATGTCAATTCTTCTCATCTCCCGCACCATGTCCAAGCTAGAGGCTGTTGCCAAGGACATAACCACTGCCAATCCCAGCGTACAAACCCAGTGCATGGCCTACGACTTTGGCACAGCCGACGCGAAAGTGACAGAGAAGGTGAGTCACAATCACTCAATTCTTCGTGACCTTTAAACCTTAACCTAATCCAACCCATTCTAGTTCTATGTCGATCTGTCGAAAGTTCTTGACAAACTTGCTGTCGACGGCGGAATTGGTATGCTGGTAAATAACGTTGGGCTCAGCAACGACCTTCCGGAGCTCGTTCACCTCATTCCGAAGGATGAGGTCGAGCAGATGTTGAGGGTGAACAACGCCGGAACTGTGCGAATGAGCCAAGCAGTTTTGCCCTACATGATGACAAAGCGGAGCGGAAGCGTCATCACGGTTAGCAGTGCGAGCTGCACTCACCCCACACCTCTGCTGAGCATGTACTCTGCCACGAAGGCTTTCGGACAACAGTTGACAAGGAGCATGTACTACGAGTACAAAGAGTTTGGGATCGATTGCATTGCAATTACTCCATACTACTTTGTGAGCAACATGTTCAAGAGGAGCAGGGCGACATATTTGGCTCCTTTCCCTGACAGCATCATCGATGCGACGTGGAATGTGTTGGGCTACGAGGCGGAGGCGCACCCTTACTGGTGCCATTGGCTGATGGGTGTGTTGGCGAAGAACTATCACGATACAGGGAATGGTCTTTTGGGGATCATGAAGCAGAGCAAGGCGAGAGCGCTTGCGAAGGGAGCGGCGAAGGCAAAAAAAAGCTAAAAAAATCATTTTTTATATCCAGTACACAAAGCAATTCCACTATCGTAAACACTCCCCATTAACAATTCATCGCCCATCAACACGCCAACAGTGCACGCGGAAATTGGGTCCCCCCCCTCGCTCGTGTGAATCGTCTCCGTTTCCCCCGTCTTCAGATCAATTGTTTTGACTGAGCAAGGACAGGGCACGTTGTGTGGGTTTTTTGCGTGGGCTTGAAACGCCAATCCCTTCGGATGACCCGCAACAACGAGCAGATTGTTAGGGGCAAGGCTCAGGTTGTCAGGAAGCAGGTCCAAAGCAAACGTTCGCGAGAGTTTCGCATTGCGGTCTTCGACGATCACAAATTCAAGAACGTTTTTTCCCACCGAACCAGCCACGAAGAGTTTATCGTTTTTCAGCATCAGGCCGTTGGCCATTGCAACCTGGCCTGGGGGGATCGCGATAGTGCATTCGCCACTTCTATTTAGGTCGCATCTCACGACATAACCCCACGATCGTTGGAGGTAAATCTCTACCATGTGGAAGAACTTCTCGGGAGGATAAAAACGCCAATTTGAAACCCACATTTCGGTGCCTGACACAACCACATCGTTAATCGATCTGAAGTTCTTGTCTGTTATGTCCCTCACGTATCGAGCTGTCTGTTGATCTAAATCAAGATCAAAAATTGACACGGACTCAATGTTCTTCTTGCCATCAGAACTGCTTCGATGATTTACGACAAACACGCGGGGAAGAGAGTCGGGAATTTCAAGCAGGTAGATGCCATGAGGGTGGAAATCTGCCCACGGGTAGTATATGAGTTTTAGATTGCTAACAATACTGCCCACGCCGAGGAGCAATTTGCCCTGCAAGTCGTCATTTGTTGATCTCATCTTGCTGATCCTTACAGCTTCTATTTCGTTGCCAGCAAAGTTTCCAGCAGAATTCATCCAGAGGTGGCGATCATCTGAGGTGGCAACGAAGAATGAACCATCGCCAGAAGAGTGGATGTCCTCAACGCCACGGAAGGAGGTTGAAGTGGGCAAGATAGAGCATACGCCTGCTGAATGAGGGACAAGAATGGTGAAGAAGTTTGCATCGTGGAGTGTCTTCATTACAAGAGCCAGGAGAGCTACAGCAACAATAGTGAGTTTGTGCATGTTGTGTGTTTTGTCACGTTTTTTTGTTCTTGTTTGGTATACGTGCGCGCATGTGTTTTACTTCAGGTGTTCAAAAATTATGAGCGAACTTTTGTGTGTCAATCACAAGCACCTGGAACACACACAAACTGAACTCGCAAACACTCGAATGAATAATAATCGTCGAATCATTCAACTATTGCATCACAAACCAGCCTCACGATCCAAAACTACATCGTCATCAACCTTGGGTCTTCTCACAACGTCCAAAGATCTGAAGGCCGTTGTTGATGCCTTGGGTACCAATCCAACCCACGCGTTCGGTTATGGTTCCGGTTGTTTTGCCCAAAATCCTACCCCTACTCCACCCCCTATGCTGGACCTGATTCTCTCGACACCAAACCCACACCAGTTTCACGCTCAAAACCTAATCTCCCACCCGCATCACTACACGTCCTTAATGCACTTCCTGGGGCCTACAACAATAACAGCCCTCCAGCGCGACTTTGGTGCCTCATGCTGGTTCAACCCGTTGGTTTCAATAACTCCTAAAAACCACCAACCCCGAACGATAAAATATGGCGTTGTCCACGAGGACGACCTTGTCCTAGACCTGAAAACCTGGAGTTCGCTCTACCTGGCGGGACGGATGATGAAGCCCATTGGAGGTGTTCGTGAGAGCGATAGAGTTAGGGAGGCCATGAATTGTAATTTCAGGTCTGCAACAGCGGCAGGTTTATTATTGCTCTTGGGCGACACAAACAGATCCAAGATTGATTTTGATGAATTATTTGGGAGTATTGCGAACATTTCATATGCTGGGGATGTGAGAATGAAGGTGGGGGGGGAGGACCCGAACAAGGTCAACAAGCTAGTAACTAGCGAAGGTCAGCGCGAACGGTTCGTCGAAATTTACAGACCGTGGCTTATTGAGCTTGAGAAGCGTGGTGTTGGAGCGGTTGATTTTGAAGAGGGGGCCATAAGGTTGGAAAATAGTGATGGGTGTAGGGAAGAACTGATCCGGTGGTTGCCGGAGGGGATCGCGAAGAAATTGAAGAGCGAGAAATTTGAATTGAATTTGTTCGAAAGTTTGTTGGGCGAAATCGTTTTTTCAAGCAGTTTAAAGCAGAGTTGCAAGGGAGTTTTGACCGCAGGTGTGATGCGGAGCGCTGTGTATGCGGGGGCTAAGTTTAGGAAAGGGTTAGAGGGGTAGAGGTAGACATTTTAATTTTTTTCAATTTTTTAAATTAGATCTTGAAAAAAGCTTGACCTTCGCCGCTTCGCTCCTCCAACGGCTTCAAACACTTCGACGGGCAAGAACTCATCCCAAATTTTATCCACCTCGAACCAATCCTCATTCTCGATCCGCCACCTGTCAATGTTCACTCTCACCCACTCTTTCACTTCTTCCTCGATGCCGTTTATGTAGCTCCGGCGATTATCGAACGCCGCATCGAACTTCGCGAAATCGCCCTCACCGTTTCGGAATAATTCGACGGTGTATTGAGGTGCCG
>Ga0114994_10004240_pt1 | contig 10431 bp, 13 predicted proteins | sample ArcticOcean_MG_C_9_FD_87043 | JGI IMG/M metagenome (GOLD analysis project Ga0114994, IMG submission 87043) | Marine microbial communities from western Arctic Ocean - ArcticOcean_MG_CB2_152 | ecosystem: Environmental > Aquatic > Marine > Oceanic | place: Arctic Ocean: Canada Basin | collected... | reverse complement strand
TCCCCGCCAATCTCTCCCCCCCCCCGTTATTAGAATACGATTTCTTCAACCCGTGCATCCGCCCAGGGGGTGGGCCTCGGGGGGGGGGCCTCCAATAGGGGCCCCGGCCGGGGATCATTGCGCCAGAGCCGGAGCCTGCGCCGGAGCCTGGGGGTGGGCCTCGGGGGGGGGTCTCCAATAGGGGCCACGGCCGGGGACCATTGCGCCAGAGCCGGAGCCTGCGCCGGAGCCTGGGGGTCCACCCCGTGGTTGTGGGCCTCGGCCGCCGCCGCGCCCGGGGGGGGGGGCCCGGCCGGGGGGGGCCGTCCTGTTGGTCTTCTGAAAACCTTCATTCTGGTGTTTAAGTTGCGCAATCTCCTGTTGCAAGGAGTTGACGATCGCAGTGTTGGCGGGGCCGTTTCCGACGACGCTGTGGCTGTCCACCGAGGTTGGGAGACTGGTGTTTCGCCTTTCGAGCGTCCCTCCGAACTTAGCCAACTTAGTGTTTCTCCCTCGGTTGTACTTGTTTAGGGCCTCGTTGAGACCAGCCAACCGATGGCCGATACAGTCATCAACGACCTTGCACGCCTTCGTGCTGTCCTGAATGGCGATGCAGTACGGAATCACGCCGACGAGGTACCTGTGCGAGTGGGTTAGCGCGCGCGACACCTTCTTTTGCGCTCGCTTTGCTCGCCCTTTACTTACATGCCGATGCCGATGCACGTGAAGTAGAGTTTAGGGCCGCCACCCTTGCAGCATGCCTCGCGCATCTTGCAGCCTGCTTTGCAGCAGCAGCAGCACAAAATGACATTGAAAACGAAAAGGAAGAGACCCAAAAAAGTAACGGTTTCTTCCGTTAATTCGATGCTGCCATAGACCGCGGCAGACATAGTAACCATGGCAATGTAGAGGAGGGACGGGTAGATGTCCTTGTAGTTCTTTATGCAGTGGAAACAGAGTATTAAGTCCATTGCCAGCCCGACGAAGTTTGTGAACTTAGACAAGAAGTCCACGAAGTCAGAAGAAGAGGAAGAGGAAGGGGAAGGGGAAGGGGAAGGGGTCACGCAAGGTGTTGAGCACTCGATGGGGTCGTTGTAGAACACTTCGCACTCTATTCGATACCTATGAGAGTAAGGGCTGCATGAAAGTGCAAAGATGTTCTCCGGCTTCGGGTTCATGTACCTGCGAAAACGAAGAAATTGAGTTAGTATGCGCGAGTGTGTCTAGGTACCGAGCTGTGGGCACGTACGTGACGGTGTTCGCGAGCAGGGTCATCATTATGATGTCAAACTGAGTGTCCTGTGTGTGAGCGAAGCGAGCGCAAGGAGAGTTAGTGTTTGAGGTTCGGCTGGCGTGTTCCTGTTGAACTTACGTCGAACACGCGCTCTGAGACGGCCTTCTGAGCGTCCGTGAGCTCCATGCCAAACAGCTCCTTGTAGTGAATGTACAGGGCCAGCGTCTCTAGGGTCACTCCAACTCCCATTCCCAGGATGAACAGGAGCAGGCGCATAATTACGCCCTGGTCGGAGCCGAAGTAGGTCTCGTTAGTGACGAGAGCCTTGATGACGACGGCAACGGTGACCAGGTAAAGGAGGACGTCGATCGCATAGATTACTTTCATCTTGGTAAGCAAAGCGTCCATCCTCTCCTGCTTACTGGTGTCAGAGGTCGATATCGTTACATCCTTGATGGCCAGCCTCATCGAGGGCCGACGGGGGTCAGACCGGGCAGAGCCACCACCGAGGTTGGGATTGCTCACGGTTTGGGCGATATTCCTCGCCTGCTGTGAGAATTCGCGTGCGAACAGGCTCCAGAGCATGGTGTCAGGGGGGGGGCGAAACGTGTGTGAAGGTGTTCTTGCGTGTAGCTGTTCGTGCTTATGGTTGGTGGAGATGGTGTGGTAGAGAGGGAAAGAAAGAAGAAGTGGGTAGTTAGCGCGGAGGTAGTAGAAAGGTAATAGCTGGGGAGAAAACGATTGAGCGACGGTGTTGAATGTGTGTGAAGATGATCGTTGGTGTCGAAATTTATGATTACCGTGGTGGTGGAAGAAGAAAGAGGAAGAGGACGAGGAAGAGCGTTTATTATTAAAATAAAATTTTGCAAAAAGAAAAAAGATTTTTTTTTCTTTTTTGTGGTTGCGAAAAATTATCAAAGCAGAAGCGAAACCACATTCCTAAATAACTTAAGATTTGATAAAGCGTATGCTATAGAGCCATATACAGGACAAATTTCCAATTTCCTTTGAATATAATCGTTTTAAACCATGCATGAAGAAGAAAAAAATGTAGTGGAAGAGGTTTGGGGCGATGCTGAGCTTGGTGCAGTTCTTCGAGAGGCTGCAGCAAAGTGGGCGGCAAATGAAGGATACAAGAGAGCTCTCGAGACATTTGTACTAGACCACTGTGTTGACTTTGCGGAGCATGTTGGCTGTTCATTTGAATCCTGCGAACACTCACTAGCTTACAATTTACTGCACGAGGAATACTTGTGCCTATTCGAGAAGCAAATTGAAAAGTACGTCAAGAAGGAGGGGTACTCGGCAGTGGATTTCTTCGCCGAATGCCGAGCTTCCATCGACGACTACGGCTGTGCCCTGTTTGAAGAGGTGAGCATGAGCACGAAAAGATAATTGTCCACCCATCACTGACTCACCACTCGCTTCCCAGCACGACGAGAAGTGGTTTGTTGAAACTCTCCTGGCCGCAACCGAGTACCAAACCTGGTTCGGAATGATGGTCGAAGCGGCTGACAAGCAAAAACAAGCACAACCGCAGCCAGACCGCAAGTAGAATTTTCCAAAAGAGTAGTTTTTGTGGTATGAACATGAACAAAAATTAGAGTAATAAATCAATCAAGGCATCGCAATTTTCTCGTGGTAATAAACTTTCCCTTTTCCCCAGCTGAATTGCTCAGTATCTTCGCCAATGACGTACCACAAATCATTGTCTGGCAGTGGTTTTGTGACAGTCACCATGATGCAACCGACGTTCATTGTTGTTGCTTTGTCCCGTACCACCTCCATCATTTTATCGCTGAAACAGCTCGAATGGATGATGCAAACGGTTGTGTTTTCAACCCAGGCGTCGGTTGTCAGTATGTCCGCACAAATGCACCGCATTTGAGTTTCCCGCATGGACGGCACAGCCGCCTTGTATTCTTCCGATTTCATGTAGTCTGTCATTAACTGCGCTCCGATTCGGTCCAGGGACCGTAGCTTTTCTATTCCCCAGCACTGGCTGAAAGGGTGCAGCGCAGCTGCTGCCACAACTAATTTCCCCGTTCCGCTTCCCAAATCCCAAAATACTCCGTTTTGGTCTGCAGGCATGTGGCCGAATATTCGCTTTATTCGAAAGAACATTTGAATGAAGACTTGTATATCAAACTCGCCGTAGCAAAATTCCTCGCCAAACAGCCCGTTCTCCTGCCTTTCTTCCTGGCTCGTTTCCTTGCCCAGGGCCACTGTCAAGTTGCTGAAGATCGTACCCACCTTTTTTTTGAACTTCACTTCGTCATCCGTCAGTTTCACCTTGTCTTTGTACTTCAAATAGAGGATTGGTAGCTGCATGAAGCACTCCTCCGGCGACCGCGTTACGTTGGCGGTGCCGCAATTCACGCAAACGTCGCTGTCAGGAAGTTGGGCGTCCGCGTCCAAATCGTCAGACTTCAGTTTCCACGGTTTTTTGTTTTCGCTGCCGCAGCCGTGGCAGTAGTAGCACTGCTCAAGTTCGACTGATTCTTTCGACTTCTTATTCGCGTTCCGCTTATCCAGGTCAGCCTGCTTTTTCTCTTTCTTTTCTCTCTCCTCATCCCCCGAGGGGGAAGGGTTCTGAGCCAAGCCGGCAGATACGTGCTTCCACCGGTGTGGTGTTGCTATGTGGTACGTTATTACGAGCCGTGACAGCCGCCTGTATTCATCCTCGGTCCATCCCTCCCCTTGGCTCTTTTGCCGTAACCTCGAGTCCGCATAGTAATGGACCGTGTGAATCTTTGGGGAGTTTGGAGCATTGCTCCTGGGGACAGAGAATTTCCCAGCATTTGTCGATTGCACAGACAAGGCGTCCATCAATGCGACGGACATATTTGGATCTGGGTGGACTTGTTCTGTCTGCCTGGGGAAAGAAACTGACAACACAAATTTGATGTCAGGACAAAGATTTAAAGTGTTAAGTGGTTAAAGTGAGTTTGAACATGAACATATTTGGCAAAATTTAAGATCTCTGAACCAATATACTAATCCAAAGCCGAGAATATAACCCCTCATGGCAGCCCTCATCGTCACCACCACAAAATTCGTCGAATCCGCAACCCTCCTCAATAAAATTCCGATTCCCAAATTCTCCCTTGTCCTGAAAAGAGTGCTGTTGAATCTTCACCAGCGGAACGCATCCTTCTTCAATGAGACTGAGGCTGCCCAACTCCAAAAGCTCTTTTCACTCACGCCATCCGAGTTAAAGTCCGTACTGGGTCTGGTTGCCTATGTTTACGAAAACGCGGCTTATGCAACAACAAAACCCCCCGCCTTGAAGGCTAAGATAATAACTGGCGGTGTTGATGAAAAACACGGCGAGGCGTTCATGACGGCGTGGGCCGAAGAGGCAGGGGGGGTTGTCAACCGATTGAAGGAACATGCCATGGGAGGGCCGACCGTATTAAATGGGACCGAGTGGGGGTTAAGTGTGAATGTTGCTCAAAGCAACTTGGCTAGAACTCAGGACGCGGTGGCTAGGTTTGAGCTGACGCTTGACAAGCCAAATGCGGACAACAACAATAGCAACAATGAGGAAACGCTTGGCTTGGAGTTTTCCCACTCAGAGCTGTACGATTTCTTCTGCAAGTTGGAAACGATACAATCGCAACTTGACAGCGTTTCGTGATTTTTAAATTCAGGTTAGGAATGCCAAGTAGGAATTTTATATTCTGAATTTTGTTTTTATTCTTCCCCCTCCTTAGGCAAATTTGGGATCTTCGTCGTCCCCAACATCCTCCTCCTGCTGCTGCAGCTCAAATCCAAGGAATTCGTGAGCATCAACCACCTCGATCTGCCCCTTCTCGAGCTGGATCTCCTTAATCTTCGCCTCTTCGCCCTCCTCTTCACCCTCCTCCTCGTCGTCGTCGCCCACCTTCTTCAAAAACTTCCCCAAAGTCATCTTCCCTCGAAGCAAAATTGGCTGCCTCACTCCCTTGATGCAAGCTCTGTCGACGTAAATACAATTCACGTCGGTTAAACTTGGGGTAACGAAGAAAGCGTCCACGAGCAAGTTTTCTGTGATCGCGCGCAGACCCCTGGCACCGGTGCCCCTCTTCGCAGCCACGGCTGCTATTTCCTTCAATGCGCCTACTGTGCAGTGAAATTCAATTCCGTTCAAGTTGAAAAGATGCTCGTACTGCTTGACTAAGGAGTTCTTCGGTTTGGTCATCACGTCAATCAGCGCCTTCTCGTCCAACGCAATAGTGGATACGATGAGCGGAAAGCGACCGATGAATTCGGGAATTAGGCCATAAGCTGCCAAATCGGAAGGCTGGGCAGATTCAAAGTAGTTGGTCTGAACCTTGACGTCCTTCAAATTTTTTGGAAGCTTCGCACCGAATCCAATGCTAGAGGCGTCAATTCGCTGATTTATGACTTTCTCGAGGCCGCTGAACGCTCCCCCAGCAATGAATAGAATGTTCGTGGTGTCGATGGCAATAAAGTCGCCCCTCGGATTTTTTCTGCGCCGAGGGTGAGTGAATGGTTTTTTTCAGGTTAGGTTAAGGGCTCGTCTTCCCCAAGGCTCGCTCGCTCGCTCAGCTCACCTTCCGCCTTCCTTGGGAACGTTGACAACCGAGCCCTCGATAATCTTCAGAAGCGCCTGCTGCACCCCCTCGCCGCTCACGTCCCTGGTGATGCTGGCGCTCTCACTTTTCCTTGATATCTTGTCAACCTCGTCGAGGTAAACTATGCCGTTTTCGGTCTTCTCCAAATCCATCCCGCTTTCAATGTAAAGTTTGAAGAGAATCGATTCGACGTCCTCGCCGACATAGCCGGCCTGTGTGAGGGACGTCGCATCGCAAATTGCGAGAGGAACGTCGCAAAGCTTCGCAAGGGTTTTGGCCATTAGAGTCTTTCCAGAGCCTGTTGGGCCGAGGAGGATGATGTTCGACTTGTCAAGTTCAATGGTTGTGGAGGTGGAGGTGGAGGTGGAGGTGGAGGTGGAGGTGGAGGAACTCTTGGGGAGGGGTTCTTTTAGCCCGCCGTCCAGACCCATCTTGTCGAATTTCAAGCCGATTGGACTGAGCTCGCTCATGGCGCCAGCACCAGCACCACCCGACGCCGCCGACTCGGCGTCATCCGCCGCCGCAGCTTCTCGCTCTTCCTCTTGGGCGGCCAAATTCCTGGCCGCTAAAGCGTTCGCACGAGCATTCTCAACTCTCCTGTAGTGGTTGTGAACGTTTGCAGACAGAGCCATTTTCACACGATGCTGCCCTATCACATACTGATTCAACCCCTCGTACAAAGCCGAAGGAGTTAGAATGTTGAAGAACGGCTGCTGTTGTTTTTGCTGCTCTTCTTTTTGCTGCTGTGGGGAGGAGAAGGATTGGTTTTGGAGCTGCTCCTGTTGCTGCTGCAATAGTCTCTGCTGTTGCTCTTGGTGCTCCAATATTGTCTTCGAATCTGGGTTTGGATGGGAGGGGGGGGTCGAGACGAGGGAACTGCTCGGCCGCTTCATTGGGATGGAGGACGATCCAACGCCGGATGGACGGTGAGCGTCGGACTTGACCAGAAACCACCCACTGCACGTGGCGCAGTAGTACGTGTTTTCTGCAAAGTCGCTGTTCTGGAAGGAAAGGATCGATCCACACTTCGGACAAGCAAATCGGGAGGTATTTGGAGGTGGAGGTAAAGGTGGGCCTCCGGTCGTGCTGAGGGTGCGAACCGCGCCACATAGTAGTGGGGGGTGAGATGATGGAGCCTGGCGAGAAACAGCTAGAAGAATTGATCTCATCAGAACTCTACTTTTGATTTTAAGTTTGAAACCGCTGGAAATTGGTTCTTTGGAAAGGGTGGTGTAGAAATAAGATCTGATGACACCTTGAAGCTACAGTCAGTCTATGTTTACGAAAATTCACGAGTCAGAATAGCATTCTTTATTCTCACTTCAAACTTTAGTTCGCACCGAGTTTCAAGTTTTATCTCGACTTAAAGGTTGCCATTATCAAGAGACAAATATGCGAATGTTTCTGCTGATGACACTTTTCATCAACACCAATGTTGCCGAATCCTCACATCCAATCTCCAACTCTATCACGATTCCTCAAGGGCAGCACAAAGTTTTCCCCAACCTTGGATCCTGTGCGTTGATAGATGGCACGACTGGGCAGGTTTACTGGGCCTCTGGTCGAACGCTGACGACCGCGTCGACTTCCCACCACCTTCCGTTTCCTTTCAATTACATTACTCCCGAAGCATTTAAGTTGCCTCAGCATTTCAAATCGGTGTGCCTCACGCTGTCGATATGTTTCTTCTTCTTCCGGTCGCTGGTCCAGTCCCTGCTGCTGTTCCACCCCCCTGCCCAAGTACCCCACGATTTCCTCTCTTCCGTCGTCCTGAACCTCCTTCCCCACGCGAAAACAATCGCTTCCCTTTACATTCTGTATTTGCTCGAGTCGCTCACTTCTTCTACCAACAAGTATCTGACCAACAAAATTTCCTCGCCGGAGGCGTTCGACATAATCGAGAATTTCCGGCGCCTCCCCCCGACTGTAACTTGGACAATCAAGCATTATCACTTTGAGGATCGCTACGGTTTTCGAATGCGCCACCCGCAGCAACAGCAACCTCAACAGCAACAGCAAAATCAACAACACCATTCGAAGCTCTCGAAAAAGGTCTATTCCGCCACTGCTACGGACCGGTACGTGTTCGGCGGCTGGAGCGACATGACAAACGGGTTCCCCACCACTTTTTCCCGAGCGAGGCCGAAAACAACAACCCAAACAAACGACAACAGTAAAACTCCCTTCAAGGCGGCGCCATTGAAGAAAATTTCTCTCTCCAAACTACTCGTGTTTAGCTCCGCCGAAGCTCGGGATGAGTACGGACGGCAGTTAACGGGGTTCATCGGCAGGGAGCACATGAGGGACGATCACTACGACTTTGAGACCCGAATCGACATGGGGGCGGAGGGGCAGTGGCGGGATAAGTTGCTCGTGCTGAGCAGCAACACCAAGCGGGACGAGAACGCGGCAGACAGCAATTTATTGAACGAGAATAAGAAATTGAGTTTCGTGCCGAGGAGCATCAGCCGGTTTTGGTATTGGTTCTTCACTCTTCTTATGCTCACAGTCCCGTACCGCTGGTGGTTCGGGGGGCAGTGTGACGAGCTGTCGATACAGGTCGTGAAGAAAACTTATGAGAGGGCAGATGGGCTGGATGGTTCAATTTCTGGAAAAGAGACGGCGGAAAAGGAAAATCTCGTCTCCACGGCAGTCGGAAACATGTTTCCGAAAACCAAATTTTTTGCTAAGATTCCACCTCCATTGGAGGCTGAGGATGACAGCAAACCGCTAAGTGATGTCTTCACCCAATTTATGGAGAAGAATTCCCTTTATTATGGCAGCGATGGCGATGGCGATGGTGATGGTGATGGCGAATAGATCTTTGAAACAATTTAGATGAAGAACCCTACTTAATTATATTACAACTTTAACTTAATCTTCCAGGTTTTTGGCCACGTTTGTGCTTACGTTTTCCTCCTCCAAGCTCTCTCTTTGCTCGCAAATTCATTACCTGGCGATGGCGAAGGACGTTGGTACGACGCCTGAACTCTTCCTTATCAGGCCCAGCTTTTAAGCCACTCCCGGCATACCAACTGTCACAATTACTACTCGACTGTTCTCTGCCGTTCATTCCTCTGGGGTTGGTTTGCTTGGTGCTGTCATGCTCATCTGTGAAAATTTTGTTTCCCTCCCTTGACACTAGCGCTCGCAGAACCATTTTCCCGTCTTTCCCCTTGATCGTCGGTAGCTTGAAATCATTCTTCTGCTGCTGATGCTGCTGTCGATCATCGATCAGTTCCCCCCTCTCCATCTTCTGCTTGAGCTTTATTCTCGCGAGCTGGTTGCTCTTCAATTTCATCAAATCGAATTTCTCGCTGAACTGATCAATCGCTTCTGTCAAGCTCAAGCTTGTGCCATTTTCATTCTTATCAAATTCGTACTTATTGTCTACCATCGTCTTGTTGCGATCTACCATTGTTTTCATGCTGGAAATGAAATTCTGCTTCGCGCTGTAGCTCTTGTCGATCGCCTTCTTTTTTTCTCGAATTTCTACTGCTAATATGAGTTTACATTTGCCCTTTGAGTGCTTTTTCTCCGCCTCCAGCTCCCCTATGTTGTTCAGAACCTTTTCTCTCCGCGACAGCTCTCCCACAATTGCGTCGAGCAAGAACTTTCGACGCTGCATGGCAACAACAACCTTCATGTCGATGTCGCCGTTTTCGTGTTGAATCTTTTCCAGCTGTTTAATTGGGTTTTCCTCCCCCTCCTTCCTCGTCTTCTCCTTCCCCTTCCCATTCCCCTTCTCCTTCCCATTGTTCTTTCCACTCTTCTTGATCTTTGTCTCGCTAGGTTTCATTATTTGCAGGAATTCTTCGAAGCCTATTTCTCCAGAGTTGTTTCTGTCAACTTCACGAATAAGATCGACAACCTCAATCATTGTTTTTGCTATCCCTGTAGATAGCAAAGGATCAGCAAGCTCGTCCACGTCGACCTCTCCGCTCTTGTCGTCATCCAGCTGGTCAAACCATTTTCTTAGCGCTCTCTTTTGCTTCACTGTCCACCGAAACTCTGGAAATCGATTTCGCTTCTTTAGCCAGTTCTCGGTGGTTGCGTCCCTTATTTCGTTCTTGGTATTGTTGAGCTGGGCCTTTTTGTCGGGAGGGAGCCTTTTCTTGCTCGCCAACAGGCTCCGCGGATCCATCCTTGAGTCGTTGGAGCTGTGGTAAGACAAGCTCTCCCCCCCCGTTATTGGCCGCTGCCCGTTGGTTGATGATATGCTATTTAACTGAAGGTGGGTGTCCGCAGAAACAATGCTCACAATTCCCTGGCGATTGTTGGTTCGCATTGGCGATATTGTCACTCTGTAGTTGGAGTTGATAACATCTAGGGCATCATTTTCATTCTTGCTACTGTTCAAGTTGCCGCGGGAGAACTTGAACATTTCCCGGGATACAGCATTGTCCCATTTCAACGTGGGAATCCCTCGCTGCGTATCGCTGATTCCAAATTGAGGCTCAACAGAATCAAAGTCGCTACTAATTACAGACTGAGTCTGTTGGCCTCGCCTCCGAGCTCGCTCACGCTGCACCTGATTTTTGTTTGCTTCTATGGACTTATCCATATCAAACAAAAAATAATTTGGGAAAGAGGGTTGCGGAATAATCCACACCTGCAAATAACCTGGCACCCTCTGGG
>Ga0114994_10004239_pt1 | contig 10432 bp, 10 predicted proteins | sample ArcticOcean_MG_C_9_FD_87043 | JGI IMG/M metagenome (GOLD analysis project Ga0114994, IMG submission 87043) | Marine microbial communities from western Arctic Ocean - ArcticOcean_MG_CB2_152 | ecosystem: Environmental > Aquatic > Marine > Oceanic | place: Arctic Ocean: Canada Basin | collected... | reverse complement strand
TAGCGCGGATTTCAATTTCAACAAACATACATTTGGTCAACGGTGGAGGCATGCCGGAGATGGCTTTTGAATAAACCTCATCAACGGCAGCAATAATATCAATGATCTGGGTTTTTGTGTCAATCGTATCGCTGATCTGGGCAAAACTGTTGGGCCATTCATTGGTATCTGTACCTGCACCTAAGCGAACGGTTAAGTTAAAGCCCATTTGTTCGACGATGTTTGCAAAAGAAAAAGTACCAGTAATCTGTTTTGCATCATCACCCACATCGACATGGGCAAGGCCACGAAACTGAGCAATTGGAATCTGCGCCTCAATTTCTACTATTTCCATACTGCCGGTGACCGCCAAGGCTTTGACCTATTTGTGCATATTGGGTGGCTTCAACGGCTTCATCTGCAATACGGGCATTAAACGACAGGCGGATGTGGGTTCTGTCTAAATTTAGCTTGGCTTGTTCATGGCTTGCTTGATACACAGCGACTTACTCAAATTGCACGGATATTTAAGTGGGGATCAGATTGATTACGGTTTTTAAATCTTTAACTTTTCTACGTTGGGATAGGGTGTGGCGAAACTCTTGGTCGACGGTGGATTGGGATATGGTGCCGCGTTTGAGTAATTTTTGCTTATCGGCCAATTTGGTTTCACGAACATTTAGGACTTTATCTTCAATTTTTAAGGAAAGCTGGGTGTTCGATTTACTGACGCCAAGAACTTTCTGTTTAGCTTCGGCAGACCAAATTTTGGCTTTCGCTTGGCAGATGGCCTAATCATAGTCAATGCCTTGATACCTGAATAATTTTGGTTCCAGCCATCATTATGGCACCTTTTTGTAGGTAGGGATGAACGAAAACAACTTCACCGCTGACTTATGTGTTGGCATTCCATATTTAGATGGGCTAATGACGCCAAAACCCAAAACACGGGGGATTAAAGTGGTTGGTTGTGCTTCAATGATACGGACAGTATTGGCTTATTTGGATGGCGATTTGCGCATCGGGGGTTGCTTTTGGCTGATAACTAAAACGAAGGCCTCAATGGTAAAAAGAATGGGCGGCAATATTAGGAGTTTTTAAGAAACGGGGCGTCCCTCATGAGTCATTTTTAAATCTAGTTCGAATGATGTATCAGATATAGATTGCCAATCAAGGGGAACTAAATTTCTTTTTTTCGTTCTCGATATAGCACAAACAAACCACTACCGACAATTAGTGATGTACCTATAAATGCTTGAGTTTCTGGAAAATCGTCCCAGATCAAATAACCCAAAATAATTGCCCAAACAATAGAGGTGTATTGGAACGGTGCAACGACGGCAGAAGGTGCTGATGTGACAGCGGAATTCATCATGAAGTGGGCTGATGTAGCAACGAAGCCCAACAAACAGAGCAAGCTGAAATCCAATAAGTCCGGGGTTGCCCACACTAATTCAGGTATTAAAGGAGCAACCAGAAGGGTTGATAAACCGGCCAAACCAACCGCCAAGGTTTGTAATGTAATGAGTGTTAACCCGCCGGTGCCAGAGCTTAAAGATCGGGTAAGGGTTAGCATCAGTGCTAATGCAACGCTGCCGCCGAGGGCGACGAGCGCGGGCAAAGATAAAACGGCATCGCTAGGTGGAAAAATGAAAATGACACCCAAAAAACCAACGCCCAGCGCAGCCCACCGACGAATGCCCACATGTTCGTGTAAAAAAATCACAGAAAAGACAGTTAAAAACAGTGGCGATGCCAGATAGAACATGAACACATCTGCTAGGGGTAAAAACTTAACCGACCAGTAAAAGCAAGAAACCTCAGCGATCACCAAAACCAAACGAAGGACCTGTAATCCTGGTTGTTGGATCAACATGATCCGCTTTAAATCTCCATTGCGCCACGCGATGGGTAACAACACAGCCAAGGCCGCAAAGCTACGAATTGCCAACAACTGACCCACCGGATACGTTGCAACCAACCATTTACCAATGGCATCGTTTAAGGTGAACAACACCATGGCTACAAGCATCAACACGATACCGCGATTGTGGTCGGGGGTGGAGGTCATAGGATGGGGATTCCGGCATTTAGAAAGTGAGAACGGTATGCATTAAATAAGTAAAGCAAGGTTTAGCAGTTTTCAGCGCTTCATCAATTTAAATATTTTGCCAGAATACGATCATATTCGCCGTTGACTTTATAGGGTGTCTAATAGATGTCGTAATTGCCTTATAATGCTTACCTCCGGCTAGGACACAAATGCGCTTTATGAGTTTTGGGTTTAGTCCTAGGTTTCGAAATGTCCATTTAGCAACGGTTTCATCATGTTCAAATACGTCAATTTGATCTGACATCAGCATTAACACACCCTATTTATTGAATTTAGTAATGTGACACGGCTTTGCTTCATGCCCGGAAGCTTGCTCAATAACTGCCCGGCGGGATCATCGCAGACCGCAACAAAATGAAGCTCGTTAGCATAAGAAAATGAATAGGTGCAGATCGTTTTGTGCTATGAGCCAGCAACACATTTTTAGCCTGTGTGACTGGGCCAACCCATTTGAAAAGGTTTTTGCGTTCTAACGTTGGGTCACAACAAATAGAACGCTTCCTGGCGTTTTCTGGAGCGCCCGGCAACTGCGGGCCCATTTAAGAATTGTAATGCGTTCGCGCGATAAGTCTTTGTCTATCAGTCCTAGCATTTGCCCCATCATATCAATAGATGTGCCTGTGACTTTCCCCTCTTCCTTATTATTATAAGGGGGAACTGTTCTTACATCAGGATCAGATCACCTATTTCAAGGGCATGCATTTATGGCGTACTGATTAAAAACACTACTTAAAAGGCCAAAGAGAAAGGGTGGTAAGAAGATTTAGCATGGTTTAAAAATAAATTTTAGAACCTAAGGGTTAAATTTAATTTTAACAATATGTTCTAAATGTGAGGGGGGGGGGGGAGTCAATCAGGCGTTAACTGTACTCGCTATGCTGAGCGGGTGCTCAAAATGCGGGTTGCTGCACAGGCAGCTCCATAGCCGTTGTTGATGTTAACCGCTACCAAGCCTTGGGCGCAGGATGCCAAGGCGGAATGTAATGCGGTTTCACCATTACGCGCCATGCCATAACCAACCGATGAGGGGACAGCGATTATCAAGCTAGGGATCAATCCACCTAAAACAGAAAACAACGCGCCTTCCATACCTGCAACTGCAATGACGACCGAGAATTGCGCCAATTCATCACGAACGTTGAGCAATCGCCATAGTCCGGCAACACCAACATCAACGAAGGATTTAGACGGGGTGCCATGAAACGCCAATGTGCGCCGTGCTTCTGCAACAATCGGCATGTCGGATGTACCGGCGCTGACGATCGCGACATTTGGTGTACCCGTGGGCGCATCCCATGGCCCAGCTATGCCGGTTTGGGAAATCGCGTCGTAATCAAACGGCGTGGCTGTAACACTTGCAGCTTTCTCTTCATTGAGGTGCGTTAACAAAATACTTTTGTTGGCGGCTAAGGCTTGATCAACAGCTCGGTTGATTTGAGCATGCGTTTTACTGGTACATAAAACGGCTTCGGGCATGCCGATGCGAGTATCGCGTTGTAAGTCTAAAATAACATCGTTATTTGAGGTATCTGACATTTGAGTTCCATCAACTGCTGGCATGAACAAAGGCGCTGCCTTTTTTGTATGCGGCGAATTTAATAGGCAGGGATTGATCGATGCCTGCAAATGCGATGATTTGATCGCGGTATTTGTTGGCTCCATCCAATTTATCGAAACTTTCAGGGTCCAATTGAATTTCAACTTGTTTCGCCAAAATTCGACAGCGCACAGTTTCAGGTGATAATAAGTTGCTGATATAACCTTCAACTTTATTAACAAACAATAAGCGCTCGGAGGTAACGGTAACGCCGGTTTCTAAGCGGCTTGATAAACACGGTGCGGCTGGTAGTTCAGATAAATCACCCAAATTCAAATGCCGAGCAATGTCGCGAATTGCGTCCTTATCGATATTGGCCATAACGAACGGATGGGTGACTTGGTGATCTTTGGCGGCTTCAAGGCCGGGGCGATAATCGGATAAGTCGTCGGTGTTTGTGCCCGATACAATGGGTAATTCGGTTACGCTTGCAATACAATCGTATAAATTAAATTTACAATAAAAGCAGCGATTTACTGGGTTTGCCAAATAACGTTCGTCTTTAAATTCTTCGGCATCAACGATCTTTAAATTCCAACCCTCAGCCTCAGCATGGGCTTTCACCCGCTCCGTCGCTTGCGGAGGAACGGCGGGGGATACGGCGTGCACGATCAGCACACCTTTGCCAAATAAACGGTGCGCAACTACGGCCAATGTCATGCTATCAACACCGCCACTGGCAGCCACAGCCACAGGGCCCAGCGATGATAAGGCTTCGGTTAAGCGAACAAGAGCATTAAGAGCGGTCATCTGTTTCCTTATTTATAGCATCTGTTTGTGCCCGGTGGCGTAGTTGTCCCCGTTCATACTGACCGACACCTGCTTTTGCAATATCATCGGCTTCCGCTTTGGCGCTGATGCTGCCGTCTGGGCGCTTTGCTAGTTTAACACCAATGCCTTGTTTTGTCGTCACGAGAGACCGATCCAAAACCAACCGGCTTTCAGTGCGCCAGCGTAACCCTAGCGTTGTTGTCTCTATAAAACACGCCTCAGCAACGGCATCTTTGGCAGTGGATTTAGTAATCACTTGCACCACGTGTCCCATCCGGCCTTTTTTCGCCACGGCTGGAATTTGCAGAACCTCTAGTACATCAGGGTGGGCGCGCAGGTTTTCAAGGGCAGTGGCTAAATCTTCTGGTGTTTGATCATCGATGAGGAATTCTAAAACACTTACCTGTTGGTCGGATGAAGGGGCGTTTGATGTTAGCTCATAGATGCGTGCTCTAAGCATATTCGCCATACCTTCAAGAGTGCGCGTGCCAAACCCTTGACCTGTACCGATAGAGCGATTGCACCCGGCGGGAAGGCTGTCGCTTGAGACCAAATGCTTTAAAATCGTAGCGCCGGTTGGCGTTATACGTTCGCCAATAACGCCATCATCTACAAAATTGAAACCTTCTAACAATAATTGCGTTGCCGGGGCCGGAACCGGCATGAGGCCATGGGCGGCCCGGATAAAGCCGCCACCAATAGGCAATGGGCTGGCAGACCACGTGCACGGAGACATCGCCTCAATCAAAAACGCAGCGCCGACCATATCGGCCAAGCTGTCTAAATCGCCAACTTCATGCAAGGCGACGGTTTCGACATCAACACCATGAACTTGGGCCTCTGTTTCGGCGATTAGCTGGATCAGTTGAAGGGCGCGGGTCAAAAAGGGGTCTTTTAAGTTTGAGTTTTCAAGCTGCTTTCGGATATCGGAATAATGGTGGTGACTGTGGGCATGGTCGTGTGAATGCGAGTGCTCCGTATTCTCAATCCGCATGCGATGCCCGGCCATACCGGTATCTGTCGCCGCGGTGGCTTCAACGACCCAAGCATCGGGCAATCCAGCAGCACGCATGGCGGCAATACAAGGCTCGGTTAAATCTGGGCGCGCATCCAAAATCGCTGCAATAAACATATCACCCGCAATACCACCCAACACGTCTAAATGAATATGGTGTGGGGTTTGAGTTTTATTAGAAGTCATTACAAATGCCGTCAGTTAAAGATTAAAACTAGACTTTATCTTTTGTCACCATAAATGACCATAGGAGAAGTTTTAAGCGGTGTAAGCGGTTATGATTTCAAATTTTTCCTTAAGAGTGTTACCGTGGAAGGGTTTTACGATATAATTGGATGCACCGGCGTCTTTAGCGATGATGATGTATAAGGTTTTGCTTTCTGTGGTGACCATGATGAACTGCAAATGTTTCAGTGTTTTTGAAGCCCGAACTTTATGAAGAAACTCGATGCCGGTCATGGGTTGCATGTCCTAATTGGAAATGATGAAATCAAAAAACGATTGGTTGAGCTTCTCAAAAGCTTCAACTCCATTTTTTTAGCATTCAACATCTGTAAACCCGAGCCGTCATAAAAAATTAATGAGTATGCGTGTCATTGTTTGATAATAATCAACGACAAAGACTTTTAAGTTTGTATTCATAATGAGCTAACGAGTTCCCCAACGCGTGATTGATAATGAGTGCGCAGAGTGTCGGTTAAAATATTCGTAATTAGTGTTTCGATTTATTTCTATTTGTTTCCAAAACAGTTATTTTATGGGTTTTCATTTAAAAGCCTGATGTTTTCGGTTATGAGGTAAGCCTAACCCCTAAAAATATTGGCTCAAGATATGTCAGACCACATTTTACCTAGCGAACAGTTTGAAGATTTGTTGATAGCCGGCGTTCCGTTTTTGGATGTTCGGGCTGAAGTTGAGTTTGCTAAGGGGCGCTTTCCCACATCGACCAATATCCCCATTTTACGCGATGACGAGCGCCAATTGGTTGGCACGTGCTACAAGGAGGAAGGTCGTGAAGCGGCCGTTGAATTGGGCCATTTTCTGGTCATGGGGGCAACCAAAGATCAGCGCATTCAGGCGTGGTGCGATTTTTCTAAGGCCAACCCCAACACCCACATTTATTGCTGGCGTGGCGGAATGCGATCTAATTATGCGCGGGAATGGATTGCCGAATCTGGGGTAGATATTCCGCTGATTGACGGTGGTTTTAAAGCGCTACGCCGGGTGATTATTGATGAAGTGAATGATGCTGCGGACCGGGTGCCGATTGTGCGCATTGGTGGCAAAACCGGTACAGCAAAAACGGTATTGGTCAACGCGATCGAATTTAGCACCGATTTGGAAGGCCATGCCAACCACCGGGGCTCAAGTTTTGGTCGACGGGTATCCAGCGTTCCGACGCAAATTGACTTTGAAAACGCTTTAGGTATTGATTTACTTAGAAAACGCCACCAATTTGCGGATCGCACATTGGTTGTTGAAGATGAAGGGCGGCGGATAGGATCAAATACGATCCCGCAAGATTTTTATGATAAAATGCACGGTGCCGATGTTGCTATGGTTGAAATGCCCTTGGAATTCAGGGTCCAACGCATTGCCCAAGAATACGTGATTGAGATGACCCAAGAGTTTTTGGATGCCCACCCAACGGATGGCTGGGAATTGTTTGTTGATTATTTGACTCAAAGCTTGGCGCGTGTGCAAAAGCGCTTGGGGCTGGAAAATTATAAACGTATTGCGGCCTTGATGGATGAGGCGCTGCGTCAACAAGATGAGCACGGCGACACCAACGCTCATGAAGCATGGATACTTGCTATGCTGACGGATTATTATGATCCTATGTACGCATATCAGCTTGAGAAACAGCCCAATAAAATTGTCTTTACAGGAAACTACGGCGACGTGCTTGAGTGGGCCATAGATAGAAGCCGGTCAAGTGGATAAGCCCTTAACCGGTTTAAATAAGTTTCTAAATTTCTATCTTATGCGGCTTTTATTTTGCCCAAGAACGTTTCAATCTGATTAATAAGATCGTCAGACTGGGAAGCTAGCATATTTGCTATATCAACCGCTTCACCTGACTTCGCTCAGGTTTGTTCAGCGGCACGTTGAACGTCGCCAATGTTATAAGTGGCGTTTTGGGTCCCGGCAGGTGCTTGCTCTACACTACATGCGATTTTTTGAGTTGAAGTCACCAACCCTTGCTCCTTGTTTTAAGGTTTTGAGTTACAGGGGTTTTCTATTCCTTCGATAATCGCGGCCTCGATGTTCGGGACCACCGGGGTTGTTGGGTGGGTTAGATTAACTTAACGCCATGACTTAGGAAAATTCCACAGATTGAAGCATGCTTAGGTGAGTGGCGGGAAAAGTAGGCGATTGCATGGATGAAACTTTATTAAATGTATGGGATAAGCCGCAAAACAGCATTTAAATGACCGCGTCATCGTGCTATTAGATTTTAAGTATTTAACAGCAATTTACAGGATTTCCAAATGCAGGTTGATATTAATTACGCCAAGGGCAATTTGACCCTCGATTTAGATGATCGTTACGATGTGACTGTAATCGCTAAAAACCCAATGCCGGTATTAGCTGACCCGAAAGCGGCTATTATCGAGGCAATTAATAATCCTGTTGGGGGTGGAGTCTTAGATGATTTAGCTGGCCCCGGCAAAACAGCGTGTATTCTGATTTGCGATATTACCCGGCCTGTGCCCAACGGATTGTTTTTGCCCATTCTAATCAAGCGGATGATGGACCAAGGGGTTACTGCTTCTGATATTACTGTTTTGGTTGCAACTGGATTGCATCGCCCCAATGAAGGCGCTGAACTTGAGGAATTGGTTGGCAGTGAATGGGTGATGAATACGGTTAACATTGTAAATCACTTCGCCCGCGACGATGCCACTCATACTGATTTGGGCAAAACAGAAACGCGCGGAACATCGGTTCTGATCGATAGCCGTTTTGTTGATGCGGATATAAAGATTGCTACGGGGTTGGTCGAGCCGCATTTCATGGCGGGTTATTCTGGCGGGCGGAAAGTTATTGCGCCGGGTGTTGCCCATGCCGATACGATTACGACTTTCCATAATGCCGAATTTATGGAAAACCCAAACGCCATCAATTGTAATTTGATTGGTAATCCGCTGCATGAAGAGCAACTGGAAATAGTAAAAATGGTCGGTGGTGCGTTGGCTTTGAACACTGTTATTGACGAGCACCGCCAGTTATCAATGGTCACGTTTGGTGAAATTATTGAAAGCCACGCACAAGCTGTGAACTTCGTCAAAAGCTACACCGAGGTGACTGTACCTCAATTGTTCAAAACAGTGGTCACAAGTACGGCGGGTTATCCGTTGGATAAAACGTATTATCAAACGGTTAAAGGCATGGTTGGTGCCATGGATATTTTGGAGCCCGGTGGCAATTTGATTATTGCATCGGCGTGCGATGAGGGCATGGGTTCTGATGAATTTGTGGAATCTCAAAAGCGCTTAATCTCCCAGGGTCCAGATGGGTTTTTGACGGAAATCCAAAAGAAATCAAGGGCTGATATTGATGAATGGCAAACTGAAATGCAGCTTAAGCCCATGCGAATTGGAACGATCCATTTATATACCGATGGGTTGTCCGATGAGGAATTAGTACTAACGGGTGTGAATATTGTTACTTCTGTGGAAGATGCGATCGCCCAAAGCGTTCAGCAATCTGGAGATAATCGAATAGCTGTCATCCCCGAGGGCCCTTACGTGATTCCCAGTTATCGGGCAGAGGCGAAAGCTGGGTAGGGAGTTATTTGGTCTCGATCAGAAAGCGAAAACTGCCATCTGTTTGATCTTCGGATGATAACAGTATGTTTCTGGTTGAACGGTAAATAGCGTCCATGTCGCGTAACGATGCGGGGTCAGATGAAAAAACTTCCAGCATTTGACTGGCAATCAATGCCTTAATGTCGTTTTTGGCTTTCATGACTGGGATTGGGCAGTTTAAGCCACGGGAATCTATGGATTGGCTAATCATAAGTGTCCTAAATTTAAACACATATAAATTCCATATTATATAATATTCTATGCTAAAGTCGAATAAGATAAGTAATCTGCTTCAGTACTCCGATTGCTAGGAGCGGAAAAAATATGATGAATGCAGGGCGGCTCGAATGAGTTGTCTAAAAGTAACGTTAGGGAAATACTGTCGCATGGAAAAGACCGAAGTTGCATTATTGGTTCCGTTGTTGGGTTTATGTCTTGGTGAATTGTTAGGGGCGACGGTTCAGCGCACGCAGTTTTGTACGATGGGGGCCATATCGGACATCTTTTTTATTGGTGACTGGAACCGCTTTTGGGCATGGATGTTGGCTATTGCGACAGCCATTTTAGGTACTCAAACCCTTCATATGCAGGGATTAATTGATCTAAGTGAATCAATTCATTTAACTCCTAATCTCGGTTGGGCTGGGGCTATCCTTGGCGGGCTAATGTTTGGTTTTGGCATGACGCTGGGCGGTGGATGCGGCAATAAAACGTTGGTTCGTTTGGGTGCTGGTAATTTAAAATCTTTAGTCGTTGCTATTGTTCTTGGAATTTTTGCCTACATGACTTTGCGGGGATTGATCGGATTAGCGCAGGTTGAACTGGAAGCCGCAACGATAATCGACTTAAGTGCGTTCGAGTTGGAAACCCAAAGTATACCTGCTTTTTTGAGCTTGTTGGGGTTGGATGTTGAATTAACACGGATTGTTAGTATTTGTGTGATTTCGGGTGGACTTTTTGTCTTTTGTTTAAAAAATACTGCGTTTCGTGAATCAAAAATTGATATGGCTGCTGGGTTCATTGTCGGTTTATTGATTGTTGCTGCTTGGTTCGTTACCAGAAATATAGGGTTTGACGATTTTGAGCCAACCCCCGTCGCGTCGTTTAGCTTTGTTGCCCCCATTGGTGAAGGGTTACAGTATTTG
>Ga0114994_10004235_pt1 | contig 10436 bp, 7 predicted proteins | sample ArcticOcean_MG_C_9_FD_87043 | JGI IMG/M metagenome (GOLD analysis project Ga0114994, IMG submission 87043) | Marine microbial communities from western Arctic Ocean - ArcticOcean_MG_CB2_152 | ecosystem: Environmental > Aquatic > Marine > Oceanic | place: Arctic Ocean: Canada Basin | collected... | reverse complement strand
TTGACTTTAGATCTCTTAATAATAGAAATTATATTTCCTTGAGAGGTTTTAGCACTATTATCTCAAGACATATTGGAAGAGATGAATATATTGTTTTCTCTGACATTACCACGCCCGACCTTTCAACAGTAATATATAATGGAGAAGAAGTTACTACCATTTCAAATAAAAATCTTGGAAATAGATTTATACATGGTTTCTCGATTGACGGCTTCTCACAAATTAATAATAATCTGAAGTTTGATTATGGCATAACTTATACTGAGGGAGACAATAACCAAACCTATGGCCCCCTTCCTTCTATATCTCCTTTATTTGGATCAATTGCGCTTTCCTATTCAAAAAGAGGCGTTAACATTAAAGCAGTGTATAAATTTAGTGAAGCGAAGAGTCCTGGCGAATATAGCTTTGGAGGAGAGGATGGACTAGATGAAACCCCTTTCACAATTAATAGCGAAGGACTGTTAAGCTATCTTGGAACTCCAAAATGGTCTGATCTATCAATATATGGAAGTAAAAATATTTCATCTAATGTTACTCTAAGAATAGGTTTAACTAATGTTTTTGACACTCACTATAGAACTTTTGCTTCTGGAATTTCTGCACCTGGAAGATCCTTTCAGTTGGGTCTAAATCTTAAATTATAACCCTTCATATTAACTTTTATTTGATCTAAATCATTAATTTCGCCTTTAATTAATGCATAATGGGATTTAGAGAATCTAAAAACTTTTCACTCACATCAATTTCATCAGAGATCCAAGATTTTTGGTCTAAAAATGATATTTTTTCTAAATCATTTAACAAGGAGAATAGCCCCCATTTTATTTTTTTTGAAGGCCCTCCATCTGCTAATGGAAAGCCTGGAATACATCATGTAATGGCTAGAACAATTAAAGATGCTTTCTGTAGATATAAAACTTTAAAAGGATATAATGTAAAAAGAAAAGCTGGCTGGGATACTCACGGACTTCCAGTTGAGTTAGGTGTTGAAAAAGAATTAGGTATATCAAAAGATGATATAGGAGATAAAATTAGTATTTCAGAATATAATGCTGCCTGTAAAAAGGCAGTCATGAAATATACTGCTGAATGGGAGTCTCTTACAGAAGAAATGGGTTATTGGATCGATCTTTCTAATCCATACGTTACTTATACCTCTAAATATATGGAGACTGTTTGGTGGCTTCTTAAAAATATTTCTGATAAAAAACTTCTTTATAAAGGGTATACTGTTCAGCCTTATTCACCAGCTGCTGGAACTGGTCTTAGCTCGCATGAGTTAAATCAACCCGGAGCATATAAAGATATAAGTGATACATCTGTAATTGCTCAATTTAAATGTTTAAATCAGGGGTTGCCTGATGAATTAAAAACTTTCTATCCATTTTATTTTCTTGCTTGGACAACAACACCATGGACCTTACCATCTAATACAGCTTTAACTGTTGGATCAAAAATTGAATACTGCTTTGTTGAAACTTTTAATCAGTATACTAAAAAAAAGACAACCGTTTTATTAGCAAAAGCTTTAATTGAAAAAGTTTTTAATAAAAACTTTTTCAAAATTGATAATGAAAATGATCTTGATGCTTTTACAAATACTGATTCAAAAATTCCTTATTTTATTTTAGGTTCTTGTCTAGGTAAAGATCTTGAAAACCTTAAATATGATAGAATATGGGAAGAATCTCCACTTCCTATAGAAAATCCTGAAAATGCTTTTAGAGTAATCATTGGTGATTTTGTTACAACTGAAGATGGAACTGGAATTGTTCATACAGCTCCTACTTTTGGTGCTGACGATTATAAAGCAGCAAAATCTGCCGTGCCAGAGGTTCCTCCTCTTCAAGTACTTGATGAAAAAGGGAATAAAGTTCCTTTAGTAGACTTAAAAGGTAAGTTTCTTAAAGGTCTTGGTCTAATAAGTGGTAAGTATGTCAAAAATGAATACTATGAGCCAGACGAGATTCCTGAAAAGTCTGTTGATGTTGAAATTGCAATTAAATTAAAGGAACAAAATCTAGCATTTAAGGTAGAAAAATACTCTCACTCATATCCACACTGCTGGAGAACAGATAAGCCTGTACTATACTACCCGATGGAGTCGTGGTTCATTAAAATCAGTGACCTGTCAGAGAAGATGTATACCCTAAACAAAGGTATAAATTGGAAACCAAAATCTACTGGAGAAGGTAGGTTTGGAAATTGGCTAAAATCTGCAAATGACTGGAACCTGTCAAGATCAAGATTTTGGGGAGTCCCTTTGCCAATATGGTCAAATGAAGATGGAACTGAACATAAAGTAATTGGATCCATTGAAGAACTAATTAATGAGATCAATATTTCTATAGAACATGGACTTATGAAGTCAAATCCTTATGTAAAATTTAAGATTGGCGATACTTCAGATAATAATTATAATGAGGTAGATCTTCATAAAGATTTTGTTGATGATATTGTGCTCTCATCAAAGGAGAATCTTCCAATGAAGAGGGAGAAAGATATAATAGACGTTTGGTTTGAATCTGGATCGATGCCTTATGCTCAGCTACATTATCCTTTTGAGAATAAAGATCTAATTGATAATCAATCAAACTTTCCTGCAGACTTTATTGCGGAAGGTGTTGATCAAACTAGAGGCTGGTTTTACACACTTCATGCTATTTCTACTATTGTGTTTGATTCAATCTCATATAAAAATGTTGTTTCTAATGGCCTTGTATTAGATAAGAGTGGACAGAAGATGTCTAAAAGATTAGGTAATGCTATAGATCCGTTTGAAATGATAAACAGTTTTGGAGCAGATGCAGTTAGATGGTATATGATTTCAAATTCAAACCCATGGGATAATCTAAAATTTGATCAAGAGGGCGTTGCAGAGGTAAAAAGAAAATTTTTTGGAACCCTTCAAAACATCTATAGTTTTTTTAGTTTATATGCCAATATAGATAGCTTTGAATATAAAGAGGCTAAGATAAATATTGATGAAAGGCCTGAGTTAGATAGGTGGATTTTATCTGAGCTAAATACTTTAATTAAAAAAGTTGATGATAATCTTGAGAATTATGAATTAACACCAGCTGCAAGAGACATTAATGATTTTGTTCAAGAAAAACTTAGTAATTGGTATGTAAGATTATCTCGAAGAAGATTTTGGAAGGGAGAGTATAATAACGACAAAGTATCTGCTTATCAAACTCTTTATGAATGTCTTTTAAATGTTAGTAAACTTATTTCCCCTATTGCACCATTTTACTCTGAGCATATATTTCAATCTTTAAATAATGTTACAAACAAGGAGGAATTTGAGTCTGTTCATATATCAAGTTTTCCTTTGTCCTTTCCAGGTCAAATAGATACTAAGCTTGAAAATAAAATTAATCAAATAAGGAATATTTGTTCCCTGGCTCTCTCTATCAGAAAGAAAGAAAAAATCAAAGTAAGACAGCCATTAAAAAAAATTATTATTCCTGTAAAAAATGATGCTGAGAAAAAAGAGATTATAGATGCTAAATCTCAAATAATATCAGAGATAAATGTCAAATCAATTGAGTTTTTAGATGATAAAAACTCATTATTGGTCAAGGAGCTTAAGCCAAACTTTAAATTGCTTGGCCCAAAGTACGGAAAGATAATAAATGATGTTGCAAAAGAAATAAAAGCTCTATCAAATAGTGAAATTGAAAAACTAGAGAATACAGGTAAGTTGGTCCTAATTATAGGAGAAACTGAAGCTTCAATTACTCTCGATGATGTTGAGGTTAACTATAAAGACATTGAGGGACTTTCAGTTGCAAGTGGAGGGGGACAGACAATTGCACTTGATCTAAATCTTAATAATGACCTTGTAAATGAAGGAATTGCAAGAGAGATAGTTAACAGGGTGCAAAACATAAGAAAAAGTAAGGGGCTGGAGGTAACTGATAAGATCGAAATAAACATCAAGAGCTCTGCTAAACTTGAAAATGCTATAAATTCCAATTTAGAGTATGTGAAGGGTGAGACTCTAGCAATAAAATTATATTTTAGCGAAAAGTTAGATGGGGGAGAAATTATTGAATTTGATAATATTACAACTACCATAACCATAAATAAAGTTTAAAATGAGTAAAAATTCAAACAATAGATATTCTGATAAAGAATTAGAAGGTTTTAGAAAAATAATCAATGAGAAAATTGAAAAAGCTCTAACTGATCTTAATCTTCTAAAAAGTGCATACATGAACGACAGCAATAATGGAACTGAAGATACATCCCCAACATTTAAATCAGTTGAAGAAGGTTCTGAAACTATGTCAAAGGAGGCTAATACTCAATTAGCATTAAGACAAGAGAAGTTTATAAGAGACCTAAAAAACGCGCTTGTTAGGATTGAAAACAAAACATACGGCATTTGTAGAGTAACTGGTAAGCTTATTGATAAAAAAAGGCTTAAAATAGTGCCTCATGCAACCCTTAGTATTGAAGCTAAAAACATTCAAAAATAAATCTTATTGATTTGAATTATTTGCTAAAAAATATTGATGCTAAAAAATCGGTAATATTTATCTTATTATTAATTTTTCTAGATCAGTTTGTAAAGATCTATATTAAACTTAATTACCCCCTAACAGCTTATGGAGAATCTCCGATTATTGATCTAGGATTTTTTAAATTACTTTTTATTGAGAACAAAGGAATGGCGATGGGAGCTAAATTAAATAACCTCATACCTTTTTTAGATGATAATACAGCAAAACTAATTTTAACCATTTTTAGAATATTTGCCTGTATTGGTATTGGCTTTTGGCTTAAAAGTATTATAAAAAATAAAGGATCTCAATTATTAATAATTTGTGTTTGCTTAATATTTGCAGGAGCAGTAGGGAATTTAATAGATTCTGTTTTTTATGGTTTAGTTTTTTCATCTAGTTATGGCCAGGTAGCTTCATTGTTTCCTGAGTCTGGTTATGCTCCATTGCTCTATGGTAGTGTTGTTGACATGATTCAGTTTCCCTTAGCTACATGGAATTGGCCTAGTTGGATCCCTTATGTTGGTGGTGATCAATATACCTTCTTTGAATATGTATTTAATTTTGCAGACTCTTATATAAGTACAGGAGTAATTTTACTTTTAATCTTTAATAAAAAAGTGTCTCTCTAGCTTAGAGTAAAATCATACACTCTTTTTGGGGTTATAATATAATCCAGACTTATATCATGTTTTTCAATATCTTGAATTTTTTCAATTGGATCGAATAAAGAAAGGCCAATTTTTAAAACATCATCTTTAATGTTTTCTAAAAATTTATCATAATAACCACCCCCATAACCGACTCTATGTCCTAGTTTGTCAAAAATCAAAAGGGGAACAAATATAACCTCAAGTAGGTTTGCGTCTTTTTGATTTGAGCTAATTGGTTCTCTTATTCCCAGCTGATTCAAAGAATAGTTTGTGTTGTTGTCTATTTCTATGTTTAGAAGATCTTTCCCCAGAATCTTAGGGACAAAAACTCTTTTATTTTTCATAAATAATAAGTTTACAATTTCATCTGTTTCTACCTCGTTATTTATTTCATTAGATAGGTATAGATGATAAAAACTTTTTTCCCATATATTCAGTTCAAGAAGATTTTTAAAAATCCTTTTACTTAACCCTTGTACTTGATTAATATCAAGTAATGATCTTTGTTTTTTAAAAGATTTTCTTAAAAAAAATTTACTGTTATTCATGGTCAACATTAATATAAAATAAAAATAGGCTTAATTTTGTATCGGTGAAACAATCTGAACTTCATATTCAATCTAAATCTCTTCCTGAACTTCCAGGGGTATATCAGTTTTATGATGATGAGAAAATTATATATATAGGTAAAGCAAAAAACTTAAGAAAAAGAGTATTGTCATATTTCACTAAAAATCATGACAGCAAAAAAACGAGACTCCTGGTTAAAAGTATTAGAAAGATTGAAAAAATAATAGTTGATACAGAAATGGATGCTCTTTTATTAGAAAATAACTTAATAAAAAAATATCAACCTAAGTATAATATTCTATTAAAAGACGACAAATCATACCCGTGGATTTGTATAGTTAATGAGCCCATTCCTGATATTTTTTATACTAGGAAAGTTGAAAAAAGAAGAGGAGAGTATTATGGTCCTTTCACAAATGTTTATAGTGCTAGATTTCTGATCAAACTAATTAAAGATATTTATCCTTTTTTAAATCATGAATTAAATCATTTGATAAAAAAAGAGACAGAAGAAAGTATTAGGATAAAGTTTTCAGAAAATATAAAATCAATTAGAAACTTAATCAAAGGTCACTTTAGGAAATCCATTGATGAACTAAAAGGAAAAATGAAATTATTTTCAAAGAACCTTAAATATGAGAAAGCACAGGAAATAAAAGAGAAACTGGACATCTTATATAATTACCAAGCTAAGTCAACGATTGTTAATTCTAAGATAAGTGACATTGATGTTTTTGCAATGGTCTCAGACGAATCATATGCGTATATTAATTATTTACAAATTTCATATGGAGCTGTTATTAGATCGTTTACGCTGGAAGTTAAAAAGAAGCTTGAGGAAACTGATAAAGAGATATTAAGATTATCAGTAATAGAGCTTAAGCAAAGATTTCAATCACAGAGTAAAGAAGTAATTGTGCCATTTAAATTAAACCTTCCCAAACCTCTTAAAATTAATGTTCCTAAAGCAGGTGACAAAAAAAAATTAATTGAACTCTCTGAAAGAAATGCAAAGTTTTATAGAATAGATAAACTAAAGCAAATAAAAATTATTGATCCTGAAGCTCATGGCAACAGAATCATGGAGCAGGTAAAAAAGGATTTACAGCTAAAAGAAAAACCTATACAAATTGAGTGTTTTGATAATTCAAATTTGATGGGAACAAATCCAGTTGCATCATGTGTGGTTTTTAAGAATGGTAAAGCTTCAAAAAAAGATTATAGACATTTTAAAATTCAAAATATTGATGGCCCTGATGACTTTGCTTCAATGGAGCAAGTTATTTACAGGCGACTAAAAAGACTGTTAGAGGAAAATGAAAATTTACCAAATTTAATAGTAGTCGATGGTGGAAAGGGTCAATTATCTTCTGGTGTTAAAAGCTTAAAAAAATTAAATTTAGAAAATAAAGTTGCCATAATAGGTATTGCAAAAAAACTTGAAGAAATCTTTAAACCTAATGATGCACTTCCTTTATATATCGATAAGAAATCTGAAACATTAAAATTAATTCAGCAATTAAGAAATGAGGCTCATAGATTTGCAATTAACTTCCATAGAGATATAAGAAGCAAAGATGCTCTTAAATCAGGTATTGATGAATTAAAGGGTGTTGGCCCAGTTTTAAAAGATAAACTTTTAGATAAGTATAAATCATTCAAGAGGTTAAAAGATGCTGATCAAGAAGATTTAATACAATTTCTTGGAAAGAATAGAGGTAGATCTATTTTTAATCAATTAAGAAATTAATTTTAATTAATTTTGACTTGTAAAAGATGAAAATTATTTTCCTACATCTCCAGATTCTGCTTTTTAGTATTAATGTGATTTTCAGTCAAACTATTCCACCCAAACTATCTGAACCTTTTAAAGCTGGAGAGAAACTCGAATATAGAGTTCATTATGGAATTTTTAATGCGAGTTATGCTTCTCTTAGTTTGTCAAAAAAAGACAGCTTAGATAATGTGAATCTTCTAGCTTCTGGATATGGAAAAACAATTGGGTTAGCAAGACTCTTTTTCAAAGTCGAAGATTATTATAGCAGTTATTTTAATACCAGCAAAGTAGATCCAATTGTCTTTAAACGTAATATTTATGAAGGAGGTTACACTAAAAACCTAGAAGTATCTTTTGATTCACAAGGAAACAAGGCTAGTGTTAATAATATAAAAAAGGGCACACTGGAAGTTATTCCAACAGAAGAAAACGTTCAAGATCTTATCTCCTCTTTATATTACCTTAGAAAAAAATTTTCTGCGGAGAATATAAAGATTGGAGATTTCTTTACAATTAATATGTTTTATGACTCAAAAAACAGAGAACTAGCCCTTCAGTATCTTGGAAAAGAAGTTATAAATACAAAATTTGGAAAAGTTGAGTGTTTAAAGCTAATGCCCGCTACAGATAGAAGTAGAATATTTAAAGGTGAGGGTAGCATTACAATGTGGTTGACAAATGATAAAAATAAAATTCCAATAAGAATTCAAGCTGATTTGTTAGTTGGATCTATTAAAGCTGATCTGGAAAAATTTTCTGGAATTGCCAACCCCCTAGAAATTATAATCAAATAATGATAAAAAAGAGCCCAATCTTAGTTTTCATTCTTACAGTATTTTTAAGCTCATGTAATTCAGATTCAAATGAACCGTTGAAAGTAGAGCCAATTAAATATAAATATGGGTATGATGAAAGTAAATACTCATTTAAAGAAAAAGAAGTTAGAACTGGTGATACATTTGGAGACATATTAGAGGATCAGGGAATTGATTATCCTGAAATATATCAAGCACTTCAAAAAACAAAAAATGATGTAGATTTTAGAAAACTTCAATTAGGAAAGCCGTATACATTGATATATACAAACGATTCTATCCCAAAGCTAAAAGCATTCGTGTATCATCCTACAATTGAAGGTTACTCTTTTATTCAATTGAAAGACAGTGTCTATGGAAAGACATTAAAAAAAACTAGAACTTATAAGGATTTATCTGCTTCTGGAATTATTAATAACTCCTTATATCTGACTCTAGAAGAACAAGACAAAGATCCATTATTAACCTATTATTTATCTGACATATATGCTTGGACAATTGATTTCTTCAGATTAGATAAAGGAGATAAGTTTAAAGTCATATATACTGAAGCGTATGTTGATGACTCAATTCCCGTTGGAATAACGAAAATAAAAGCTGCTTATTTTGTTCATAAAGGTGTTGAAAGGTACGCCTTTGAATATGAAACTGATTCTATAAAAGGGATTGTAGAATATTTAGATCAAGATGGGAAAAATCTAAGAAAAGCATTTTTACAATCGCCTATTAAATTTGGAAGAATTTCATCAAGATATAACCTAAGAAGAAGAATAGCTTTATATGGGAATAGAGTTCGAGCACACAAAGGCACTGATTTTGCAGCTCCTGTTGGAACACAAATTATGTCTACTGCTAATGGAACTATTATTGAGTCCAGTTATACCAGAGCAAACGGGAGGTATGTGAAAGTTAGGCACAACAACACCTATGATACTCAATATCTACATATGAGAAAAAGTAATGTTAAAGTTGGGCAATTTATTGAACAAGGAGATGTTATTGGATGGGTAGGGATGACTGGGAATACATCAGGTCCACATGTGTGTTATAGATTTTGGAAAAATGGAATTCAAGTAGATCCATTTAAACAAAAACTTCCAGAAGCAAAGCCAATTAATGAGTCCTTAAAAAATAAGTACTTTAGTGATATTGTTTTAATCAAATCTGAACTTGATTCAGTGATAATTAAAAATAAGACTTCCATCTAATGGCGTTATCAAAAATAGATCCAACAAGTTTAAATTCCTGGGCAAGCCTTGATAAAAAATTCAAAGCTGAATGTGATAATCATATTTCAAGCTTTTTTGAAGAAAGTAATCGGCTCGAAAAGTTTACAATAAGTTGGAAGGATTTTTATTTAGACTTTTCAAAAAACAGACTAAGTTCTTCTTCATTCAAACTTTTAATTGACCTGTGTGGAGAAACTGATTTAAAGAATAATATTGAAAAATATTTTAACGGCTCCGTTATTAATGAAACAGAGAAAAGAGCTGTTCTTCATACTACGTTAAGATCAAGTGAAATAAAAAACCCCAATTTAAAAAAAGAGATTAACGATACACTAGATAAAATTATAAGTATTTCAGATGAAATAAATAATGGTGATAAACTAGGATACACTGGTAAAAAAATTACAGATGTAGTAAATATTGGAATCGGTGGTTCTCATCTTGGGCCTGAAATGGTTACTGAGGCATTGTCTTATTATGGCCAAGGTGTTAACCCTCACTTTGTCTCTAATATTGATCCTGATTTTACATCAAAACTACTTGAAAAACTAGATCCTGAGACCACTATTTTTATTATTGTTTCAAAAACATTTACTACAATTGAAACTCTTGAAAATGCAAAAAAAATAAGAAAATGGTTTATAGACAAAGTTAATGTAGAGTCTATAAAAGATCATTTTATAGCTGTTTCAAATAATACTGAAGCACCAAAAGAATTTGGTATTTTATCTAACAATGTTCTTTCTATTCCTGAATGGGTTGGAGGCAGATTTTCACTTTGGGGGTCAGTCGGTTTAATTATTTCTATTGTAATTGGATCAAAAAACTTCAAAGAGTTTTTAAAAGGTGCTGAATCTATGGATCTTCATTTTAGAAAT
>Ga0114994_10004233_pt1 | contig 10437 bp, 7 predicted proteins | sample ArcticOcean_MG_C_9_FD_87043 | JGI IMG/M metagenome (GOLD analysis project Ga0114994, IMG submission 87043) | Marine microbial communities from western Arctic Ocean - ArcticOcean_MG_CB2_152 | ecosystem: Environmental > Aquatic > Marine > Oceanic | place: Arctic Ocean: Canada Basin | collected... | reverse complement strand
GTCTTCATCATCTTCCATGACTGCGGCCACGGCTCATTTTACAAATCCCGGCGCGCCAACAACATCATCGGCTTCATCTCGGGAATCTTCACCTTCACGCCCTACAGTCATTGGAAATGGGAACACTCCATTCACCATAGTGCCTCGGGTGACCTCGACCGACGCGGAACGGGCGATGTCTGGACCATGACGGTCGACGAATACCTCGGATCTTCCCTAGGGAAGCGCTTCATCTACCGTTCGATGAGAAACCCTTTCATCCTCTTCATTTTCGCTCCCCTCTACCTCTTCATCATCCGCGAACGCTTCGCCACCCCCGGCGCAAAACCCCACTTCCGGAGATCCGTCTGGGCGATGAACCTTGCGATCGGCCTGCTCGCGGTCGCGCTCATCTTGATCTTCGGATGGCTCCCCTACCTCCTCATTCAATTGACGACCATTGGCGTCGCTGCAGTCTCCGGTGTCTGGCTCTTCTACGTCCAACACCAGTTCGAAGGCGTTTATTGGGAACGCGAAGACGACTGGAACTTCACGAACGCCGCTCTCGAAGGAAGCTCCTTTTACAAGCTTCCCAAAGTCCTCCAGTGGTTCTCCGGAAATATCGGCTTCCACCACATCCATCACCTCAGCTCGCGTATCCCGAACTACAATCTCGAGGCCTGCCACAACTCCCACGAGATTTTCCAGAATGTGGAGCCCCTCACCTTCATCAAAGGATTTAAATGCCTTACTTTCCGTCTCTGGGACGAGGAGGAACGTAAACTCGTCAGCTTCAAGCGCGTCAAAGGAAGAGCCCGCATCTTGAGCGCAGCTGCATAGCGTGCTGTCGGAAAAGCGACAGAGCCCGCTACTTCTTTCGAAGCGCATCAATCTCAATCTGTATTTTGACCACCTCGCTCTTGGTCTCTCCCAGAATTTGTGGCTTCACGAGCCTTTCACGATTGTAGCCGATGTGCCTCATCCATTGCTTGCTCCGATAGCTCCGTAAATGATCTACCTTCTTGAAGAGAGGATCTTGTTGAATCTTCGCGAGATCATCCGCCGGCACCTTGACGCCTAGGCCCTTCAGGATCGACATCGCCATGAAGAGATGCCCTTCCTTTCCGGGATGGACCCGATCTCTAGAAAAGACCTCCGTCCGGGCATCGCGGGCCTTGCGCATCGCTGAGTGGAGATCAATCACGTGAACTCCCTCCACTTTGAGGCTCGTCTCCCAAGCCGCATAGGCTGTCATTACCTGATCGTAGTTGAATTCACCATCCTTCACCGTGGTGTCATAAATAGGAGGAGTCACGATAATGACCTGCTCCACCCCTGCTGCTTTGCAGTCCTTAATGAGCCGTTCCACTCCAGCCTTAAAGGCGGCAAAGCGCTCGTCATCGAGAGGCTTGTATATGCCGCAGTTAATCCCGTAGCAGGCAAAGACTACCTCCGGCTCCACTTTTTCCATCAAACGGCCCAGACGCTCAAAGAGACAAGGACGCGGAAAGCGACCACCCGCGTGGCCCTTTTCACTGAGTCCGGAGAGAGTTTCACTCGAAAGGCCCAGCGGATAAACGTCGAAGTTCTTCTCAGGATGAAGACGCTGAAGATAATACGAGGTGAAACTCACATAGGTTCCGGCCTGCGTGATGCTGTCGCCAAGAAAGACCGTCCTTTTCCCGACAATTGAATCAAGCAAAGAACCGGCCCAAGCGAGCGGGCACGTTAAGGACATAAGAATGAAAGAGACGAGCTTCGAGTTCATGATAAAGAGAATGATCTCTTTACGGTGCTTCCCCTGCCAAAAGTTTCACTGGTCTCTGATCGATAGAGTTTCGCCAACGGTGATCTACCCGCGATATTTCTTCGTAAGCCGTTTGGCACACTGGATCTGCTCGCCTGTCTCAAGGCAACATTTCCGACGGGTACGGATCCAGTCGACGGGATCAGTTCCTTTCGGGATGAAGCCCGCCTTGCACACCATGCGATGATAAACTGCCCGGTTCGCCCGCAGCCTGCCACGCAATGGATCACCACTGGCTCCTTCGCCGCATGATGTTTGTCCATGAGAGACAGGAATTGCTCGATCTGGGAATCCGATGGCACCCCGTAATCAGGGACATGGAAAAAGTGATAGTCGAATTGCCTCGGAACATCCTTTCGATTATCGAACTCACAGACATTCACGACCGCTTTGACTCCCTCATCCGCCAAAATGTCGAAGACATAAGGATCAGGCCACCAAGAAGCAGCAATGACGCCCTCGACAATCCAAGTGAAGGGCTCTGTCCGTTCCGGCTGTCCACGCACCGGCCAATACGAAGGTCGAATAGGCATGCACCTTGATGACGCCCTCACCAAACGATTCAACCATTCAACTCTTCTTTCCCTAATGCCTCGAATAGGTCGGCGTCTTGTGCTGAGTGAAGAATTCGTCAGTAAGAGCCATCATGCCATTCGGGTTACCAGGAAAAGACGTGGAATCCGGAGGACGAGGAACGTTCCGTCCGATCGTGGCATCCTCGGGTTGAGTCGATGAGATCGACACCGGAGTCCCGACACTCACAAGGCGATAGAACTTCGGCGCGACATTCTTATGCATGCGCAGGCAGCCACTTGAGGAAGGATACGACCTCATCCAGCCGGTATGGAAGCCATAAGCCGACTTAAACTCACACCAGTAGGGCATCGGGGTCCCCTTGAAACCCCAGCCCGGTGGCTTGTTCTTTAGGTAGACTCCGCGGACCGTGTTTCCTTTGATGGCGTAACCATGCGTGTTGGCCCGGTAGTAGTGATTCTTGGATTGGATCCGGAAGCTTCCGGCAGGAGTCGGGGACGAGCTTTTCCCAACGGTCACCGGCATCACAAGGAGCGGCTTGTTGCCCTCCATAACATAGGCCATGCGGTTCGTGGTCGAAACTTTCACGCGTACATTCGACGGATTGATAGGAAGGGTGGCAGGCAGATCATAGGCTTCGTAGGCACGCATGGAGGAGTCCCCTGAAACAGGAGCACTCGAGCACGAACTACAAAACAGGCTTCCGGCAAAGGCCGCAAAAAGGAAAGGGAGAAACGCTCGGTTCTCAGGGAGATCAATCATTCTGATGGGGGTAAGTTCTAGTTGATGAGAGGGGGCGATGCTGGGGGGGACACTCCAGAGAGGTCAAGAAGCAAGACATCGAATCCTGCTCTCAACGGGCCCGGATTACTTGCTCTCTCGATCATTCTCGCTGAGTGGAACAAGAGCGTTTTAGCATTCTTTATGCCCTGCTTATTTTCTATTTTATCCCTCAGTCATGAGGCCTAGCGAGTTGAAATCGCCACCGGATGCCTGAGAAACTGACAAACACCAGCCTCGCCTTCACAGACAAAGTAATAGGCCGCGCCATCAATCTTTTCAGGGAGCGCCTTTCCCTTGGTCGGACGTAGTTCGAATTCGATCACCCTCTCTTCAGAACTTGCGGCAACTTTCGGAGGCTTTCCCACTCCCTGCAAATCATGGAGCGTAAACGCGGCATTGGGTTTGAGGTGAAAGCTCACGTTCCCGGCTTCATTGGTCCAGTGGATTGCCTTGATCTTTGAAGGCGTGAATCGCAAATGCACTCTCACCGCCCCTCCGTCCCCTTTTGTCGACGGAACAATCACCGTCGATACCGAGACCAACTTCTGGTGATCCGATGGAACCTTCCCCTCGGGGTCGGGATGTTTCGACGGGATCACCAACGCCCCATTCCCTTTTCCTGGATAGGCGAACTCCGAGCCCTTCGGCTCAGCCTTCAAAGGATGCGGCACTTCATTGCTAGCCTTCAGCTCCACGCGGGCTTTGTTGACCCAGTCATAGAACGAATAAGGCTTATCGAGACGAGGTCCATACTGCTGTATTCGTCTTCTCCAAATATATTGATCCGGCCGAAATTTGAGCGCCTTTTGCCACGAAGAAATGGCCTTCCCAAAATCACCCGCCTTTCTTTCCTGCGAATCAAACCTTTGCCGCAAGGCCACCCCAAAGCGAAAATGGGCAGCCGGACTCTTTGGGCCTTTCTCCAACTCCTTCTCCCGAGCTTCCAAACGACCATCGAACGAATAGTCCGCTGCTTGAAATGTCGTCCGGGGATAGAGCGCCGCCATGAATTCCTCTAAATCCTTCTTTGACGGATTCTTATACCGAATGATCCCTGATCGATCCACCAGCATGGTGATCGGCACGACCTTTACCTCTAGCAAATTAAATGGATCCGCTAAAACGGGCCAATCCATCTTCTGCCACTGCATGAACAAGCGAGCCCGATCTGGATGTTGCTCCTGAACAATCCCTAGATTTTGAAGTTTCCCTTCCTTCACCAACTCTGCCGTCTTTGCATGCCACCCTGGCACGTGCTTCCGACACCCCGCTCACCAAGAAGCGAAAATATGAAGAACCGTCTTCTTCTTAAGATAGGAACGAATCGGCTTTGACTGACCTCCGGAAACATTCTCCAAAGAAAAATTGGGGAAGGGACTGCCAACGGACAAGTCGGGAACCGGAGCCGCGGGCAATCGAAGGATCAATAAAAAAACCAATAAAAATCTCATTTTTTCCACCCTACATCGAATGAATCATCTTGGAAGCTTGGCAATAAAAAGTCGGCCCCTCTGTCATAATGTGCTCCATCATGAGAAAATACGTGATGGAGGATGTATCCTTGAATCCGGTGCACATTGATCTAAAGCTACTCCCGGAGTCTCCAAAACCATGAATAATAACGACATCCTGCGCCGCCTCCGTTACGCGTTTAACTTCAACGATATTCAGATGACTAAGGCCATCGCTCACGTCGAAGAGAAAGTGGACCTTGTCCAAGTGGGACGCTGGCTCAAGCGCGAGGACCACCATGATTTCCTAGCGCTTTCAGATGCCGGACTTTGCCAATTTCTAGACGGACTCATCATTGAAAAACGGGGACCCCGCCCCGACGGCTCCATTCCCAAACCTCTGGAATTCATCTCCAATAACGAAGTCTTAAAAAAGCTCCGGATCGCCCTCGCCCTGCGCGACGAGGGTATGATGGACGTCTTCAAGGAAGCGGAATTTGTCGTCACGAAAGCCGAACTTGGATCGTTCTTCCGCAAGGAAGGGCATCGCAATTACGCCAAATGCCCCGAGCAGGTGCTGCGGAAGTTCATCAATGGTCTTGGGCAGGCGGCGAGCTAGTGAATCCCTCTCTGAAATTCCGGGCGCTCCAGATTTCTCCCGCTAAGCGTCCTAGTGAGCATCGCGGTTTTCTTGCTCCGATCTGGCGCCGTTTGCCAAAGTAGTCTCTGCTCCCCTGGAAGACTTCGTTCACGGAACTCCTACTCCCGATCACTGCACCATCAGCAATCCGCTGGATCAGCGACCATCCCCGCCCGGACGGAACGAATGGCCGAAGGCCTTCAACAGATTATTTGCGAAGGAGCACAAGGTCTGTCATGATAACGTGGTGACAGTGAGCAAATTTAGGCCCAGATTTCAGAGGATTGCATAGACTTTTTGGGAAAGGGAGAAAATGCCCTTACTGACACGCCTCGCACTCTTCACCATTCATCATCGATTCGATGCTGCAGGCTGTTTTCTCTTCGGGAGTGTAGTCCTTTTTCTTGGTGGCCGGGGCGCCCTTGTCGTTTGATTTTTCAATCTCGCTCGCTCCGAGGGAACGGAGATAGTAGGTCGTCTTCATGCCGGTATGCCAGGCGCGGCGATACATGTGGCTGAGGGATTTCATGTCTGGATTGGCGAGGAAGAGGTTCACGCTCTGGCTCTGGTCAATCCACTTCTGGCGGCGGGCGGCGGCATCGATGATGTGCTCGTAGCCGATCTCGAAGACGGTCTGGTGCTTCTTCTTGAGGTGATCGGGGATGCCCTCGATGTTAGCGAGCTCGCCATTGAAGTATTTCAATTGGTCGAGCATCTCGTCGTTCCAAAGGCCTTCGGCTTTGAGGTCATCGACAAGCTGACCGTTGAGGACGATGAAGTCGCCCCCGAGGTTACTCTTGACGAAAAGATTGGTGTAATTCGGCTCGATGCATGGGGTAGTTCCCATGATGTTCGAAATGGTGGCGGTGGGCGCGATGGCGAGAACATTGGAGTTTCGCATGCCGTGCTGGGCGATGGACTCACGGACGGGGCGCCAATCCATCTTTCCACCACGGGGGACGTCAATTTTGAGGCCGCGTTCGTCCTCGAGGGTATCGACGGTATCCTGGGGAAGGATGCCGCGGTCCCACTTGGATCCCTTATAGCTGCCGTAAGTCCCCCGCTCTCCGGCGAGTTCGCTGCTGGCTCCGTAGGCATAGTAAGCGATCGCTTCCATGAACTCGTCGTTGAATTCCATAGCGGGCTCGGAGGCGAATTGGAGGCCCTTTTTAAAGAGGGCATTCTGGAGCCCCATGACGCCGAGGCCGATGGGGCGGTGGCGCGAGTTGGCCGTCTTGGCGGCATCGGTGGGGTAGAAGTTGATGTCGATGACGTTATCGAGCGCCCGGATGGCGACAGTGATGGTCTCACGGAGCATGTCGTGATCGAGCGCGCCGTCCTTGGTGATGTGGGTGTCGAGGACGACGGAGCCGAGGTTGCACACGGCGGTCTCTTCGTCCGAGGTGTTGAGGGTGATCTCGGTACAGAGGTTGCTGGAGTGAATGACGCCAGCGTGGTCCTGCGGGGAGCGGACGTTGCACGGGTCCTTAAAGGTGATCCAGGGATGACCGGTCTCGAAGATCATCTTGAGCATCTTCTTCCAGAGGTCGATGGCCTCGACCTTCCGGGACCAGATCTCGCCCTTTTCAGCCTTCACCTCGTATTCCGCGTAGCGTTGCTCGAAGGCCTTACCAAAGAGGTCGTGGAGATCGGGAGTTTCGTTGGAACGGAACAAGGTCCAGTTCTGACGCGCTTCCATGCGCTTCATGAAAAGGTCGGGAATCCAGTTCGCGGTGTTCATGTCATGGGTGCGACGGCGCTCGTCGCCCACATTCACGCGGAGCTCGAGGAAGTCCTCGATGTCATTGTGCCAGGACTCGAGGTAGGCGCAGCCGGAGCCGCGACGCTTGCCGCCTTGGTTGACGGCGATGAGCTGGTCGTTGTGAAGCTTCAGGAAAGGAATGACGCCTTGGGATTCGCCATTGGTGCCTTGAATGTAGCCACCGATTCCGCGAACAGCAGTCCAAGAACCACCGAGGCCGCCGGCCCACTTGGAGAGGTAGGCGTTCTCGGCGATACCCCGCTGCATGATGGACTCAATGGAGTCATCGACCTTGTAGAGGTAGCAGGAGGAGAGCTGGCTGTGAAGGGTGCCGGAGTTGAAGAGAGTCGGGGTGGAGGAGCAAAACTTGCGCCCTTTATAAAGATTGTAGGCGGATGACCCAGTCCTCGGCATTGGAGGTCTCAGCTTTGAAGAGTCCCATGGAAACACGCATCCAAAAATACTGGGGAGTTTCCATACGGCGGTCTTTTTCGCCGGTCTTATCAACGTTGAGGTAGCGATCGTAGAGGCTCTGGATGCCTAGGAACTCGAAGTCGAGGTCGGCGGTGGGGTCGAGCGCATCAGCAAGGCGGTCGATGTCATACTTATCGATGATGTCCTGGGAGACGCGCTTGATGCCGGCTCCGTGAAGGAGGTAGGCCTTAAAATTATCGCGGTGGGCGGCCTTGAGAGCCTCGACACCATCGGTCTGGATATTCCAGGGAAGGACTTCCTCGTAGATGTAGGAGAGAAGGATACGGCCAGAGAACTTGGCCATCTCGGAGTCTTTCTCTAGCAGGGTCTTGGAATTGAGAATGATGGTCTGCTTGAGGTCGACAGCGGAAATCTCGGCACCGATAGAGCGGCGGAGTTCCTTTTCAATTTCTTCCTCGGAAACCGAGAGCTTGAGTCCGATCATGGCAAACTGGATGCGCTTCTTGAGCTCAGAGCCATCCCAGAAGGCGGAAACGCCATCGACATCAGTGACGACGACCATCGATTCCTGCGCGGGATCCTCAAAGACCTCGGGATTGTCGGCACGCATGCGGGTGCGCTCGTCGCGGTAGCGGACGTAATGCGCAGCGACTTTAAAAAAGCCCTGGCGCATGAGTTCTTCTTGAACGAGATCCTGCACGTCTTCGATGTGGACGAAGGCAGAATCGCCACCGCGGACGAGGTCGGTTACGGCGTGGGCAATGGAAGCCGCTGGGCCGGTCTCGTGGCGGACAGTGAGAAAAGCACGCGAAACGGCATTCTCGATCTTGGTCTCGGACCAAGGGACGACGTTGCCGTTTCGGCGAATGAGGCGAACGGGCATGACCGAGGGGTTTTCCTCGACGGAGATCTCGCCTTTGTTCTCGAGCGAGCGCTGGAAAACTAGGGACTTGGCGACATCGTGCGCGTCATTTTCAATAAGCGCTTTCTCGATGAGGAGGTAGAGATCATTTTGACTCAGCTTGAGTTGGCCGCCGCGCTGGACCTCACGCATGAGGCTGTTTGAGACACGATTGGCGACCGAAGAAACAAACGATCGATTCTTTTCGGAAAAGATGGTGTCCTCAGGTTCCTTGCGGGAAATGAGGAGGTTGGCGAGTGACTCACCGATGGCATCAGCGACATCTGAGAGAGAAAACGTTTCCTCTTTTCTACCACGAGTCACGGTGATCTCCGGGACAGGAGCGCGGTTCTCGGATGAGAGGATTTCACGCCAAGCATAGGGAACGGTATCTTGGTTCGCATAACGGGAAGAAACCGTTTCTTTAAGGGCGATATCTTCTTCAAGGGTGATTGAGCGATACATTGTCTGTGTGTGTGCGTGAGAGGTTGAGTGGGCGGAGCGGAAAGTTTTTCGAGAATGGAAAGTGGAGCTGAAGGCAGTTGAAAGTCCTCAGTTTTTAGTTCACTGGATTTGGCTTTGAACTGAGGCGGAGCCGCCTAAAGGTCGTCGTCGTCGTAGCCGGATTCTTCGAGGGCTGAAGCCTTTTGATATTCGGTCACTTTTCCTTCGAAAAAGTTCTGCTCCTTCTTGAGGTCGATGGCTTCGGAAAGCCAAGGGAATGGATTGGTGGTATTGCCGGTGAGAGGTTCGAGGTGGCAATTGACGAGACGGCGATCCGCGATGTGGTCGATATACTGATCGAACTCATCGACGGAAAGACCAACAGAACCCACTGGGAGGCAGTCCTTGATAAAGTCTTTCTCAAGGCGGACGCCCTCGGCCATGGTCTGGCGAAGCTCCTCTTTGAACTCGGGAGTCCAAATGTCAGGGTTCTCAGTGACGAGCGCATTGAGAAGATTGCGGAAGACTTCGATGTGATTGGACTCGTCGCGTAAGGTGTAGCGGAACATTTGGCCGATTCCGGGGAACTTATTCTGACGGTAAAGGCTCAGGATCATGCCGAAGAGGCCGTAGAATTGGGTCCCTTCCATAACTTGGCCGAAAAGGAAGATGTTCTTGGCGAGCGCCTGCTTGTCTTCAAGTTTGGTGAGATCCATGTCACGGCGCAAACCGCGGGAATTACTCACGACGAAATTGTTCTTCGCTTTGATGGTCGGAACGTCCTCGAACATGGCCTCGCAATCGTGTGGGTTGAGTCCGAGAGAGGAAATCATGTAGACGAGGGAGTCCGCGTGGATGTTTTCCTCATGCGCATGGCGTCCAAGAACCAACTTGAGCTCGGGAGCGGTCATGAGTTCACGGACGACGTGAATGATGTTGTCACCCACGATGCCTTCGGCAGCAGAAAAGTAGCCGATGCCCATCTTAATGATCCAACGCTCGGCGTCGGTGATCGAATCCCCCTGCCACTGACCGATATCGGTCTGCATCTGAATGTCCTCGGGCTCCCAGTGGTTCGACTTCATCGTCTTGTAGAGGTCGTAAGCCCACTGATACTTTAGGGGAAGGATGTTGAAGAACATCGTCTCTCGCCCGTTGATAACTTTTTTTGCGTCAAATGCCGTCTGCGCTTTTTCTTTATCGAGGACGAAAGTGCGGTCTCCCAAGCTGATGGTGGTGGTATCTGACATGTTGTTTGCGGAAGTGATGTAGTGTTTTTCGCTGACTCAATAACCCCCGTCGTTGATGTCCAGCGAAGTGCAGATTAGTGTTATTTGATCTCTTTGGTCAACGTCCATTTTGCTCATATGGTATCCACAAATTATTAACACTACTCTATGATGTGGTTCAGAAAGTTTACTGAAAGGTTAAGAAAATAGTACTATGTGGCAGCGAATCCAGTCAAATCAATGAACAGCGCCGCTTTTTCTGACGAGCAGGATCTTCATCCGCTGACACCACTTGGGGGTTCAAAAAAATACCCCTTTTGCGAAAATTAGTTCAGAAACACTAATCTTTAAAAATATGAGGTGTTCTCGCGGCTATTGATCCATTTTCTGGTAAGAGACTCCGAAAACACCAAGGTTTCCAAACGTAAATTTTAATGAGAATCTCACGTTTGTGTATTAATCCACTCTCCCG
>Ga0114994_10004230_pt1 | contig 10440 bp, 7 predicted proteins | sample ArcticOcean_MG_C_9_FD_87043 | JGI IMG/M metagenome (GOLD analysis project Ga0114994, IMG submission 87043) | Marine microbial communities from western Arctic Ocean - ArcticOcean_MG_CB2_152 | ecosystem: Environmental > Aquatic > Marine > Oceanic | place: Arctic Ocean: Canada Basin | collected... | reverse complement strand
GCGCTGTACGGGTTTCAGAAGCCGGCGTTGCAGCCGCTGCTGGCCGTGGCGTACGTGTCCTCGCTGGCCACCAAGCTCTCGGACACGTTGGCCAGCGAAGTGGGCAAGGCCTACGGCAAGACGTGCTACCTGTCGACGACCTTCAAAAGAGTGCCGCCTGGGACGGAGGGCGCCGTCTCGCTCGAGGGGACGCTGGCGGGCTTCGTCGGGTCCGTGGTCGCGGCCGGCTATGCTATCGGCGTGGGTCTCGTGCCGCGCCAGGCGTGTGTCCCCATCGTGGTCGCGGCCTTCGTCGCGACGATGTGCGAGAGCTGGCTCGGGGCCGGCGCCCAGGGCCGGGTGCCCTGGCTGACGAACGAGGTCATCAACTTCATCAACACGCTCATCGGGGCGGGCGTCGGGGCCGCGCTCTCCGCGAAGCTCTTTAACCTGTATTAACTACTACCCCGCCGCCCGACGTGCTTCAGGTGCCTCATGGCGCGCCCCGCGCGGTCGTCTGGGGCCAGGGCCTCCACGGCCTGCCGCGCGCCCGCCTCCAGGGAGTGCAAGCCGTCGAGCGCCTTCTGGCCCAGGGATTTGCGCGGCGGCGCGGCGACGCAAGACCGGTTATAGTTTTCCCGGATGTAGCGTTCGCGGCCCGGGCACGCGTCGGCTAGAGCGAGCCCCCAGAGCGCCTCTAGCTTCCCGGGGCACACGAGCTTCGCGCCCGTCGCCGCTTCGCAGGCCTGCGTGGCCCGCTCGAACACGTGAAGGCCGTGCAGGTAGAGAAGCTCGTCCTTGTCCACCAATTTCTCGAGTGCCGCTCGCGCCGCCGCGGGCACGTTATTCAAGTCGGAGTCGTAGGCCTCGCGGTGCGTCGTTGAAGTGGGCGGGAAGCTCGCGAAAAGCGGCCCGTCGGCGCCGCACCGGCAGTACGACGGCACGCTCTGCGTCACGTGCCAGCCTAGTAAGCACAGGCTTTCACGGTACAGCTCCACCACACCCACGAAGCCAAAAGCGTCCAGCCTGCGGGCCGCATCGCGGACGGTGGTCGTCGACGGAACACCCTTCAACGTCAGCGCGTTGCCCTCCCCGGCCACGAAGCGGTTCTGGACGTTCCGCGGGTCGTAGCACTTCCAGAACGCGCCTCGGTCGGCAGTCACTTTTTTATTGTCGCCGCGGCTCCAGCGCTCGAGGCCCACATGGGGCGTTGATATGCCGTGGCCAGGGAAGTCGCGCACCTTTCCGCGGAGGACGTGCTTGCAGTACAGGAACTGCGAGTACGCGAGCTGCGCCGGCCGTCTCAAAAGTATGGCCCGCGTGCCCGCGACGCCCAGCTTTTTTACCACGGTGCGGGAGAACGCGCCCTTCTCCTCGCTGCCCGTGATGGTGTCCCCGGTCGTGAGGAAGTGCTGCGCATCGGTCAGGAACGAAGCACCGGCGGCCTTCGGTATATGTATGAAGACCCAGCGCTGCGGCACGTGCCGCGCGTCGTCGGGCAAAACGCCGTGCGTGATGCGCTTGTCCTGCGCCGAGAGGCGGCGGCGCCGATCTGTCAATGCGCGGTGCTGCGTGGCGCGCTCGATGGTGTACTTGATCGCCGTGTCGCACTTGACGGCGACATTTTTGTCGGCCAGCACGGCCGCGAGGTGCGGCTCGGGCTGCGCGGGAGACACGCGCAGGCGCCGGTGCTTCGGATTCCTCTTCATCACGACCTTGCGCTTGCCCCGCCGGTAGTAGCGCTCGTACGTGTCCATTGTGTAGACGCGCATCGCGCCGCGCCCGCCTGTGTGGCAATTCACGTGAGACCTTCACGCCATCGAGCAGATGCAGTTACGAAAACCGCATATTTTCACACGGGCGCCCGCCGTAGGCGACGTGGTCCTGCACCCACTTGGGCGCGTCGTTTTGTCGACACCGCGTCCCTAGCTTCGCGAAGCCCGAGCTGCCCAAGGCCATGACGCCGGGCACCACCACACATTTGTCGCACACCAGGTTGTGCAGCTTGAACGGCGCCAATAATTTGAGGTCGAAGCGGAACTTCAGCACGCCGTCAAAAAGAGACCCATTCTCGACCTCCGCCAGGAACGCGAAGCCGTCCCGAATTAGACGGAACATGTACGTGTACCGCGCGAAGTCGTGCTTCTCGGACTTGTCGTTGTGAGCGACCGGCGCCGCCCGGCGAATCCTCTCCGCCGAGACGACCTTCACGTGCACGCGCGTGCGCGGGTAGAGCTTTGTGATGTCCTCCGGGGTCACGCTGGACTCCGTCTGACCGTTCATTTGTGCTTTGGTCAAGTGCACCGGGACTCCCCACCTATCTTCGTACGCCATGGCAATGACGGTGAACTTGAGCTTGGCGGTGTTGTAGGGGTGTTCCAGCAGGTTCTCTCGGACGGACGGCGCGCACCGGTCGTGGGTCCTTAGATGGCCGGCGAGCAGCACCGCCACGCGCTTCTTCCGGCCGCGCTGGTCGGGGCCCCCGAAGAGAAAGGCCGTCTGTGTGGGCTTGTCTCGTGCCAAGAGACGTCTTTGAGAGTGGTCGCCCGTCGTCGCGGTGGCAGCGACGAGCCATAGCAGGGTGGGGCGCATCGATCAAAGTGCTGTGGGGGCAGCTGTGGAACGCATTGCTGCCGTATGATGCGCAGCGGTCATCGTGAGACCAACATCGCTCCCGGACGTCCCTAGGGCAGCCTTCTCAGCGCAACAGGGCAGCGTTTAAGTTCATCGCGCTCATTTTGACGGGTTTTACGCGACGGGTTTTCGTGCAGCATGGCACATTTTTCAGCTGTTTTGCGCGTAGCACGGGCCTGCACGACTGCTCGCGGGTTTGTGTTCGTCGCAGTTCACTCATTTGCTGCCTGCCCGTGCGAACAATCCGCATATCCGTAAGGGTTGATAGCCTCGTAGAGCGCGCTTGCCGGTACAAACTGTTACTGAGGCCGAGACTCTAATCCATAACTACAGCAAAGGCATAGCGTATCATGCGCCTCCAGCTGGCAACAGCGCTGCTGGTCGTCACTGCGCGCGCCGATGAGGTCGAACAAAAAGTCACGGCGATCGTCGCCTCGTTGACGCGGAACGAGAAGCTCGGACTCCTCAACGTGACACGCGGCGTCCCGTGTGTCTGCTTGACGGCGTGGGGGAAGGCGCGCGACTCACCGTAGAATCACACAGGGCGTCGGCTGGGACCAGTGGGACATCCAGGACGGCTACCACGCCGGCAATTTGGTCGGCGCGCCGGACAAGGGCCTGCCGCCCTTCAAAATGCACGATGCGGGGCAGGGCTTCCGCACGCACGACAGAAGAGTCGTCGGCACGGTAACGAGCTGGCCCTGCGCGCTCGCGCTCGCGAGCACGTGGGACCGGGCGCGCGTCACGGATTTCGCCGCGGCCGCCGCGGCCGAGTTCAAAACGAAGGGCGCCAACTTGATCCTGGGCCCCGGCCTAAACATCCACCGGGTGGCGCGGGGTGGCCGCAACGCCGAGTACCTGTCGGGCGAAGACCCCGTGCTGGGCGCGGAGCTCGCCGCTTCTTACGTCGCAGCGTTCCACGCCGCGGGTATCATGACAGTTGCAAAACACTACGGCTTTAACCAACAGGAGACGCGACGGAATACGTACGATGCGCTCCTGAGTCCCGACGCGAAGGATTTGTACTACATACCGTACCAAGCGGCGATCGCCGCGGGCTGCATGGCTTTCATGTGCGCCTACAACAAGGTCGACGGCGCGCACGCCTGCGCCTCGGACAAATTGTTAGAAAGTGACCTGCGCGGCGCCATGGCCTTTGCAGGCTTCGTGGTAAGCGACTGGGCGGCCGCGCACGCGTACCATCCGGGGCTCGACGTGGCCATGCCGGGGTCGGCCGTGGACGACTCCGGCGACCCCCGCGGCTGGTACAGCGCCGAGCGGCTGGACACGGTGTTGGACGCGGCGGCGCTGGACGCGCACGTCGCGCGCGTCGTGCGGGCCGCGGCCTCGGTGCCGGGCTTCCTGGACCAGCCGGGCTGCGCGCCGGGCGCCTGCCAGGAGGAGCTCTATGCCAAGAATGCGACGTCGGCGGCGCATCGAGCGCTTGCTCGGGACCTCGCGGCCGACTCGATCGTGATGTTGAAGAACGACGCTATTCTGCCGCTCACGGTGGACCGTAAGATCGCCGTCGTTAGTGGTGCGTGCGCGGCAGTGCATGATCCCGAGACGCTGCTGGCGACGTGGGACCGCGGCGACTACTACGTCGTCGGCGGGTCCGGTCGCGTGATCGCGCCCCGCATCACGAGCGTCCTCGACGCGCTCCGGGCCGGCGGCGCGGACGTCGTCGGCACCGCGGGCGATGATCTGGACGCGGCGCTCGAGGCGGCCCAATGCGCCGACGTAATAGTAGCGTGCGGCGGCGCCGCGACGACCGAGGCCGCCGACCGCGCCTCACTGCGCCTCGACAACCACGACTTCCTCGCGGCGCTCGTCGCGGCTGCTGATAAGCCGGTCGCGCTCGTGGCGCTGGCGCCCGGCGCCGTTGTCCTGCCGCAGGCCGACGCCGCGGCGGCCGCGGTGGTGTGCTTTCTGTGCGGCGAGGCGACCGGTTGGGCGATCGCCGACGTGCTGCTCGGGCGCCGGGAGCCGGGGGGGCGGCTGCCCGTGACGATACCGCGGACCGAGGCGGCCACTGTGCAACCGTGTGCGATGGACACCTGTCCGTACACCGAGGACGTGCGCGGGGGCTACCGCGGCATGGACGCTAGTGACGCGCACTACCCCTTCGGCCACGGGCTGGGCTACGCTATCTTCGACCTCGACGTGCTCGAGGTGACCGGCGGGGAGACCGTGGACGTCACCGCGGTGCTGCGCCACGTCGCCGGTCCCGGCGGATCGGCGGTCGTGCAGGTCTACGCGTCCGGGCGCCTCCGGGCCTTCGAGAAGGTCTTTTTAGATGAGGGCGAGCGCGTCGTGTCGCTGCGGTTCCATTCGGCGGTCTCGGAGGTCTCCATCGGCTTCTCGAGCTTGGACGTCGCGACCTACGCCGTGAAGGGTGACGACGGTCTCTTCCGGCGCGACACGACCTGGTGGATCCTTGTGATGTTTCCGCCCTTCTTCGTGTTTTCGATCATCGGTTGTTTGCTGGTGCGCGACCGGAAGCGAAGACAGGCGGAGGAGCAGATCCGCGCGACCCAGCGGCGGCGGTCCGTCGAGCTCACCGCGACGTTCCGACCCGGGGACTCCGGGGACGCGTTTTTTTCTCTGCCGACCGAGGATGACAAGCCGGAGTTCGTTTAGCTCCAGCATGTGAATTGTAGTACTGAAGTAATTTTTGTTGTCAACATATTACACTAGAGCACCCCCTCGAACGTCGCGACACCCGTTGTGACGCGGACCTCGTGCACGGCGAACTTGTAATCCGGGTGCTGCTGGGGGTAGCGGAGCGAAACGGTCGCCTTGAGCGCTTCCACCGACCCCGCCGCGACGATGGCGCCGGTCGCGCCCTTGTCGCCGCCGCCCAGCATGCGCTCGCCGTATACGCCCTCGACGGTGCGCGCGATGTCGCACATCGTTTCTAATTCGGGCCCCGAGATGCAGTAGTCGTCGCGCAGGCCGTGGCCGTCGGCCCGGAATAGCGCGCCCACCGTGGCGACGTCGCCGCGGCGCCACGCCGTAATCATGTCGGCGAAGTTCGCCTGGGCACTTACAAGATACTCGAGGCGCCGCAGGTGCGGGGCCCACGACGTTTGAGCATAAGCTTCTAAAACTTTCCCGTACGCCTTGACGTCCGCCAGCACCGGTCTAGGAATAAACCCCTTCGCGCACAACTCCGCGGCGAAGGCGTCGCACTCCGCCCGCCGTACTTTATACGTCGACTTCTCGAGGCCCGGCCGGTCCGTGCCCGTGTCCAACGCGACAAAACTAAAATCCGGCGCGCCCGCTCCGAGCGGCACCCAGCTCAGTCTTTTCGTCTCCGGCTCGTAGAGCGTGCCCGCGTTCTTGCGCGCGTGCCAGATCATGATCTGGTCCAAATTGCCGCAGGGGCTCCCCACATATGCGTTCTCCACCTGGACCGCTAGAGTCACTTCCCGCGCCAGGGCGCCCGTTTGTGGTGGCGGTAAGGAACACGAGTTCACTTCAAGGAAGGTCGCGATGAGATTAAGGCAGAGCGACGCGGACCGGCTCATGCCGCCGCCCGGGATGTCGCCCCAGATGACGCAATCGAAGCCCACCGATCGCTGCAGCAAACCCTCCGTCCTCAAAACAAAGTCGACGCCGTGGGGGAAGCGCGCCCAAGATTTTGACTGCGCTTCAGTGAGCGGCGGCGCTGGTTGCGTACCGCTCGCGAAGGTGACGAGGCCGTCCTCGGGAAAATTGCCCGAGGCCAGCCTTATGACATCAGTGCCGTTGGGCTTGAAGGCGACCCAGGTGTAGCGGTCCGTGCCCACGCCAAATAAATTGGTGCCGTTGTAGTCGCCGTGCTCGACGCCGAGGCAGAGGCGGCTCGAGGTCCTTCGGACCTTGGCGCCGCGGAGGTCCAGGGCGTGGCGCGTGGCTAGGGCTTGGAGGTGCTGGAGGGCGGTGGGGTCCATCGCTTAGGTGTCCTCTGGATTGCTGCACAAAGTTGTGTGCGCGATGACCGTCGAGTTGGAATGCTGCTCGCCCGGTCGTTTGATCTGTGTCGCGCACCAGAGTTGGTTTTGCGCCACACCACGGCCAGGCCAAAAACTTTGCTAAAAAAGAATTGGGGCCTCTTCACGCACCCATTTGTCAAAAGTAGGGGTGCGCACGAGGCGCGTATAAAAAGTGCTTTCGAACTTTACCTAATAGCCCAGTTTCTTCTAGTAAAAGGCGAGATCTTCTCCATCAATAAAGACGGATAGGAAAGCGTGATAGAGTATTAGGTACGTTCTGACGGGTTTTCGCCTACTATGTGTACATGAATTCACCAAAACAAAGGGTTAGATGTGGATAATGGCAAGAGCTCATCAGGCCCTGGGACCTGAACTCACCACCACCACATAAAAACGACGCCGATGCGACCACTGCGCCAACTGGCGCTGCTAGCCCTCCAAGGCGTCCTACCATAAAAGATGCGACCACTCCACCTCGCACTGCTGGCAAGCGCTACGGCCCTCCGAGGCAGTCCACCCCTGCCACAGCACTTGCAAGCCATCGAGAACGAGCTGCGCCATGCGCACACGCCCGGTCTCAACACGGAGATGAACGCTTTGTTCGAAGCGTTGCCGGACGAGATCGGTCCGGTCGCGGCGAAAGTGGTCGCGGGCGCCATCCCGAAGGACCTCCGGAACGGCGCGCTGCTGCGCAACGGCCCGAACGCGCGGCGGTGGGGCATGAGCGGCGGCTGGCTCGACGGCGACGGCATGGTCCACGCCTGCGTCTTCAGCGACAAGCCCAAATACACGCGGCGCTGGCTCCGGACCGAGGCCTTCGCGAAGGAGGCGGCCGCCGGCAAAGGGCTGTTCGACGGCTCGCTGGTCGCGCCCTTCGGGTTTAGGCTCTTGGGCAACTTGGCGAAGAACCTGGTTCGAGCAAACCAACCGCAGAAGGACACGGCGAATACGGCCCTGCTCGCGCTGAAGGAGGGCCGCGTGCTCGGTCTCATGGAACAGTGCCGGCCCTGCGAGTTCAGGATCTACGAGGACGGCGCCATCGAGACCGTGCGACCGGGCAGCACGCTCGACGGCGGCCTCGGCTTCTGGTCGCACCCCCTGAGCGGCGGCGCGCTCACGGCGCACCTGCACGCTAGCGCCGCGCGTCCCCACGAGGCCGTGGGCGCGACGTACTCCTCGTCGGACCAGCCCTTCTGCCGCATCGACGTCGTCGACTTACAATCGGGCCGCGTCACGAAGACCCTCGGCGTCGAGCTCCGGTGCCCCGTCATGCTCCACGACTGCGCGCTCGCCGGCGACGACGTCGTGATCTTTGATTTTCCTTTGACGGTGCGGCCGGCCCGGATGCTGAACGACAAATTTCCCGTCGAGTACGAGCCGATGCACGGCGCGCGCATCGGCGTCATCCATAGAGACACGGGCGCCGCGACGTGGGCTGAGGTAGAGCCGGGCGTCGTCCTCCACGGGGCGAACGCGCACTTCGAAGATAACATACTCGTAGTCCGGGCGCTGCGGAGTCTGCCCACGACACCCTCGTCCTTCATCGCGGCCTACACGCCCGCGTTCCTCTACGAGTGGCGGATGAAAGGTGAAGACTGTCTGGGCGAAACATATATGTCCGAGACGCCCTGCGAGTTCCCGGTGGTGGACCCGCGCTGCGTCGGCCGGGACGCGCCGTGCTGCTTCGCCATCGGACCGAAAACGATCGGCGGGCCCAATACCTACGGCCCGCCGGCCGAGGGCATCTTGATCGACCGCGTGGTCAAGTTCGACCTCCGCGGCAACAGCGCCGACGCGTTCGCCGACGCCTGGACGCTGCCTGCAGGCTTTTGGCTTGTGTCGGAGCCGACGATCGTGCCCAAGGCCGACGGTCGCCTCGGTGACGGCGTCTGGGTCCTGGTTTTCGGCACGTCGACGGCGCCCGCGCGAGAGAAGACGCACGTCTACGTCCTCGACGGCGAGGACCTCGCGAGTGGCCCCGCGTGCGTCGTCGAGCTCCCCGGCGCGGGCCTGCCCTACGGGCTACACAGCTGCTGGATGGACGCTGAAGATCTCGCGCGACGATGATAATTTTAGTACTAATAATTGTACTAATCTTAGTTCACACTGCCACAAACAAACTTGAAAATCAATCACAGGGCCGCTCCGGCCGCTCCCGCAGCGCTTTCAACAGCTCCTCGGCGCTGCTCGGCGCGTGGTCCCGCCGTCGGCGCGACGACAGCGGGTTCTGGAAGGAGCTCGTCGCCTGCGCGTCGGCGAGCGTCGCGCGCTCCCGCGCGACGCGCTCGGGCGAGTAGTCGCGGTCGTCGTCCGTGGGGACCAGGCCCCGCTCCAGCCAGTACTGCTCCCCGTAATCGAAGCTGAGTTCGTCACCTTCTTTGATGTCACGCAGGGCATAGAACGCGACGCGCCGCTCGGCCAGGGTCACGCGCGGTTCCAAGCACGCGCGCTGCGCGTGGTTTATGGATCGACTGGGATGATCCGAGGCGACGGCGTCGAGGTAGACGTTGCTCCCCGCGACGACGCCGCCGCCGAGGTGGAAGAGGTACTCCGGCTCTTGCGACATGTAGCGGAGTGCTCGCCTCGCGAAATCAATCACCTCGCCCTCGTAGTCGCAGACCCACTGGCCCTGGGCTCGATCTTCGGCGGCGAACGCGCCCACGCCCTTGGCACCGCAGTCCTTCACATTCATGCGCAGCTCCGGCAGCGCCGGTGGTGCGAGACCATGGCAGCGTGCTGACACTAAGAGCAGCATTGAGGCGCGCATGCGTGGACGTCGCATCGATGCTCGACGCCGTGGCTCGTTACCAGCTTGTGACGGAGCGCTGCGGGTCAGATGAAGGCTAGTGATGCCCTCCACTCCACTGTGCCTGTGATGCATGCAAATACCCGCACGGATAGCGGACGGAGGCCAAGCGACCACCATTCTGCCCTGGCCCTAAAGATGGGTCCCGGAGAAGCGGGGGCGCGCCGTAATAACCCGAACCTGAACCCGCACCCAGATCTGCAGATCTGTGTTTTTAGCGCTCCCAAAAACGAGGCACAAGGGCTGCCCGGAGGCTGCCCAGAGACTGGATTCGGTCCGTACGCCAGCCGCCGCGACGCTCCGAAGCCATGTTGCAGGTACAATTCCCCGCAGGCGTCTCGCCGGGCCAAATGGTACAATTCCAGACGCCGTCAGGACAGATGGTGGTAGCACCAGCGACGGCTGGGCTGCATGCAGCCCGGGCAGCAGTTACAGATCCAACTGGCGCCGCAGCCGCAAGTCATGTCTGCGAGAGCGCGGCGGGCGAGGCACCACGAGTCTCGAAGGAGTACGGGGCGGGTAAGGCCTGAAATCATCCCGTCGGCCACGTTTGCCGGATCTCTTGCTCCAGTTCCGGGGGCAATTCCACCAGGGTATGCGTTCAAAGTCGGTGCGTTAGGCATGGGCTACTACTTTGAAGTTGCCGCTGCCGCGGCCGGAAAACCGCTTGTAGATACGAATCTGCACAGCGTGGCGAACATGGCTGGCACGTGGGGTGATTTCGGCTATCAATGCTTCGACGGAACACTCAGCTGTTGCATTAAGCCGATACTCTGGGTGACACCGTTCCCTCACGAAGACGCCGATTCGTTCTTAACGCAAAGCATGGGTAGGTGTGCATTGAATTGGCCGTGTTGTGATGCCCACGGGATGGTGCTGCCGAATGCGGCTCCGCGTCGATACGTGCGCACGCCTGGCACGAACACCTTCCAGAGCACGGGGTCTCATAGATGTTGTGATTGTTGTGGGTCTCATAGATGTTGTGATTGTTGTCCTCCTCAACCTGACCAGCACACTGCCGTCCTCTTGGGCGAGCGCCGGATG
>Ga0114994_10004227_pt1 | contig 10441 bp, 6 predicted proteins | sample ArcticOcean_MG_C_9_FD_87043 | JGI IMG/M metagenome (GOLD analysis project Ga0114994, IMG submission 87043) | Marine microbial communities from western Arctic Ocean - ArcticOcean_MG_CB2_152 | ecosystem: Environmental > Aquatic > Marine > Oceanic | place: Arctic Ocean: Canada Basin | collected... | reverse complement strand
TAGGGGAGTCCTTTTTGGATCCACGTACCGGTACCGTCTTCAACGTTGAAGAGTCGGTCGGATTCTGCACCCATGGCAGCAGCGTACTCTGCAGCCAGACCTGATCGTGCTCCGACTTCGCATATGAATAGGAGCTTTCCTTCAGTAGGAATATCATCGAACCTTGGGATGACGTCATCGACTGGAATCCAGAGTGCGCCCTTGACGTGTCCACCTTCGTATTCATCATCTCGGCGTACATCTATGACGGTTGCTCCGCCAGATTTAACCATTTCGTTGGCCTCTTCAGCTGAGACTCTGGTGTACGGCTCGCCGGGAACGTTCCTAGGCATTGATTCTGGGTCCTTACTAATTAGGCAATAAGAAATTGCTAAAGATTCGTTATAAGAATTACGGGCGTGTGTTTGAGTGCGTATGTGCTCGCGGGCGCTATACGTTTAATTCAGGTAATTATGATGCCAGAACCGCAGAATATCGAGTCCTAATACGGGTTGTTTAGGGTTCAATTGAATGGTGTGAGTACGAAACGACTTTCATCATCTGAGCCAATATTCGATAAATTCCTGTTGACACCCTAAATAACCGGGTCCTAACATTAGTCTTCTGCCCACACACACAAGTGTCTGTCGGGCGGTACCTTAACAATTGAACAGTGGACAGAAAGAACGTCAACTTTACGGAGAGTTTGATCCTGGCTCAGGATGAACATTGGCGGCGCGCATAATGCATGCAAGTCGAACGAAGTCTTACCCTTCGGGGTAGGTACTGAGTGGCAGACGGCTGAGTAACACGTGAATGATCTGCCTTTGGGTGGGGGACAACAGAGAGAAATTTCTGCTAATACCCCATACGATCCTCAATCTAAGGTTGAGGATGAAAGGTGCCGGGTAACTGGTTTCCGCCCTTAGATGAGTTCGCGGCCTATCAGGTTGTTGGTGGGGTAAAAGCCTACCAAGCCGAAGACGGGTAACTGGTGTGAGAGCACGACCAGTCAGAGGGGGACTGAGACACGGCCCCCACTCCTACGGGAGGCAGCAGCAGGGAATCTTCCACAATGGGCGAAAGCCTGATGGAGCGACGCCGCGTGAGGGATGAAGGCTTTAGGGTCGTAAACCTCTTTTCTCAGGGAAGAGCAAGGACGGTACCTGAGGAATAAGTGACGGCTAACTACGTGCCAGCAGCCGCGGTAATACGTAGGTCACAAATGTTATCCGGAATTATTGGGCGTAAAGGGTCCGTAGGCGGTTCGGTAAGTCTCCTGTGAAATCTTCAGGCTCAACTTGAAGAGGTCGGGGGATACTGCTGAACTTGAGACAGACAGAGGCAAATGGAATTCCCGGTGTAGTGGTGAAATGCGTAGATATCGGGAGGAACACCAGTGGCGAAAGCGGTTTGCTGGGTCTGTTCTGACGCTGAGGGACGAAAGCGTGGGTAGCAAACCGGATTAGATACCCGGGTAGTCCACGCCGTAAACGATGAATACTAGGTTTTCGGGGTATCGACCCCCTGTGAGCCGTAGCTAACGCAATAAGTATTCCGCCTGGGGACTACGGTCGCAAGACTAAAACTCAAAGGAATTGACGGGGGCCCGCACAAGCAGCGGAGCGTGTGGTTTAATTCGATGCAAAGCGAAGAACCTTACCTAGACTTGACATGCAGAATACTGAGTCGAAAGACAAGGCACCCGCAAGGGAGTCTGCACAGGTGTTGCATGGCTGTCGTCAGCTCGTGCCGTGAGGTGTTGGGTTAAGTCCCGCAACGAGCGCAACCCCTATCGCTAGTTATTTTCTCTAGCGAGACTGCCCCTAAAAGGGAGGAAGGTGGGGACGACGTCAAGTCATCATGACTCTTACGCCTAGGGCTACACACACGCTACAATGGCCAGTACAGACGGTCGCGAAGCCGCAAGGTGGAGCCAATCCGACAAAGCTGGTCTCAGTTGGGATTGCAGGCTGCAACTCGCCTGCATGAACGCGGAGTTGCTAGTAAACGCAGGTCAGCACACTGCGTTGAATACGTTCCCGGGCCTTGTACACACCGCCCGTCACGTCATGGAAGTTGGTAATACTTGAAGTCGCTGGGTGAACCCATTTATTTGGGGCACAGGCGCCGAGAGTAGGATCGATGACTGGGACGAAGTCGTAACAAGGTAGGTGTAGCGGAAGCTGCGCCTGGATCACCTCCTTTCTAAGGAGTTCCTCTTATGACTTGTGGTGGAAAATATGTCTCTTGTTATTACCCGCGGTGGGTAAATGGCAAGAATACATCCATCACAATTAGTGTCATAACGAGGCTACCTAGGTCGACTATTAGGCGGTTAGATGAGAGAACTTTCTTGAGCGAGATTCCTGAACTTGGCGTTCAGTTGATTTATCAACTGGGTCCTGGGGGAGTGGAAGTGGCTCGTTAGTTTGAACATCCAACCACAAAAAGCTTAATACACCAAAATCATAGACTCTTTTCAGAGTCTCAAAACTTCGAAAAACTTAGACATTCTTTCTGTTCACTGTTCAGTTCGCTAAGGTGCGCTGATCAAGACCCGCCACTGGCGGGTCTTTTCGCGCCCGGAAATAGTTCGTGAATCGCACTCGTCGTAGGATGACTTGGTTCACAGCTAGCGTTAGGCTCGATTGTCGTCGGACGACTCAGTCACGCGTCGCAGTCTCCTTTCCCTAGCCATTCCGTCTTGAAGAGAGCAGCTATATGGGTTTGTTCGCGCTTGTCATCCGATGAAGAACGCGACCAAACGCCACGTTCGGTAGACTGTGGCGATGACACACCAACACAACTCACCAAGCCAAATCGTTGTAACGAAAGCCGACAGACTCGAAGTTGAAATTAACTCGGGGGCGATGACTCGTTTCGCCGGAGTTTCTGAACTGCTTACCGGTTCGACGGGAATTCACATGGCGATCGCTACGGTGCCGCCTGGTCGGTGCTCGACAGCGCACTATCACGTCAATTGCGAGTCGGCGATCTACGTAGTCAGCGGTACAGGAACGTTTCTTTCCGGCGTCGAGCTCGATAAAGAAGAATCTATTAGTCAAGGCGACTTCATTTTTCTTCCACCCGACGCAAATCACCAGCCGGTAAACACGTCTGACACAGACGATCTAGTGCTAATCGTTGCTCGTAACGCACCGACCGAGATAGTCGTGGAATTGGAAGGTCTTGGACGAAAGGACTGCTGATGTTGGCGGAACAGGCGATATTGCGAATAAATCACTACACAATCTAGTGCAAGCAGTAGTAAAATTTTTACTTGTGACTGAGATATTCCACATATCTTAGTCACACCCAAAGGGCCTGTAGCTCAGCTGGTTAGAGCGCTACTCTGATAAAGTAGAGGTCGGATGTTCGAGTCATCCCAGGCCCACCATATGCACCCAACTCACCGCCGTTTCGGCGGTGTTTTTGTTTAAGTCGTTCACGCTAAAAGAAGAGTCGATTGTTGAGTTGCATCAGGCTGCAGAGACCCCGAGTGATGTGCTGAGTTGAAATCCGACAGGAACTCAAGGAATAAACGTTGTAGTAGATTTCGTTAGTAAAGGAAGCCATCTGTGGACGATCAGATTCGGTTCTGGTTCGGATAACACCACGGCGCTCTTCATTTCGCTAATGTCCATCGTTGAGCTGAGTCGGTTATCGAGAAGCCTTGCGGCCGCAGGTATTCCCGTTTAAGTACGTTCGTATAAAATGCACATGATTTATTTGATCGTTAATTGACAAAATTGAAGCGGCCGTTACGAACGTACGTTGCCTCCTCGACATATTCGTAAATTGAATTTTTCTCGATTCGTACAACGGCGTGGCAATGGTGACCGCTTTTTAGCAGTCGGTGTATTGGTTGCCGTGTTCCTTGCGGCGACAGTGATGGCAGGCGGCCCGATATATCTCCGTTCGTTGGAGAAAATCGGCATGGCTGATGTCGTCGACACAATCGGCCGATACAACAAGAACGTGGGGGCCGTTTCAGATTGGATACCGCTCGAAACGCAGGCCATTGCAGGTGCCGATGCCACTATCGATGCGGCAGTAAATTCCGATCTTGCGCCGATTATAGGCAACACCTCGACCCGTATTAAGTCACGTGCGCATTATTGGGGAATTGAGGACGACGATCCCGAAACTAAGACCGAAATTCGCCGTGGCGGATTAATTTCAAAGGCGTACTTCCACGAAATGGAGGGACTTTTCGAAGCTGTCACATACTTTGAAGGACGATCTCCAAGTCCGCAGCTCAGGGTTGATGAGAACGGCGTCCAGATCGTCGAAGTTGCGCTCTACAAGGAACGTTCGAAAGAGATGAGGCACGGCAACACATTCGTCGACTTCAACATAGGCGATATCGTTCAGGCGACCTCTGTATCGCGCCGCTCGGGACTGGTGAAGGCCGAGATTGTTGGCATATTCGAGGCTAATAATCTTGCGGACGAATTCTGGCTTGGTAGTTCAGACGTTATTTTGGAACCGGTGCCGCCCGAAGTTTTTGGCGGTATTGATCTGCCAATTATTTTGTTCACTGACGAGGATACGATCGCCCGTGGGGTTGGTCCGTCAAATGCCGGTTTGCCGATGAACTACACCCGTGTTCTGTTCACCGATCCTGACAAGATTTCGTATAGTAATCCGGGTACGCTCGTTGCTGCGATGAACGTTTTTGAAGCCGAGGTCACTTCGGTGTTACCTCGATCGGTTGCGTTGCTTGGTGCGAGAACGGCAGTTCGTCGAATGGACGAGAAGATGCTGTTCATGAGATTGCCTGCCCTGCTATTGGCGGCGTTGGCGATTTCGGTTGTTGGGTACTACCTGTTCCTCGTAGCTGGTCTGATCGCACGAAAACGTGAACTAGAAACAGTGATGTTGCGATCACGAGGGCTCTCGACCTATCAGGTCATGAGAGTTCAGATAATCGAATCGATTGTGACGGTTGCTTTGCCATCGGCGATAGCACCGTTGCTTGCGTTCGGAGCGATAGGTTTAGCGGGTCGATTGCCGGTGTTCGAATCACTGACGCACGGCACAAATTTGCCGGTTGAGTTATCGCCAATGGCATGGGTTTGGTCTTCAAGTGTCGCTCTGTTTTCGTTCTTGATCGTTCTTTTACCGACGTTGCTCATTGCACGTTCTGGCATATCAAATGTCGATCGAAGTCGGGCACGACCGGATGATCCACCGTTTTTCCAGCGGCTTTACTTCGACTTGTTGATAGTCATTCTTGGAGGTCTATTTCTTTGGGAGATGACCACGCGCGGTATCGCCTCGACCGACCGTGACGGGAATATTGTCACTGACCCGACTTTGCTCTTCGCCCCAGCAATGTTGCTCATATCAGTTGCACTGATAATGCTCCGGGCGTTCCCGGTAATTACGAAGACCTCGGCTTATATCGCAACTCGATTCACATCGGCACCGACGGCGATCGGGTTCTGGAGGCTCGGCAGAAGCCCGTACTGGTACTCCTGGCCAGTGCTGTTGATTATTCTTGGAACAGGACTTGGAGTGATGGTCGGAACGCTAGGGTCGACGCTTGAGCGCAGCGATCGTGAACAGATTCTTTACGACAACGCTACGAGCCTGCGTGTTCTACCCGGCGGCGTAAACATCGACGTGCACCAGACACAGATTGATCAGCTGATGGCGATAGATGGCGTTAATCAAGCATCGATGGCTTACAGGCACAGGGGCAAAGTCGGAACCACGGATCTCGGAATTGAATTCAGGGTCCTTGCTGTCGAAACGGATAAATTCCCTGAGATGGCGTGGTTCAGGGACGATTTTGCGGATGAACCGCTCGATGTTGTTATTGAGAAGGTGAACATTCCGGCGAAGCCTGATCCGATATATCTGCCGTCTGGCACGACATCGCTTACGACCTGGACCAAACAGGACCCGTTCGTGCTTAATCACTTCTATTGGGTGATTCTTAAAGGCGCAGAAGATCGCCGGGTAACAGTTACTTTCGGGCAGATCGGCGACCAGTGGGAAAAGAAGTCGACCGACCTTCCGACTCACTTAGTCGAACCGATTGAGCTTATTTCGATCCAGACTTTCATGCAGGTGGGAACGGACGGTGGTTCGCCTACAGTTTGGTCCATGGACGACGTTATGGCGATTGGTCCGAGTTTTGAAACGACGCTTCTCGACTTTGAAGGTGAAAACCTGTGGACTCCATTTCCAACTTCCAACGGTCTAGACGATTCGTTCTATGTTGTGACTGAACCGACGGGAATTGGAGATGCTGGAACAGCTGTTGGTCAGATGACGCTCGATCGAGGAACAGTTGCGGGCAAGCGTGGAGCGTACCGGAGTGCGAACGGTGATCCTGTACCTGTGATCGTCTCTAAAGCATTCCTAGCCCTCACCGGTGGTTCGCTGGGTGAACCATTGGTTATTCAGATAGCGGGCGGTTTCATCCCGGTCATTCCCGTGGTTGCTAGCGAGTATTTTCCAACGCTCGATCCTGATCGATCACCGTTTATGGTAATGGATGTAACCGCACTGATCGAATTTGTTGAACTACGTGGCCTCTCGAACATCAGCGCCAACGAAGTGTTCTTAGATATCGACCCAGACGATCATTCTCGGATCACTGATGATGTTCGAAAAATATTCAGAGGTGGAACACTTCTTGATCGAGTAAAACGAATCAATAATTCTGTAATCGACCCGCTGACGGTTGCTGGCTGGCGTGGAATGGGTATCGTATCGCTGATAATCGGCGGTATTGCTCTGGTGCTCGGATATGTTACTTACTTAGTCGCTCACTCGACACGAACGGTTCATGATTCTGCTTATCTACGAGCGATGGGATTTTCGAAAGTCAGCTTTATGCGAAGCTCGCTAATCGAACATGGCATAGTGGCGGTCATCGGAATAGTTGTCGGTGTGGCTGCGGGTCTGGTCGCCAGCAGAGTGGCCGTGGGCGCTATCGCTTACTCGGAAACCGGCAGGGCTCTGTTGCCGCCGTTCATACTGCAAACCGACTGGTTGCCGGTGATGATCATTCTGGCAACAGCTGTTGGTGCTGGGGTCGTGGGCATTGTGGCGTCGTTCGTCAGCTTCTTGCGTCGACCGCTACACGAACTTACTCGCTCAGCCGACTAACCTGATCAGCAACTTTTCGTTCCTGAGGCTTTAGTCTAAGCCGGGAACAGAACGCTTCCAGCCCGGACGAGTCAGAGCGAGAGTCAGTGTGATCTCCGCTGCTTTTGCAGGAACGAGGATCTCGTAGGGGAGTGTCCTGAAGTGCTCGACAGAGACTTTCTTTTGACGAGCGCTGCGAAGATCTTCGTCGAGTTCAATCTCGAATGCCTGTCCCTGTGAATCGTTGGCATTCGGCCGAAACACTCCAAACCTAGGAATTGGCCACTCGTAGGCATCCCACAATGGATGCTGGCCGATGATCTTCCATGAGCCGTCTTGAAAACCGTCGTCACGGAAGTGTTCGATGTGAACGGAATCGTCTTCGGTGAGGTGATTCAGTTCGTCGGCAGTCGGCAATTCGTCGTACACCGATTCGAAGAATCGACCGACGACCGTGCGTTGCGGCCCTACGCACACGGCGATGCCTATTCCGTAGCCGCCAGACTTGAGGGGTACGGCGAAGAAATCGCCTTCAGAGTAGTCAGGAGTATTTGCCGATGTCAAAGTTTATTTATCCGAATTTTTAGGGAGCCGTATTGATGTCGGTTGGTCGGCATTGTGACGAACGTTGTCAGCGTGTGTCTAATGATATTTACGAATCGTTGAAATTAACGTACTTTGTCGACGAATTCTTTGATCAATGATTCGTACATTTCAGGACTTGAGTTCCATGCTGCAACGTGTTCGACGTTCTCAAAAGTGTGTAGTTCGACTAGGTTAGGGGCCGCTGCCGCGAATTCGATACTAGTTTCAATTGGAACCGTATCGTCTACATCGCCGTGGATCAGCAGCACTGGAACAGTGATTTCGTTAGCATGCGAGAGAAAGTCTAGGTCGGACCAGTTAATGCCGTAGCGCATCGATGCGAAAAACTTGGCTGCTGCTGTGATTGGAGTTGGAACTCCACGTTCTTCTGCGCCTTTATCGATGGTTCTACCAAAGTTAAGCATAGGGGCTTCGAGAATTATGCCGACGGTGTGATCGGCGAGTTCGGACTTCAGCTGGTAATTAACAACCACGCCGCCGCCCATTGAGAAGCCGGCAAGGATGATCTTTTTCGCCTCGTGATTGAGTGCATATTGAACGGCAGATTCAACGTCTCGCCACTCGGTAGTTCCAAAATCGTAGTATCCGGATTCGCTCCTGGGCGCACCCTCGTCATTTCGGTAGTCGATGAGCAGCGAGTACCCGTAATTTAATTCGCCGAGTAACTTGATTCCAGTATCACGATTACTGGTGCGACCGTGGACGACGATGGTCCATGTTTCTGGGGACTGGTTCGTTGTTACAACCGGTATCAGCCAAGCACTGATGTCACCAAGCTCTGATGGGATGATTACTTCGCTGTACTCAACACCCTGTGCAATTTTAGGGTCGTGTGGATATGCCGTTCGATCAAGGTGAAGCTCGTCGCCGACCTCGAAATTGCCGACCATAGAAGCAAACTGACGAGTCACAAGTCCGTCTGAGTCTGATATTACGGTTCCAAGTCGACCGTAGTTCACTCCATCAGATACACCCCACATTGACGACTGCGAAAGATTTTCTTCTTCCTCCGCTTCAGGAATCTGCTGAAGAGTGATCGTTTCGACCCCAATCGCAGTGACCACAACACTTGGCTGAGGAGCGGCGTTATCCACTCGCAACCCATCTTCATGGATGATGCCCGAGAAGTACCATCCGCCACCGCCCATGACCAGTATAATCAGTACGATTATAGGTAGTACGACGTATTTTAAGAGCTTATTTCTAAGTATAGATTTGAGCATGTGATCTTCACTTGGAATATGATTTTGTCACTGGCATTCTAGTGGTGAACTAGAACACAGTAAGGCGCAACCGACTGTACCTTGCTCTGTTACAGTCGGCTGACCAATTTACGAACGTCACCGCACCTCCACATCGCATCAGAAACAGGAAATTGTTTCAGTGGGAATAGATCACAACCACGAACTGCCCGATCTAATCGCCGGTCCTCACGGACACCCGGAGTGTTCAAGCTGTCGTCGGACAATTTGGAACGATCCGAAAATCGCTGGTGCAGCAATCGTGCCCATCGACGGCGGAATCGTGATGGTTCAACGTGCAATAGAGCCAGCTATCGGAAAATGGAGCTTCCCATCCGGATACGTGAATCGCGGGGAGAAGCTGGAACGCGCAGTTGAACGTGAAGTGCTTGAAGAGTGTGGGCTAAATGTTGAAGTCGAGCATCTCGTCGGGTTGTACTCGGAAGATGGAAATCCGATAGTTCTAGCGGTGTATCAAGTTCGAGTAACTGGCGGCAAACTCGAATCTGCCGACCATGAAACGCTTGATGTACGAGTGTTCAATGTGAACGAACTACCTGAACTAGCCTTCGATCATGATCGAGGAATACTTGCCGACTGGCTGAAAACCTGGGATGTTGCCAAATGAGAACTCGAAGCGACGTAATAGTGGTCGGTGGCGGGATTATTGGATCTTCGATTGCCTATCGGCTGGCCTGCGAAGGGCTGAGCGTTTCTGTGATCGAGCGAGATTCAATCGGCAATCACGCGTCTGGCTTTGCGCTTGGGCTGCTCAATCCAACGAATGAGAGAGGCAACATCGAAACGTTGAACCACCTTTCGTTCAAGATGCACAAAGAAATGATCGATGCGATTCAGCAGGAGTCGGGAGTCGATGCGCAAGTTCTCAGCGTTCCTCATCTTGAACTTGCTCTGGATGAATCGGAGATTGCCGAACTGAAGTCGGAGGCCGAACGAATTAACGGCTTCGATCAGTTCAAATCAACCTGGTTGGAGCCGAGCGAAATTTATGCCATGGAACCGCGCATAACTTCCGATAACTACGGCGGTACGCTCGTCGAAGACGTCATCATACTCGACAGCTACAACCTAACGCTGGCTACTGCTCAGGCAGCCGAGTCACGAGGTGTTGAGATCGTTCTCGGTGAGGCGACTGGTGTTATTTATGACGGTGACAGAGCCGTTGGGGTGAACGTTGCTGGCGGCCGAATCGATTGCGATGCGGTCGTGCTGGCGCTGGGTCCGTGGTCAGGCACTGCGAGCCTTTGGACAGATATCGACATTCCAGTTGTCCCGCAAAAAGGCGAGATCGTTCGTGTTGAAGGGTTGAATCTGCCTCTTGGAATTCATATTCACGGCTATTCGATGGGTAGTTCGTGCTCTGTTGTTCAGAAGGGTGACGGAGCGACGTGGTTAGCAGCGACTGTGCAAGATGGCTCGGGATTCGATGTTACGCCGTCGAGTGAGGCGTTGGAATCGCTTTCACTTCGCGGCATGAGAATGGTTCC
>Ga0114994_10004221_pt1 | contig 10447 bp, 15 predicted proteins | sample ArcticOcean_MG_C_9_FD_87043 | JGI IMG/M metagenome (GOLD analysis project Ga0114994, IMG submission 87043) | Marine microbial communities from western Arctic Ocean - ArcticOcean_MG_CB2_152 | ecosystem: Environmental > Aquatic > Marine > Oceanic | place: Arctic Ocean: Canada Basin | collected... | reverse complement strand
TGTAGGTACAGTCTCACCGTTCATCACTCCCTGTCCAACTCCTGCGCTCAAACCAGCTCCTAATCCACCACCAGCTCCTAATGCTCCAGAACCTATACCTGCTCCTACACCATTTGATGGAAAACTATAAGCGTATAACTCACCACTCGCGACCTTGGATCCCTCACCGGTTGTGTTCTTAAAATCATCTCCTATATCTCCAATGTCATCTTTATCGTCTGAATCAGGTGTGAGGTTACCTATGTTAACAGAATCTTCATCATGATTAGTGGAGCCTATCTCATGTAATCGTCTGTCAAGCAACCCGATGTCTGAGTCATCACGATAAATTACATCAGAATTTACTTCATCTCTAATTATCCTGTCTCTGTTACCTCTAGATTTATCATGCAATCGATCACGATTAACATCTCCACGCTTAATATTACCAATATGAGAGCCTCTCAGGGTATCATCTCTATAATCATTAGTCCATGTCTCGTCAACATGAGCGAAGTCTCTCACAACGCCTGTGTCTCTTAAAGGTTGTACAAAGTGCTCTGAGATATTATCAACAGGAAACTGAACTATATCCTTATAAACTATTCTCTCCTGTATGATTGTGTTGTTTGTCTCGATGATCTTTATATCAGTATGACTGATGTCATCTAGAGTTGTATTGATCTTCTCACCGGGTTGATATATTATAATCATCATGATGAACGCTATAGAGCATGTGTAACCTGCAACAAGACTCATTAATGATAGTTTTTTATTTCTCTTCATATATTATTATATAATAAAAATCACTAGAAATCAAATAATATGTTGAAGATCTCAGCTAGCTGAGATATACAGATCGTGATTTGAGTTAGCTCAAATCAAGCGGTGCTGAATCGATGAAGATCTGCTCCGGTTCCATCACGCTACCTGATCCATGAGCAGCTCGTGCTGCTTTCCATTTGTCTGGAGAGGTATAAACACCATATACACCGTGACTGTCACTCAACACATAAACTGCGGTCTTGCCTGCCCCTTCTTCTACCTCATCCCTCTGGTCCCTCCGGTCCATGGCATTCTGATCCGGATCTCCACCGTCATAATCTTCTGCTTCGTGTCCTAATACGTCACGTAGATAGTTTGAATCATCATCGGTTGCTTCATTAGACATAGGACCTTTTCCTTCCTTCGCGGCCTGGCGAGCGAGTAGATACCTCTCTCTATCAGTCAGATCATCAGTGTTACCATCAGTACCTTCATGTTTGAGACTGTTCTTGGCGCTGATATCATTGAGTATTGCTATTGCTTCACTGTCACCAGCATCACTATATTGTGATTCTAGATCCTCCACAGACACATCAAATGCACTCTGTGGATCTATATCAGCATAGTACTCAGTTTTCTGTCTGATCAGATCCTGCAGTTGTGCTTGTACATCATCATACTTGCTCGAACCGCGGTTCTCTGATACGTATGATTCCCATATCTGATTGGTATCTTTAGTGTTCATATATTTATTTATGTGTTGAGTGAGGGAAAATGGTGGACCTGCCGGGAGTCGAACCCGGGTCCGTTACATATTGCATCAAAAGCTTCATTCACAAGTTTGGTCAATTTTTACTGGTGGTTGACAACCTGACTGATCATCTTTGAGTGAACTCACTCGTCTAGTTTTTCTATCAGCAATCTTCTCTAGTTTTTTGCTCGATAATGACGCATCATCCTCATATCGAGCGTCTGAGGTGACACGTGACAGCTTATGCTGCCAATGCGAGTTCTTCTTGAACTGACGCTTCAGAGGAGATCATTTGATCATACTCTTCACGTGCAGCCTCTAAAAGAGACTCTACGGTATTATAACCTTCGCCATTTAGGACTTTTGCACCTTGTTGGAGAGCCTGGTGCATCTCTCACTTGCAGCAATTAATTTTCAATGAACGTCGAATCCAGTACAGGCCCGATTTATATGTATATTATACGATAATATTTAATCAATTGCAACTGCATGTCGTGAATTCTTTTGATCCATCTCTACCAGCCTTTGTATTGCATAATCTTTTTGCTTTAACTCTATATCCCAATCTACATCTGCTGGTTGAGATATATATTCTGACAACCACATATCTGGAGATACATCATGAAACTCAGCATGTGCTCGTGGGTTCTTTGCTCCGGGAGTTGCAGCACTGAAATGGAACAGTGGTTTCACATCATGTTTTTTCCATGTATCACAGCATTTGTGGAATGCTTCGTTCTTGCTCCACACACCTGGATTACAATCATGATGGAGATTGTCATATGTGATGGGTATACCAGTAGGTTTATGGATCAACTCATGCAACATGTCCGGTGTCCACACACCCTTGTCTTCATTCTCTAATACTAACCTCGATCTAACACTGTCATTCAGTCGGTCGTAGTTCTTGATGAACTTATCCGCGATCTCTTGTGGTTCACCAGAACTTCTGCTCATGTGTATATTCAGAGGATACCAGTAACTTCTGCTTGCCTGACCAGCCATTTCATCCATCAACCACCCGTGATGTTGCAGTTCGTTGATGGATCTATCGATAACATGATCATTCTTGCTGCACATCACATTGAAATGATCTGGATGGAATGATATCCTGAATTGCCTGGGGCTGAACTGATAATTGAACTGACGTATTTGCTTGAATTTAGATTCAATCTGCTCTCTATTGGGTAGATCATATAGATTTACATTAGCTCTAGCTAGATTGAACAACGGGAACAGTGTGCTACTAATTCTATATCCCCAATCATTATCTTTAGCAAATTTCATGGTGTCATATGTAGTCTGTAGATTCTCTAAGGCTCGCTCACCTAGTATATTGAGAGCATCAGATCTATCATGCTTCTCGAATTGTGTGTAGCGAAACGCTCGATGATTCGATCCGGTCTTCTTTAAGGTTATACTCATACAACATAAATTATACATATGATATATGATATAATATATCCTGATTATATGCAACTATATACACAAAAAACCCACCGAGATTTGATCCTCGGTGGGTTTGAATGTTGTGTTGCTGACTATCTATTTATCAGCAGAATTCTTTTGCAAGAGAGCGAAGAGTAACACTAGTGTGATGACTCCAGCTAGACTGGCTCCAGTTCCGACGAAACCATTAACAATTGTCTGTAGGTTGTCGATTACGTTGATACTTGATGGTGTTCCAAACACCACCTGCGCGATTACTAATAGACCCACGATTGATAGTAGCAACGACGCGATGCTACTCGTGAATCCACGGATTGTGTCTAATGTATTTTTCATTATGTTAAATTATTAGAATTTGAATGTCAAACCAGCTTGTGTGATCGTATCTCTAGAGATGTCATCTGCATCAATCAGCGATACACTCGCATAAGGTGTAAGATTGTCGAAGTCTTTACTGATCTTAAATCCAGCACCAACATAAGATCTGTTGGTGGATCGTGTGACATTTGTAGTTCCAGCGTCAAGTGAAACAGTCAAGTCACATAAGTCAGTGTTGATCTGATGTGATATACTACCTTCTACAGTATATAAATCATCATCAGTGTTTCTAAACACAGTAACACTAGGTGTCAATACCGTGTTTAACTTCAACGAGACGAAACCATCTAATGTGGATTCTGAACCATCTACATCGATGTTGATGAGACCTCCATACAATGACAGTAAACCATCTGAGAATGTAGTCCCAGCGGCCAGTACAGCGACGTTAGTATCTGCGGTGCTGGTTCCGGTTGTCTGATTGGTGAGTAGATCTAAGAACACTTCAATCTTTTGAACGGTTGTGTTTACTCCAATGTTTGCTTGAATTGAATCAGCTCCGAGCTCTGCTCCTCTGAAGTAATAGTCAGTAGCATAAGATGCTCCTACATTACCTTTGATTGCTGCTGATGCGGCGTTAATATTAAGTGCACATAATAGTGCGGTTAGGATTATTTTTGTTTTCATATGTGAATACGGTATTATTATAATATATAAATATACATAAATCAACTTCTATAGTTGGATATGTATGTATTGTCAGGAATTGATCAATCTGTATGTCGACGTATCATCATCCAACCATTGACGCGCAGCTATGGATTCATCCTCATCCAATGAACACGATTCTAGAATCTCTACTTGATTGCGTGTCATGTTGTGGAATTTATTTTCAAATTGCTTGAGGTTCATGATGACTTGACGAGGGTTTCCTTTAAGCGCCTCCCATATCAGTTTCTGATCATCGTCTGTCATATACATTATTACTTATCAACTGGATATTAAAAATCATCATCTAGAGCACCAGCATTCTGATACTCAATAACTTTACTCTCAAAAAAGTTCTTCTGTTTGTCTAGATCAATAGTTTCGCTAAGCCAAGGAAATGGATTAGTATCATTATCATACCGGAATGACATACCCAGGGATGATAACCGTCTGTTTGCGATGAACTGCATATAATCTATGAACATGTCAGAGTTTAAACCGAGTATACCAACTGGAAGTACATCCTTGGCGTAAGCAATCTCTAGTTCTACAGCTTGCATCAAATAACCGGTCAGTTCTTCATCTAGTTCTGCGGTCCATACATCTGGATGTTCCTCACGAATCTGATTCAGCATGCTGGTGCCGAACTTTATATGTATACTCTCGTCTCTCAATGTGTATTGTATTTGCTCAGCTATACCAGGGATCTTCTCACTCATCGCGAGCAACATCGCGAATCCACTATAGAAAAACGTACCTTCACATACAATCCAATACATGAAAGCACCCTTGATAATCTCTCTAACTCCATGAGATGTAGATGTATCGACATCCAAATGGTTGAGATTATTGGTCACTTGCAATAGAAAATCATCCTTGGCTTTGATACTTGGAATATTCTCGTAAGCTTCATACACTTCATTTATATCTAGATCCAAACTATCACATATATACACTATAGTGTCATTATGAAGACATTCCTCATACATCTGTCTAGCCATATACTGACGGCATTCTGGATCGGTTATATATTTAAATAGTGAGAATAAATTATTACCCACAAGACTTTCAGTACCAGCGAAGAATCCTAGACATCTCTTGATGAGTAATCTCTCACTGTCTGTTATAGCAGAATCCGACTTCCAATTTTGTGAATCCTTGGTCATGGGTATCTCTTCAGGGTTCCAGTTGTTGTTCTTCCCCTGCTTGTATAATTCCCATGCCCATATATTCTTATGAGGTAGTATTTGATTGACTCCGGATGGTTCCTTCCCTAGTATGTGGCCTGTTTTGTTTGTCATGTGTTTATTTATAATATATTATGATATATTGAATGTCAACTCAGTATATTTCTGGGGAAATAGATAAATAATGGCATGACAAAGAAAGTATTTAAAGCATTAAAGAAAATAAAGAACATTGCAAAAATACAAACTGGCTGCTCTTGAGGATCCGTCGGATCACTGGAGTGAAGGTTTGTGTTACGTGTTGCTGTGATTGATGTTATGATGCGATGTAATCAGAGCTACTAGCAGCGCTGAAAATTTGGTGAGTTTTGTTCATTAGCCGTTGATATTCATTTGATTGGATATATAATAGTTGAATGAATATATTGATAACTGGTGGAGGTGGTTTGGTTGGTCAAGCCATGCAAAAGATTCAAGATGAGTATATATTTGATGATTATCAGTTTGTGTTTCCTTCGAGACAAGATTATGATTTGTTGAACATGCTGCAGGTGGAAAGCATGATGACAGATCTGAAACCAGACTGGGTGATTCATTTGGCAGCCAATGTGGGTGGATTGTACAAGAACATGAATCACAAGGTGCAGATGCTGGAAGACAATTTGTTGATGAACTACAATGTTCTCCGGAGTTGTCATGAAGCTAATGTTCAGAATTTTATCGGATGCTTGTCTACATGTGTGTTTCCCGACGACGTGATGTACCCGATTGATGAGACCATGTTACATTCAGGAGCCCCGCACAGCTCCAATGATGCATATGCTCATGCCAAAAGAATGTTGGAGATTCATTGCAATGCATACAATCAAATGTATGATCGAAATTACAATTGCATCATACCCACCAATGTGTATGGTCCTCATGACAATTACAACCTGGAGGATTCTCATGTGATACCAGGTTTGATACATCGGTGTTATATAGCCAAAAGGGATGGAAAACCCTTCGTGGTTCGAGGCACTGGGCAAGTGCTGAGACAGTTCATACATGCTGAAGATCTGGCTCGAGCCACATTGCAGCTGATGGACAAGATCGACCAAGACAATGTGATCATCGCTGATACAGAGGAAGAGGTAGCGATTGAGGATATCGCCCGGTTGATCGCCAAGGAGTTTGATCATGTAGATGATATGATATTTGATGATACATATAGTGATGGGCAATACAAAAAAACTGCGGACAACACCAAAATGATGAATCTGTTACCAGATTTCAAATTTCTTGATATCAACATTGGAGTGAGAGACACTATCAAACATTTTATTGAAAACTATGACACTATTAGAAAATAAAACAGCATTAATCACAGGTAATATATGATTGACTATTTGTACGGCAGCAAGAGCCTAGGTGTCCGCAACTACACTCATGAATTGAAACATCATATGAGTGCTTGTGGCTTGGATGTCAACATGTGTGGAGTTGGTGGTGTTCATGTGTTGAGTGTGATGGATCAATCACAACTACGTGATCATTTGCTCAGCTGTTTGCCTAGCAACAATTCATCAGTGATGCATATACAACATGACACACTGATGTTTCGAGGAGCTGGTGATGAAGTTGACGAGATGGACAACATGTGTTGGTTTCTAGATCAGATGTTAATTAGGTATGAACGTGTGTTCATCACATTTCATAGTAGAACTGAGTTCTCTCAACCATCTTGGTTAAAGAAACCAGTCGAACGATTCATGATCAACATTTTGTCCAGGCAATGGCACAATCAAGTTATACCCATACTCAATCGATGTAAAGTGTTGGTGCACAGCGAACCTCATTCACAACTGCTTGAATCACAAGGTTGTCACTCAGCTCAACTGTTCATACACCCCACCAACAGACATTGTGAACCATTCAAACCTGACACACGACAAGTTCGTGTGGTGATTCCAGGTAGACTTGTAGATCGTAAGCGGGTGGGTCAAGCCATAGAAGCATGCACCTGTATACCCAACAGCGTGTTGTCTGTTGACTCAACCAATCAGAGTCTGTATAATCATTACACAAATTATGCCGCGGACCGGAATGTGGATATAAATCCAATTGAATGGAATTTGAACTCATCTGAATATCTAGACCAGCTGAGTGAACATGATGTGGCGTTGGTCATGTACGACGATGATGTACCGTTGAGCGGTAGCATAATAGACGCGTTGAGATGTGGTTTGGTTGTAGGTACTACCAGCACGCCTAGTTTCAAATGGTTCTCGGAGGAGTATCAATGTATCAACACACATGCTCATCATCACAAGCTAGGTGACATGATAATGTCGCGACTCTTTGACCCGACCTTTGTGACACGTGATCAATGGCATGCTGATAATTACTTCGTTTTGAGCCATGAGTCTGCGCAGAGGTTGATAGAACAATACCATGGTGAACCAGCGGTTGATCCGGTTGGTGGTACTCGTGATCCATTAGCATCTCCAGTTACTATGACAAGCAAGCAGACCAAAATGTTACCAGACCACAGGGTTAACACCAGCGAGTGTAAAGAGGTGCAGCTTTAACCTATATCCAGAGCGCCTTTCTTTAAATCCTGTTATTTCTGTATTCATTTTGAGTAATGTTTTTTATTCTCCAAACTTATAACCAAAATACTCAATGTCTTTTGCGTACTTTTCCGCAACGATTTGCTTGGTTTCATCATCGTAGTATTCGGTGTAGTGTTTATGTTTTGATTTGTTTTTGTGCGGAAGTTGTTGTTGTGGAATTCCAATTTTGTCACACACGATGTTGAAGTCTTCTTGAAGATTTTCAACTTTACCGATGAAATCTATATTGTCTAAACTAATTACTTGTCTCTCAAATTTATCAATTTGTGATTCCCAGTGCATGTCGGAGTTTTTTTGAGCAAACTTTACAAATCGTGGAAAAGTAAAATTATCTTCAGTGAATTCTATATTATGATAATCAAAATATTTTTTTAAGCTGGGCTCTACTGCATGACCTACTATAAGAGATTGAGGTCGGTCTTTCTCTTCTATAAAGAAGGATTTCATGTGAACATATCTTGATACTAATCTTTCGTAAGGATTTCTGACAAAAGTAAAAACATAATTTAACTTAGAAATATTAACTTCAAATGTGCCTCTATTTGTATACCCATACTTTGCCAATGTTTTGGCTAATGTTGTGCAGGCTGCTTTATGGTTCGCGATATATAATATCTTTTTTGTTTTATGTAAACAACCAAATATATTTTTTTTCATATTCTCATTCTCCAAATTCATATCCGAAATACTCAATGTCTTTTGCGTACTTTTCCGCAACGATTTCTCTTGTTTCATCATCGTAGTATTCGGTATAGTGTTTGTGTTTTGTTTTGTTTTCGTGTGGAAGTTGTTGTTGCGGAATTCCAATTTTGTCGCAGCCGGTATTAAAGTCTTCTTGGAGGTTTTCAAATCTAATCAGCATGTCTGTAATAAATTTTCCTTCTTTATTTAATAAAGTATCAACTTGTTGCTGGGTAATATGTATATAATCATGATTAGACCTATCCTGTTTGCCGTTACTTTTTGGTAAATTTTTAAATGTATCTTTGAGCGATAAACCTTTTGGAAAGTTTCTCTCAACCGGTGGAGCTAATTTTTTCTCAAACGGAAAATCTTTTTGTAGGTACATCCACGAACTTACCGCTCTTTCATATGGATTTCGTATATTTGCAAATACAAAATAGTCAGAATATTTTGTCATTTTGTTATTTTTATAATCCTCACTCTTTGCTCCATGATGAAAAAATTTGTTAAAATTATCAACTTTTGAAAGAGCTCGCTTTAATGAGCTTGAGGCACATTTATGTTGAAAAATGAATATAAATTTATGTTTATGACTTATCATTCATTTTGAGTAATGTTTTTTATACAAAGGACCTTTTTTAAAGTGTTTGTTATCAACTACCGAACAAGTAATATTTTTATATATATCTTCATCAGTTCTTGTTAAATGAATGTCTGCTGAGATTTTGACCCGGTTGGTCACCGATACAAAATTATTATTAAAATTCTCCCCCATCCACATTTCTGGACCAAGGTAATGATCCTTACAATCAGGCAAATTAGTAATATAACTTATTCTTGCCCACCAAAAATTTCCTGAGAAATGGTGCATTGGCCATCTAGTTAAAAAACAACCTACTGCATCATATTTTTTGAGTAATTCTAAGCTAATTCTCCATTTACTGATTGTGTAAAAATCTAAATTTTTTCGCCACACTTGACTTGAACAAAAAGGGTCTCTAGAGACTCCTTTTGAGTGAAAATAAAACATATAACTTTCATCTTCTATATGATTCGAAAATCATTGACTGCAAATTTTTCTTTTAAATTATCCTTTGATTTAAATATTAAAAATTTGTTATCAGGGTCGTATTCTTTTAATTTGTTCTTTAATATAGGATTATTGTCATCGAGACTTATGTATATTAATAATTTATTAGAGGCTGTATATAATCCACTAGAATGCAGTAAATCAAATTGTTCGCAAAAAACATCAATATAGTGATTCATGCAAGCTAGATGGTATACTCCTGTTATACTCTTCATTTATTATTCCCCAAAAACAGTATTATGTACATGGTTATATTATACCTAATTATTTATGGAGTTCAACTATATTATCAGCTTTCTACTCTGTCTTCTGGTTTGTAGTGTTTGATTCTGTCGTGCCATATCGGTGATGCTAGCAACAAGCCAGGCTTCAATTCTCCACTCCTGGTCATTTTGAACATATGTGACACCATCTACATTGCCAATGTTCTCAACAAAGACATCTGTGAGCATACAGAACAATTTCGTAGCTAGCTCACAGAAGGAAGCTATCATATAAATAGTTATTGTTTTTTACCGAAATTTCAAAGAATTCGTTGATTCAACATTGATATACGTCATGTTGTATATATAATAGTTGAATGAATATATTAACAACTAGTGGGCCAGTAATCTTAACCCCTCGATCTAGCAGCTCGGAGCTGTCTGGGAGAAATGATGATACAGATAGGTATCAACAAGAATATACTTCAATGTCTCCTGTGTGTCTGTATGGGATCGCTAAGAGGTCCAGTTGTGGTGTGTATCACAACTATGAGTTGAGTGTCTAAATACATTTATATGAAAGTTTTATTCCTAGCCACCAACGAGGTTAAATGCGGTATAGCGACATACACAGATCAATTGAGATCAAAGCTCTCGTGCGATAATGATATAGTGGCACTGCCAGACAAATCGAAACC
>Ga0114994_10004218_pt1 | contig 10448 bp, 10 predicted proteins | sample ArcticOcean_MG_C_9_FD_87043 | JGI IMG/M metagenome (GOLD analysis project Ga0114994, IMG submission 87043) | Marine microbial communities from western Arctic Ocean - ArcticOcean_MG_CB2_152 | ecosystem: Environmental > Aquatic > Marine > Oceanic | place: Arctic Ocean: Canada Basin | collected... | reverse complement strand
TCCTCTTGTAACTAATATGGTGTTTAATGATATTGGCCCAGGAAATTGCGAAGATATGCTTTGGCAGAATGTAATTGATTCAGTAAGTGAAATTGAACAAAATGAAATAGGAGTAAGTGTAACGCAGAGTTACCAATACACAAAACTAAATGCCAGACCAACTATTATAACTAGATGGCAAGGTATTAAAACTGCTAATGGCAGTGAATTTAGAATTGGGTTAGGCGAAGGCATTCCAGGCAGTAAAAACACTCCACCCATTATGACAGGAAACTTTAAAACAGGTGTACAACTTAACTGTAATACATTGAAAATACAATCAGTTAACCTAGGTGTCATAGAGGGTGAATTTGCAATTGAAAAAGATGGTAAATGGTACGCTTTTAAAATAGGAGATGAAGTTGTCAAACAAACTACCTAGTAACGCATGTGCCTATCCTTTTAAAGCAGGTATGATTATGCATGGCGTTCCAACAACCCCATGTTGTAGATTCCATGATCGTTTTCTAGCAGAAGGTGACAAGGAACACGTTAATGTATATGGTGAGATGTTTACTGATATACGTGATACTATGATGCGCAATGAATGGCACCCTGGTTGCTATAAATGTAAAGCAGATGAAGAAACAAAAGGAAGCAGTATGCGTACTGAAGCTGACGAGTTCTTTACAGATTTTACAGATGAAGTAAGGTTAGAGTACTTAGAAATTACAGTAGGCAGATTATGTAACTTAGCCTGCCAAACATGCGGACCAGAGTTTAGCCATACATGGGATAAAGACTATCTCAAATACAACAAAGAATCTCAAGCTGCAATTGATCTAATTACAAAGCTAAAAAAGAATCAGGTAGTTGATTTTGACTCAATTGATTTGGATGCACTCAAGCATTTAAAGCACATGAAAGTAACTGGCGGTGAACCATTTTTACATCCACAGTTTATGAAGTTTGTTGTAAGACTAGCAGAAGCAGGATTAGCGCCACAGATACACATGGAAATTTTTAGTAACTGTACATGGTGGCCTGCAAAAGCTGAATATGATGCACTGTTTCAATTCAAAGAACTTATACTTAGTATGAGCATTGATGCACATGGCAAGTTAAATGACATGATACGTTACCCTAGTAAATGGGACAAAGTAGAAGACACATTAGACAAATGGTTAGAGTTTAAAAAAGAACATCCAGAGAAAGTACGAGTCAATATTGCATGTACAGTAAGCGTAATGAATGTACTTTACCTATATGACTTTGTTGTGTGGGCCAGGAATGTAAAACGAGTAAATAATGTTATACTACAAACAGTATACGAGCCACACAATCTAAGTGTAACACACTGGCCTGATTGGTTCAAAAAGAAGTTACTAGATGCATTTCGATATCAATACAACGAAACTATTATTAATCCAAACCGTGTAAACAAGATGAAGAAGCTTGTTGAAGATATGTGCAACCCAAATGATGCAGAGGACCTTAGTGCATTATACCTTGCTAATCTAAAGCACATATGGAAGATGCGTGGATTTGACTTCAACGAGCCGTGTTTACGTAGGCTTAAAACTTTGTGCGAAGCAGAGTACAAAGATTCGATAGAGTATATAAATTACTAACATGACAATTAAAAAACAAGATCTAAAGAAATCAAACACGTTCTGTATGTTGCCGTTTATGCACATCTATGGCACTGCTGGTGGCGACATGGTTCCATGTTGTGAAGCACAAGAAATCCCATTAAACAACCCAGGCGAAACAGCAATTGAAAGCTGGAATAATGACAACTATAAAGAGCTAAGAAGGGCCTTAGCAAATGACGAAAGACCGGAACGCTGCGCAGTGTGCTGGCACAACGAGGACAGTGGAATCGTTAGTAATCGCGAACAATGGGAACATGACAATTGGGAAACATTCTCTGACTTAATAGACGTAAACGACGATTACAGCGTCAACAACCCGCCTTACTGGGTGGAACTTAAAGTAAGTAACTTCTGTAACCTAAAGTGTATTATGTGCAGTACACACAGTTCTTATAAGCGTGTAGCTGATCTAGACATCATTAGCAAGTATACACAAGATGGATACGAAACACGATTATTACGTCCAACAGATTTGTTTGCCAGTTTAAATGAATGGCCAGAATTGTGGGATCATGTACATACATTACAGTTTACAGGTGGCGAACCTATTATTAACAAAGAACATTACGAGTTATTAGCAGGCATCCCAACAGAAGCAAAGAAGCGTATACGTCTACGTTATGCAAGTAACTTAACTTACCTCAAGTTTAAGAAATATGACTTGATTAAGATATGGAATGAATTTAAACATGTCAACATTAAAGTTAGCATGGACGGAATTGGTGATGTATATAATTACATCAGACAAGATGGTGATTGGGATATAGTGTATGCTAACATGTTAGCACTAAATGACGAACCGGGAATTGATGTTGCAGCAGGTATTACAGTACAGGCACACAATGTATATCAAATGCCAGAGTTTTTTCAGTTTTGGAAAGATTCTCCGGTTGACTTAAAATTTATAACTGCTAATATACTACAAACACCCAATTACCTGAGCCCTGCAATCTGGCAAGGTGACTACAAAACAGCAATAATTAAAAAGTTGCGATCGCACCAAGTCGAACATCCAGAGATGGATAGGTTCGCTACTTACATGGAAAATAATACAAGTAGGTACATGATTTATGCCAGAATGCGTAAATACACAAGAGACATCGAAGGAAGATATCCCCAGGATGCAACTCTAAAAAAGATGGTTAAAACCTATCTAAACTTACCCCTCGAGGGGATGGATATAGTAGCGGAGAATAACAAATGAATTATCAAGAATCACTTGACGCAGCAGCCAAGTTTAAAATTACTGCAAGAAACTATGCTGATACACCAGTACCAGCAGAACTAGTACAACACTTATTGGACATTGGAACAGGTGGACCATTTAAGCAAGGTAGACGATATTTTGACTTAGTAGCAATACAAAGCCCAGCGTTATCAAAAGCAATATGGATGCACTCAGCTCGCCCAGGCGAAGATGCTGAACTGCTCAGAGAACAGAAAATATACAACGATGGTACACCAGTTACATTAGTTGGCAACGCACAAGTGTTGGCACCAGTGTTGTTTGCATGGGTACAACTAGCTAAACCAACACCAGTTGAACCAGACGAACCATATTACACAATGACTGAAGCTGAACTACAGAAAGACGAACAATTAAACACGTTTACTGGAGTAGGTTCATCAATGGGAATGATGGGATACGAAGCTAACAGACTTGGACTACGTACAGGTAACTGCTTATGTTTTGATAACGTTGAAGTTGGAAAAATAGTAAAAGCACACATGCTAGAAGTTCATGGTATTACTTATAATGAAAATGACAGCGTTGCATTGTTGTTAGGTTGTGGATATCCTAATCCAGATATGAATATTAGAGAACATCCTATGATTACAGATCATGATTATCATACTAAACCATACGACAGAGATGACCCAAAAACTTATATCTTAACTAATTTAAACATGGACGCATAGGAAAAACACATGCAACAAGGCCAGAAAAATTGGGAATACGACCACGTAGAAAATGCGTGGCCAATCGTACATGCATTTCTCCCACTAGACAAAGAATACAACGACACACCAGTATTGAAACAGAAGTTAGGCATTTTACAAAGTGTAGAATGTAACAATCATTTAAGAGGAGGTGTTGTTAATATTTATAATCTCCATGATACTAGTTGGATTATATCAATGCAAAAACTTGGTTACAAGTATGCTTGTGTTTGGTTCGAAGGAGTATGGCCTGACAGTACAGAGTTTAACTTAAAGTTGCTAGATGAAATTGATCGTTATAATAAAGAAGATCCAGAGTGGGTAGTAGCAGGGCAATTACAATGCAATGAACACCCACCTGGAAAATCTGCCGATTATGAAGATTTACATAAGAACGCAAGTTTTAATGTTTATCCATATTTTTTAAGAACAATGATTATTATAAACCTAAAGAAATGGGATGAAAATAAACGTCCTAGTCCATTCTTTAAACCAGCACATCATCCACAATGGATTAATTACGATCCTAGTATTGATCATGAGGATAGTTCTTATAGATTAAACGCAGACCCAGAATGGAAGTTTGCTGATGGACAAGATGCAGTAATGATTTGGCAACACAATTATGGTGCAAGTTGGGTTCAGTGGAGTTTTGTACGTGACCTTACAGTATGGGGAATCTCAGATGCACTCATGGAACGAGTATATATTACTAGACCATACATGGGACCCAAAGAACTAGAAAAAGGTATTACTGGAAAAAAGTATGACAGTGAACAAGTATCCAGGCAAGGCAATAAGCTAATAAAACGTATGTTTGAGCCAACTAGTCCTATCTACTTTGTTAACACAGAGCCTAGTAGCCCAAGTATTTCACAACAAGCACTAGATACTAACTTTGAGCAGTATGTAGGCTGTACGGCGGGATTTAAGCTTCTGTACTATGCTTACAAGTACGGTATGACAGAGAATACACGCTTTGTATGGTTTGATTTTGATGCTGACAGTGTACAGTTTAAGCGTGATACAATAAAGCATTGGAACGGAGAAGACTTTCCTGAATGGGTAGACACATGGGTTCATGCACATCCAACTTGTAATACAGGCTTGCTACATCTAGTAGCAGAACGTTGGCCTAATGTAATTGGTCAGTTTGATGGAACACAAAGTTGGTTAGCATTTTGGAATCGTGTTAAGGAATGTGAACATGAATTCTTTACAAACGACCTAGTTTATAATCATGATGATATGTTTGATGCAATGACTGATTGCAAAACATTCTTCTGGAGTAGTAACATTTATAGTTACATTACACCAAAACTAATGGCAAAACCATTTGAATTAGAAAGAAGCTTTATGCGTATGATGGACCGAGTTAAAAACACAAATGCAGACAGTTGGTTTAGTGGTACAGACGTAAGCGATAGCGACTTAATGTGCCCAGCACGAGTAGTATTAAGTGCAACAGATAATCAAGGAATAGGACTAGAATAATGAATTTAACATTTAAAAGCGCAACACAAGATCCAACATTGGTACACTTATATTTCAATGAAGTGATTAATCCATGCTTAAAAGACGAACCCGAGTATGCAGGTAAGCTAAAGAAATTAATGCAAATTAATCTAACTAACAGCACAGACTACCCACACATTAATACAGACAAGTTTAGTCATGGAAATTTCAATGATATGATGCAACGCATCTATAAACTTGGATTCAAGTATACAGTGGTATGGTTTGATGGAAGTTGGCCCGGTGCCGAAGAGTTTGAAGAAGAACTACTGAATCAAATTAATAATGAATGGAATGACACAAAGTGGCTAGCTGCTGGACATATAATTAATAATATCGAACAAGGCGATGCACCGCATTGGCATGAACAATGTATAGTTATTAACATGGAAGCCTGGGCAGAAATTGGAACTGATTGGGACCTTTCTTTTTGGAATTGGGAAAACAGGTCCTATCCTCGCTATATGGCTAGTAAAGAAAGTCATCATGGTGACTACACTCCTCTTTGGATGGCTGGTGAACATGCAATTATTGAAGAGCCGCTGGATTCAGTTAAGCATACAAACAATCCAGATGAAGGACCATTGAACTCATTGTTTCCTATTGCATTCTCACATGACATGTATATTCATAGTTTTAACCAAGAAGTTCGTAGACATAAGATTTGTATATATCCAGAAGACGATATTGAATTTACAAAAAGTTGGTTGTTCGATTATGATTTTAACACTAGCTATACACTAGACGAAAGTCGTAGTTTTGGGTACGACAAAGTACAAGATGACAAGCGTGAATTGTTTCAATATAAAGTAATGGATACACATATCATGTATGTTACAAATACTGAAAATGTACCACACGATGACCCACTAGGAATTGATACGTTGATAGTACCTTGCAGCGGCCTGCATCAATATAAACATGTAAGCAATAACAGAGATACAATCAAGCGTGTATTATGGACAGACTTTAGTCCGTTTGGCATAGGCTGGCAAGAGTTTGTATTAAAAAATTGGAATGGATTAGAATTTGATAAATTCTACAAAGATAATTTTAATGTAATTACAGACCTTGGGTTGCCAAGTGCTGAATTTATTAACTATGATGAACAGAATGCATTAGACTTTATTGACAGTTATGACAGTGAAGAAGATTGGTTAGAGCATTGGGATTTTATTAGAACCATAGATCATCAATTTGTTAAGATTGATATTGTAAAAGAATGGGACCGCTTAGTAGAATTAGTCGGCAAAGACCATGTCTTACTAGCGCAACTAAGTAACATCTGGCAGTATGAAATTAACTATGTAAACACACCAGCATTTACTGCTCAAGCTGCATTTGTCGATTTAATGAATGGGCTACTGTTAAACAATAAGATTGTGTACTTCTCTGGAGACACACCAAACGGGCAGTTCTTTGAGCATCAAGATATGCGTCTACTACCTGGAATTATGTAAGAGGAACAAAAATGGAAAATATGATTGATTATAAACGACTAGCGTATTGGGAAGCAATTGACGAAGAGTCAAAGGAATGGTTTTATACCAACGAGCGTAAACATTCACAACGTTCTCCAGCTAGTGCAGATGAAGTACAACTTGAATTAGAAGATGAAGAAGATCATAACTATATTATTGACAACACAAGAGTACCGTGGGTGCCACTACCAGAAATTAATGTTCCATGGGAAGACATTCATAAGGAAGCTATTCATTTGCTTGAAACAGAATGTTTTAGTTTGCATAGAGCAAATAGCGGCGGTGGATGGATGAGTCTATGTATGCATGGGATGAGCAGTGTGCATACAAATTGTCCTGAGGACTACGGACTACCAGATGAAGCAGAAGAACATTTAAGTGACTGGACTGATATTTCAAAGTTTGCACCTATAACCAAACAATGGATGCAAGACGAGATGTTGTATGAGGAGTTTAGCCGAGTTAGGTTCATGGCATTGCTTCCAGGCGGCTGGATTAGGCCACACCAAGACAGAGAACGAATGACAGGCTTAGGTGCAACTAATGTAGCCATTAATAATCCAGATGGCTGCAAGTTGGTTATACAGGACTACGGAACTATGCCGTTTGAACCTGGACTAGCAATGAAAATAAACACTGGTCATTTCCATGCAGTATGGAACCGCAGTGATGAACCACGTATTCATATGATATTTGACGGCGGACCAAGTAAAGAGTTTAAGAAAATAGTTAATAGTAACTACGTGAAAATGCACAATGCCTAAATGTACTATATTTAAAAATGGAGTAACAATAGGACCAACTGGTGCTGTCAGGCCATGTTGTGCATTTAAAGTTCACAAGGACACTGAAAACCTATACTGGAAAGATGACTGGGTAACACGTCACAATGAATGGGATAAAGCACAAGAAGAAAACTGGATACCAGAATGTAAAGAATGTGAAGTAGCAGAATCAATGGGTACTGAAAGTTTACGAATGATGTACAACGATAGACTTGAACATGAAGTAGGTATTAAGCATTGGGATTTTAAGATTAACAACACTTGCAATTTTGCGTGTAGAATGTGCAACCAGACTAGTAGCAGTACATGGGCTAATATAATTAGAGATAATCCAGAGGAATGGGATGCATATTATAATGACAAACATAATACACGTTGGACAAAAGAATCATTAGAGTTTACCAATCTCATGTTAGATGCTAGCTATGTAAAGTTTACAGGCGGTGAACCATTTATGATCCCACAAGTTAAGAAGATAATACAACGCTTAATAGATGAAGATGTTGCACCTGCAATTACACTAGAACTTATTACTAACGGAAGCCATGATTTAACAGCATGGAATCACTTGTTTGAGAAATTCAAACGTGTGAATATAAATATAAGTATCGAAGCAGTAGGTGCTAGATACGAATACATAAGACCCGGTGCAAGCTGGTTGACAACAAGCAATAACAGTGTTATATTTAATAAACGAAGTCCTGCAAATTGTTACTTAACTGTGACTATTTTGCCAATGGTGTTTAATAGAAATAATATGCATGAAGTAGTGGATTGGTGCAAAGAAAATAAAATTATGCATCATATATCTGTTCCAGTAATCACGCCTAAGTTTATGGCACCTAATGCATTAGAAGATAGCACACTAAAAGCACGTTTGATAAAGCAAAGTGAGATACTAGATAAGATTCATAGTACAAATTATAAGGAATTCATTTAATGGCAATGAACCATCAGCCTAATAAAAAAGATAAAGAAACAGAAGACTTGGTAGCAGCATTCCTCAAAAAAGGCGGCAAGATTACTAAACTTAAGACTAAAGAAATGGCACCAGAGCTTGGCATTAGTAATAGTAGCTGGAATCAAAAACTAACCAAAGCAGAAAAAGACGCTAAAAACGGCAACTAGTTTTGGAATAAATAGTAGCAGAGAACAACACATGAAACAGCTCGAAGCAATCATCACACGATACATAACTAAAATATTTGGCAAGCCAGATGTGGTTAAGTATTTGTCTGGCAAGACTCGTCAACCAACAGAGAATAATAATGAAAACAACAAAACCATTACCAAGTGATACTTTTTGTGTATTACCATTTATGCATGTTGCTACAAATGCAGCTGGAAGCTTTAGGGTATGCTGCAATAGTAACCCAAACGCAAATCAGATTATAGACGAATCAACAGGCAAACCATATAAAATATATAAACACGATGTAGAAGAAGTATGGAACAGCCCAACTTATACAAAGATACGTCAAGAGTTTATTGACGGTGAGAAGCCTGCAATGTGTGTACGTTGCTTCCGTGAAGAAGATGCAGGCATACGCAGCCCACGTGCAGGGTTTAACGAAAAATGGTGGACAGACGATGTTAAAGTAGACGTTAAGATACCAGTGGACGTTCGTTACGTTGACTTACGATTAGGTAACTTATGCAACCTCAAGTGCCGCATGTGCAATCCATGGGCCAGCAGCATGTGGGTTAAGGATTGGAATGAAGTTGTACCAACAGCTAAATTAGATCCACCTAATCCACTTGGCGAAGATCAATTAGCATTTATGAATATTATGACAGAATGGCCAGACTACAAAAAAACTGGCTTGAATTTCCAAGATATAGCACATACAGTGGAGGAGATATACCTAACAGGAGGTGAGCCCACTTTAGCAACCAGCCAATACAAATTATTGGATTACTGTATGGAAAATGATCTGGCGGGGGGAATTAAGCTCAAGTACAATACCAATCTAACTAACATACCGCCTAAGATGGTAGAGTACTGGAGCCACTTTAAACGAGTTCAACTTAACTGTAGCATTGATGCAGTTGGCGCACGTGATAGATATATCCGTTACCCAAGCAGTTGGAAAGCAGTAGAAAAAAACTTTGATGCACTTAATAAACTAGACAATGTAGATATTCAGATTCATTGTACAGTACAGGCGCTGAACATTTGCGCAATGCATGAACTATTTGATTTTGCAGAGTCACGTGGGCTTGACGGAGATCAAGTATATCTTAATATATTGAATCACCCAGATTGCATGAACATACGTGTGCTCCCAAAATTCCTAAAAGAAAAAGCTGCCCTTAGTTTGCTAAAATACAAGCACTGGCCTAAAGTTACAGATGTAGTAACTTATATGATGGCTGAAGACTGGCATACTAAACTATGGACAGAATTTGTTGATTACAATCTAAAAATGGATACATTGCAACGCGGTAGTTTACTAGAAGCTTGTCCAGAATTTAAAGGCTTTATAGAATGAATAAAACTATTCTCTGTACAGGTAATCCTGACACAGGTGTAGCAAGTGCTATAGCTAAACGCTGGCCCGACACTACATTTGTTGGGAGAAGTACATGGGGATACGATTTAACTGAAAATGGCTACAGAGAGAAGCTTGCAGAAAAGGCTCTTAACTTTGACGTCTTTATTAACTGTAGTGCATTATGGCGCTTTAATCAAACCATGGTACTAGATGTAGTCTATAAAATGAGTTTAAGACACCTTAAACGACTACATATAGTTAATTTAGGCTCCACAACTGACCGGGCCACGAAAGGTTCTGATTGGTTATATCAGCAAGAAAAGAAAGCATTACGCAGTACAAGCAATGCAATGGGACTAAAAAGCATTTGGCAAGGCGGACCTAAGGTAAGTTATGTTACATTTGGCACATTAGAGAATAATGCACACAAGCACCCAGGCAGAAAAACAATGACACTAGACGAAGCAGTTGATTTAATTGAATATGTAATCAACATGCCAGATCATTTATCAGTTAATGAACTTAGTGTGGATCCATTACAATGTCCAATCGATTAGCAGTAGTAATGTATTGTCCTGGAGCGGGCGGTGCATTTTT
>Ga0114994_10004217_pt1 | contig 10449 bp, 10 predicted proteins | sample ArcticOcean_MG_C_9_FD_87043 | JGI IMG/M metagenome (GOLD analysis project Ga0114994, IMG submission 87043) | Marine microbial communities from western Arctic Ocean - ArcticOcean_MG_CB2_152 | ecosystem: Environmental > Aquatic > Marine > Oceanic | place: Arctic Ocean: Canada Basin | collected... | reverse complement strand
GTAATAGTTTTTATATTGTAATCTATTGCTAGTGCTGGATAGCCGCTGACGCAATGCAGGATCGCTAGCTCAGCGCAACCAGCGCCTTGAGCCGCCGCAATGGCTTCTGCAATTTCTTCCAGATTAGCCATTCCAGTTGAAATAATCATTGGCTTGCCTGTACTGGCAACATACTCAATTAATGGAAGATCAATTGCTTCAAAGGACGCAATTTTATACGCTGGTGCATTCAGATCCTCCAAGAAATCTACTGCAGTATTATCAAAAGGCGAGCTAAAAATTGTAATCCCTATTTTTGCTGCATGCTTAAATAGCGTTTCATGCCATTCCCAAGGCATATGTGCTTCATTGTATAAATCAAATAATGTATTCCCATCCCAAAGTCCACCTTTGATTTGAAAATCTGGCTCGCTGGATTCCAGGGTAATTGTTTCAGCTGTGTAAGTTTGCAATTTCACTGCGTCAGCATTAGCTAATTTTGCCTCCTCTATAATCTTCATTGCGGTTTCGATGCTGCCGTTATGATTGGCAGAAAGCTCGGCAATCACATAGGGAGAGTGGTTTTCAGAAATAACTCTATTATTAATTTCTATCTTAGGATTTATCATTATTAAACCAATCTTTTTGTAATAAGCTATAGCAAATTATATCGTGATATCTTGAGTCATGCGCTGATTGCTTTTGTGCAATACCCTCTTGATGAAAACCTAATTTTATATGAAAGTTTTGAGAAATAGCATTTGTATGTAGAGCTTGTCCATATATTTTTTTTAACTTTAAATCTTTAAATGCGTAACTGAGGGCGCATTCACCCATTCTGGTACCAGTCCCTTTGGGTGCATCGGGTGCAGAATAAAAACCCCATTCTGCCGAGCCACCCTCAGCTAATATTGTAAAACTGACATATCCCATAGCACAATTATTTTCCTCATAAATCATGGGTTGAAAATTTGGATCAAGAGAATTTGATGAAAACCAATCTATATGCTCTGAGGGCGAAATAATATGTTGAGAAAGCATTGACTTGCGAATTGAGGGGTGGTTTCTCCACTTCAGTAATAGCGTTAAATCTTTTTGCTGCAGAGATCTCATTTATCAATCTTGAGTTACATTAAGAAACGAGCAGCCCTGCTCGCTCCCTTGCCATCAGCTAAATTTGCTGCAACTTGAGAGGCTTGCGTTAAATTAAATTTGCTCATGTAAAAATCAATAGCTTTGCTAATATCATACCCTTCACTAAAATCTTGATCTATGACGATAGAGGCTTTAGATTGATGAAGCGCTTTAGCTCCATGTAATTGGTTCTGTGCTGCTACGATAGAGATTGAAGGCGTGCCAAGAACACACCTTTCCCAGGCTGACACTCCAACCCCGCCAATAACTAAGTCTTGTTTTAATAAAATCTCAGCCATATTGCTCACATCTTTTAAGAGCAATGAGTGAAAGTTAAGTCCTAAAAGTTTTTTTTGAATAACAGGGAGGTGCGGAGACACACTTGAAATAATAGTTGAAACTGTGCAGTCATTCGCAAGACCATACTTCTCAAGCTTTTCTAATATATCTAAGGTTAAGTTTTTAGGATCACTGGCTCCTATGCTAATAAGAATATTTTTTAACCCTTTATTTTTAAGTCTATTTTTTAGAGATATAGGTCTTGCCACAAGAAATTCCTCTCTAATCAAGCAGTGATGAATTCCAGCAAGAATAATAGATTGGCTTGGAATCAATGATTTATAGTGCTCCTTAGTTTTCCCCAAATTGCCATCAAGCAAGATATCACAATTGTGGGTTCTATTTGCTAAATCATCGATAACCATAATTTTTGTTTTAGTGCCTTTTACTTCATTTTCCCATTCAAAATCTATGGAATAATGATCAACCACCAGCCAATCTGCCTTGACTGTCGCAATAATGTTTTTAGTCAATTTTGCATCCTCATTCCAATTAAATGGAGAGTCGGTATTAATTTCAAATAGCTCATAACCCATTGCCGAAATTTTTTTTACAAGATTTTTTTCAAGTTTATTGCAAATAAAATAGCATCTATGAGAATATTTTGAGAGCTCATCAGCTAAAGTCAAACATCTCATTAGATGGCCATGGCCTATTTCTAGGGATGCATCTACCCGAAATGCATAGCTGAACTGATGCATGGACTAAATAATAACCTTTTTAAGAGTTTCAATTACATAATTTTGATCATCTAGAGATAGAGTTGAGTACATAGGTATACTTAATGCTCTTTGATGATAAGCCTCAGACTCGGGGCAATAACCAGCTTCAAAACCCATTGATTCATAAAAAGGTTGCCTGTAAACCGGAATGTAATGCAAATTAACTAAAATTCCGCTGTTGCGAAGCTCGTCATAGATTTCTGGTTGAGTTTTTTTAATCTTATTGAGATTAAGCTGAATTATGTAAAGATGGTAGCTTGATAGAGTATCAGGGTGCTGCCAAGGTCTATGTAAGGGCAAATCAGCTAACTCTTGATTGTATCTACTTGCAATCTCATTCCTTTTTTTAATGATTAGGTCTACTCTTTTTAGCTGACTTAAGCCCAATGCAGCAGCAATGTCAGTCATCCGATAGTTATATCCTAAGCATACTTGCTGATAATTCCATATTTCATTTTCAGGCCTTGTATCCATTTCAGCTGGATCAGCTGTGATGCCATGGCTTCTAAGCTTAACTAACTTATTGGCTAAATCACTATTATTAGTTAAAGCAGCGCCTCCCTCTCCAGTAGTAATAATTTTAACTGGGTGAAAGCTGAAAACGGTAATATCACTAAACTGGCAGCTTCCAACCTTAGAATGCATATAAGAGCCACCAATCCCGTGTGATGCATCTTCTATAATTTTAAATCCATATTCTTTACTGAGCTCATGAATCTCTTGCATTTGACAAGATTGACCGCTTAGATGAACTGGCACCAAAACTTTTGGAAGATTATTATTAATCTTAGCCTTCTTTAGTTTGGATTCCAGCTGATCAATATCCATGTTGTATGTTTTAGGATCCATATCCACAAAATCTACCATTGCTCCGCAATAAATAGCACAATTGGAAGAAGCAACAAATGTATTCGGGCATGTCCAAAGAGTGTCTCCTGGACCAAGATCAAGGGCCATGCATGCAATATGCAGTGCTGATGTGGCGCTATTAACAGCAATCGAATGATTTGAGCCCGTATAATCACACAAAGCCTTTTCAAATGCGGGTACTACCGGACCTTGAGTCAGCAGCTCAGAGTTAAGTACCTGAACAACTGCTGCGATATCATCCTGTGTTACTTCTTGTCTGCCATATTTAATTCTAATATTTGTCATTGCGTACCTTATACATTAAATTCAACACTCCTCTAAAAAAACTTTTCCAGAATACTGCCCTGATTTATATGCTAGATTGAGAATAAGTAAATTTTCATTAGAAACTATTTCAGTATTCTCACGATAGTTAATCTTTGCTCCTGTGAATGACTCATAATCTGTGCAGGGAAGCCAGCTGTCAACAGGATAGTCTGAAATTGCTTCAAGTTTAATTTTAGACGAACAATTTTGCAATAACTCTTTATAGGGATTGACTCCATCATCTTTGCCGAAGTGAGGGCTTGAGTAAAAATGCCCATAACTTTTGGGCTTCATAAGATAATCACACCCTACTAAAATAGCTTTTTCAAATCCAAAATTAATGGCTAGCCCTACAGCGGCTTGAAGTCCGCCACCTAAAAAACTAAATTCTGAGCATGCATCAATATGGTTTGTGTCTGGGGCCCTTTTACCAAAATGATGGAGATAATATGTATTTTTGAACCCCCTGCTTATAATATTTGTAAAACTGGTAAAAAGATTTATATCTGGATAATGGGCGATTTGAGACCTCAATAGATTGCCTATAATATTTTCTTCGTATTTTAATGAGTAAGGATTTTTAAAAAACTTATAGAATGAGAAGGGCTCAGGAACGATATAAGCGCAAACATCAAGCAGGTGAAAATCACAATGAAGCACTAAATGATTAATTGCTATAGTCGGATGTTCGGCAAAATATGAAAAATCTATATTTTTAACGGAAGACCCGTTACCAAAGATATAACAAGTTTTTCCATGAAACTTGTTTTTAAATATTTCATTGCGCTCTAAAATAGGTTTTAAGATAGGTTTTAGTATGGTATTTAGCATTTTTAATTATTCGCGATTAATATTTCATGGTACGTTAGTGGCTAGATATATCACCGAATTATCGTCAATCTAAATTGAATTAAGGTTTTAGTGACTCTCATGAATTGCCAGAGATCTTGTCCTGTAAAATATCATTAGCTCTATTTAAATCTTCCTCTGAATCGATATCAATACTATCGTCGCGACTCATAATGTATGGCAAGCTTCCATTTGAAGGAAACCCTCCTCTCGATTCAAAATCATGGATTGAAAAAATATACATTGCTCCATTTGGGATAAATGCGTCTTGAAGATCCTGGCGACGTTCATTAGACAGTCTTTCATCAAACAAAGAAGATAGCTCGCCATTGCTAGGGTTAATTAAGAACGACTTATATGGAGATTTATTTAACTTCACCACACTTATTGAAGAGGTGTATGATTTTTCTTTCATTGCTTCTATTGCTTCCTGGATATGCTTACTATTTCGCAGTGGTGATGTTGGTTGCAGATATGCAATAACTGTATTTTGTTTATCAAGATTACTTGGCAACTTAGAAAGAAAATGACTCACGACATCATTTGCAGACGCTTCATCTGATGCGAGCTCTTGAGGTCGTTCAATAATATTTAACCCGTACTTCATTCCTATCGCAAGGATTCTATTATCATCAGAAGAAATCCAGATTTCATCAAAATTTTTTGTATTATGAGCAGCTTGAATTGTGTGCTCCACAAGAGGTAGCTTATTAAGCAATTGCATATTTTTGTTTAGAATCCCTTTTGAGCCTTTTCTTGCGGGAATCAAAGCGATAATTTTCATTTTATTAAAACAGTCAACTGTTGTCTCCTATAATTTCTTGATACGAGCCAAATCGTTTCACACATCCAGACTCTAATTCTATAATTTTAGAGCAATTTTTTAGCGTGGTCAGCCTATGAGCAACCATCAAAATTGTTAAATCTGAACCAAGATTGCTAATCGCCTGCATAACTTCAGCCTCTGTTTCATTGTCTAAAGCGCTAGTAGCCTCATCAAAGATTATGACAGTTGCTTGCTTATATAGCGCTCTTGCAATCCCTATTCTTTGTCTTTGGCCGCCACTCAATCTGACTCCTCGCTCTCCCACAATTTCATCTAATCCCAAGGGTCTGCTATCAATGAATTCAAGAATCATAGCTTTATTAGCTGCATCTCTTACCCTGTCCATATTGATTTGATTGGATGGGACCCCGAATGCAATATTCTCCGCGATAGAGGAGTCTGCCAGAAAAATTGTTTGCGGAACATGGGCAACACATCTTCGCCATGCCTTGAGGCTTTCAGAATGAATTACAATATCATCCACAACAATGGATCCATGTGTTGGCTCTAATAATCCCATTACTAGGTCCAGTGTTGTGCTTTTACCGCTTCCGGTGGAGCCAATTAGTCCAATGCGCTCGCCTTGCTTAATTTCAAAACATAAATTTCTTAAAATCATGGGATGCTCTAATCCATAGCTAAATGAAATATTTTTAAGTGAAATAGAATTTTTGAATCTCAGTGGTTCTGGCTCAATATCCTTATAATCAATAGGTAGAGGCTGGTCTAATAGCTCGATAACATCCTCAAGAGAGGCTTTGCTTCCGGCAACAACCGACCAATTGCCATATATTTGCTGCATTAGTGGCAGCATTCGCTGAGCGCCTAATGCCATCATGCCTAGCAAGGGAAGAGCTGATGCAATTCCACCTTCTTTTTGAGCAAGGGCTAGAACAAAGATTGAAATAAGGACCATTCCTAGCGATTCCATTGCAAAGCGCGGAGCCTGATTCATAAACCTATTTTCTCCATTTGCCATCATTAACTTTAGAATTGCACTTCTATATATTGCTGTATAAATTTTTTGAGTGCCATCTAGAAGCACATCCCTTATTGCTCCCAATCCCTCCTGTAAAGCTTTGACTACTTTTGTCTGCTCCCTAGCTATTGAGGTGCTATTTTTTTTAAACCTATGATCTGAAAATATTGCAATAAAACCATACGCTGAACCAAAGCTAGCTGCTGCAACAAATGTAATGAATGGATCTACTAGGATAAGGGTACTTAGAATAGCTAAAAATAATACCAAATTTGTTATGAAACCAGTGACAGATAGCAACACCCCTATGGCAGCATTAACTTTTTGTGTAATTCCACTAATTACCTCGCTGCTACTTCTTTTAAGATGGCTAAGAAATGGTTGATGTAATGTTTTTTGATATACCTCAATACTTAAATCTGCACCTGTTGCATTAGAGAGCCTGATGCTAATCCACAAAACAGCTAATCTTAGAATGCCTGCAAAAATTGCTGCAGAAGCAAAAACAACTGCTAGAGGAATAATAAGTTCGTCACTAGATGTGAAATTCATAATTGTATTAAGCTTTGACATGTAAGGAGAAGAAAATAATTCTTCTGGCTGAGTAATAATTGCTATGAATGGTAAAACTGCACCCAGGCTAATAACCTCAGCAAATGCCGATAAAATAGTAAGGCCTAATAATAAATAAAATTGAAACTTTCTCTTTCTGCTGATGTATCCCCAAATACCTCTAAACAAAAAGAATAGAGATGAATCTGCTTGAAGATTATTCATATTATATTTTTTTTATATGCCCAAGCTGACAAACACATATCTTTAAGATTTTTTTTTGCTTCCCATTTTAAAAATAGTTTTGCATTTTTTACATCTGCATAGCAACTTGCCGAATCTCCAGCTCTTCTCTTCATAATCTGAAAAGGAATTTTAATTCCAGTTGACTTCTCAAAAGTGGAAACTACCTCTAGAACACTGCAGCCATAGCCAGTTCCAATATTAAAGATGTTGAAATTCTTTTGAGCGCTACTTTCCAAAAACTCTAATGCGCACAAGTGAGCATCTGCTAAATCCATAACATGGATATAATCACGAATTCCTGTCCCATCAGCAGTATCATAATCATCACCATAGATATTTAAAATTGGTAACTCATTTGCAGCAACTGCTGCAATATATGGCATTAAATTACTAGGAATTCCTCGAGGGGAATCTCCAAGTAGGCCACTATCATGGCCGCCCACAGGATTAAAATATCTCAAACAAACAATATTCCATGATGGGTCATAATTCGTGAGATCTCCAAGGATATCCTCTATTTGAAGTTTGGTGCGTGCATATGGATTTTTGACCCTTGTTGGATGAAACTCATCAATAGGTAGGTATTCTGGATCTCCATAAACACTTGCACTACTGCTAAAAACTATTTTTTTAATGGAATATTTCTTCATGGATCTCAGTAGGTTGATTGTTCCAGAGATATTGTTATCAAAATATTGCAGAGGTTTTAAGTTTGACTCAGGGATTGATTTCAGTCCCGCCAAATGAACTACAGCATCAATTTGATATTTTTTAAATAATTTATCGGTAAAGTCCTTGCTTCTAATGTCCCCCACCTCAACATGAAGGCAGATGCCTAAAACATTTTTTATATGCTTGATGTTATCTATATTGCTATTTGAAAAATTATCAGCAAGTAAAACATCATGCCCAGAATTTTTTATTGCAAGGGCTACGTGGAGCCCAATATATCCTGCGCCACCTGTTAGCAAATATTTCATACTAATGCTAAGAAAAAAAAACCAAGATTAACTTTCTGTTCTTGTAAAATAAAATTGCCTAACTAAAACAAACATAACAGCCAATATAAAGCCAATTATTGTTCCAGTAATACATAAAATTGCTCTACCTGGAGCGAATTTATTTTCTGGAATATATACACTGTCAATAGTTCTAATTAGATAATCTTTGCGAACATTTGCTAACATTTTAGTCTCAAGCTGTGCCTGAATTAATGCATTGATTGAATTTCGAATATCCTGAATTTTTGTTATTGCTAATTCTCTCTCAAGATATACCAATGCCTGATCTGCATTTAAAATTGCTCGCCTTGATTCTTTCGCATTGATCTCATTGATAACAAGCGAAAGAAGGGTCGCAGCGTATTCTGGAGATTGGTGCTTAGCACCCATATTAATTAAGTAAGAGTCTGGGTCTACTTCAAAGGTTATTGTGGAAATAAACTTTTTATGAATATCAAGAAAAGATGGCATTGGACCAATCCATTTATCCTCCGAAAGGGAATAAAGTGTTTCATTGTAAATAATAGCTTTGGTAGCTGGATCATATTCCCTTAATGCCATAAGGTTGGGAAGTATGTTTGTTGTTTCCAGCAAATGTTTTGTGAAATCTCTTGCTCTCACCGTTATTTTGACATCATTGGCTTTGTTAGCTAGTTCTCCTTTATCAAAACCTATGGCACCTAAAATTCCCATAGTAGATTTCGAAGAAGGGGGCTTATCACTACCCACTTTAAGCAAGCTATCAGATTTATAGATATTTGGTAACGATAGAGCGTAATAAACTGATCCGAATGCGAAAATTCCTGAAATAAAAATAATAATTAGCTTGTTCTTCCAAAGTATTAAAAATAAATCTACCAAATTAAGTTCTTGGTTTATTTGATCTGCATTACTTACTTGATTCATTTAGTGCTCTCCATCTAAATTATTAATTAATATTATACATTTTTTTAAAATAACATTGGTGCCCAGAGCCGGACTTGAACCGGCACGAAGTTGCCTTCGAGGGATTTTAAGTCCCTTGTGTCTACCAATTCCACCACCTGGGCATAAGGTATATATTTTTAATGGAGGCTGAAGCCGGAATCGAACCGGCGTAAACGGCTTTGCAGGCCGCTGCATAGCCACTCTGCCATCCAGCCTTATCTCCTAAATGTTGCTATTGTATATGAAAGTCCTGTTTGCAAAGTAATTATTAGCGCTAAAATTAAAAAGAAATCTCCTACAAATATCATCAACCCATTATTTAAATAAAGGCCGGTGAGCATCCAGCAGAATGTTGCTAGCTGCATAGTAGTTTTTATTTTAGCCAGAAATGTGACAGTCGTTGCAGCTTCATTTCCATTTCTTGCATTAAAGTCCCGCAAGGCGCCAACCCAAAACTCTCTTGCCAACATGATGCTTCCAAGAAATGCAATAAATGTACTATCAAGGGCCAATATAAGACCTATTAAAACAAATGTGATCAAGATTTTGTCTGCAATTGGATCAAGGACTGCTCCCAATACTGAGGTCAGAGAATATTTTCTTGCTAAATATCCATCCCAATAATCTGATGCGCTTGCAAGTAATAATATAAAAAGTGCAATGCCATAGCTCTGAAAAACTACAATTAAAAAGAAAATTATTGGGCCCGCAAAAATACGAAAATAAGTCAAAATTTGTATAAAATTATTCATTTCTTTTTAAGATGTTTGTGAGTCTCAGTGGCAAGTTTAATATTAATTCCTTGAACTGTGCAGAGTTCATTTATAGAAGCTGCTCTGATCTTTTTAAGGGACTTAAAATGATTCAACAGGTTTTTCTTTCTCTGTAAGCCCAATCCATGGATTTGATCTAGCGCTGAGTACCTGATGGATTGATTTTTTTTCTTTCTGTTGCTACTAATTGCAAATCTATGAGATTCGTCTCTAATTTGTTGCAAAAGATTAAATCCTGGACTGTTTACAGGAATTTCCAGTATGCCTTGCTCAGATAATATAGTTTCTGTTGCCCTAACCCTATTAGCTCCCTTAACAATACTCAAAATAACAGGCTGATGCTGATGTTTTTCTTTCAAAATCTTTAATACTGCATTCAATTGAGCTTTGCCCCCATCTATCAAGATAATGTCTGGTAAAGAATTTTCTGCTGCCCTATTAATCCTTCTTGCTAAAACATTTTCAAGGGATCCAATGTCATTGCCCGCATAAAGTGAGGGAATGTTAAAAAGTTTATATAATTTTTTTTCTGGACCATGGTTAGAGAATTTTACTAAGGAGGCTACTGCATATTTACCAGCATGATGACTAACGTCATAGCCTTCAATTAAAAGTTTAGTTTTGTGCAACCCAAGGTAATGAGAAAGATTCTTCATTGCATGATCATATTTATCAGATATTCCAATTTTATTTTCTATGACTTGATTAGCATTAAATGTTGCTAGTTTTACAAGCTGCTTAGTACCTGATGGAGTGGAGCATGAAATATCAATTGATTGAGAAAATTTGAGCTTAATTGCTTCTCTTATTAAATTTAAATTTTTGGGCTTCATTGTAAAATTTATTTTTTCTGGCAGTGAGAAAGTATTTTGATAATAAGAAAATACAAGACTCTGGAGCAGATTATCCAAATCATCTAATAAATTTTCTTTAAAAAAGTATGTTT
>Ga0114994_10004215_pt1 | contig 10450 bp, 5 predicted proteins | sample ArcticOcean_MG_C_9_FD_87043 | JGI IMG/M metagenome (GOLD analysis project Ga0114994, IMG submission 87043) | Marine microbial communities from western Arctic Ocean - ArcticOcean_MG_CB2_152 | ecosystem: Environmental > Aquatic > Marine > Oceanic | place: Arctic Ocean: Canada Basin | collected... | reverse complement strand
GTATCAGCTGACGGAACTTTAAAAGATGGTACAGGAACTCAAGCTTTAAACGCGGATCTTGAGCCTATAAACATTCCTCCTCATAGAAAAATTTCTGTTTCAGGTGATGGTATTATTGAAATTGAACCATTAAATGGTCCTATAGGCCAGAAGGTAAAAGTGGCTCAATTAGCTACTACTTATGGCTCAGAAGTTCCTTTAGCTAAAACAATAGACGGTTTTGTTAGACCTATAGATGGTTCTATACCAGCACCAGATAATAGAACAGTTTTATTATCTGGATTTTTAGAAGGTTCTAATGTTAAATCTGTAGATGAACTAGTTTCAGGTATTGATCAATCAAGAGCTTATGAAATTAATGTTAAGTTTGTTACTACAGCTAAGGAAATAGATGAAGCTACTGCTTCATTAATGAGAATGCCTCAATAATCTAAACTTCTTTCAAAATTTGGCATATGATTTGCAATCTTCTTATATAAAATAAGAAGGAGTTCAATATGTCTAATGCAATGCACGTTGCTAAAACTGGTCTTAATGCACAAAATAGTAGAATGCAGGTTATTGCTAACAATTTAGCTAACGTAAATACAACTGGTTTTAAAAGAGATAGAGCTAACTTTGAAACTCTTTTATATCAAGTGATAAAAGCATCAGGGGCACAAACATCTGGAGAAACAAAAACTAATTCAGCTTTTTCAGTAGGTACTGGTGTTAGAATTATCAATGCTGATAAACTATTTTCTCAAGGTAATATTGTCTCATCAGAAAACTCCTTAGATGTTTCAATTGATGGTTCTGGTTTCTTTCAGGTATTAATGCCAGATGGTAGGATAGGTTATACAAGAAATGGTGCATTTGGTAGGAATGCTGAAGGCTCATTAACTACAGCTTCAGGATATGTTGTTCAACCTGAAATAGCTATACCTGAAGGTGTTACAAATATAAATATATCAGCTGATGGAATTGTATCTGTTCAAAATCCGGGTGCAGTGGAAGCTGAGGAAGTTGGACAGTTTCAGTTAGCCGATTTTCCGAATTCAAGAGGATTACAACCTATTGGACAATCAATGCTAGTTGAAACGCCAGCAAGTGGAGCGGCTGTAATTGCTAATCCATATGAAAATGGTTTTGGAAGTCTCGTTCAAGGTGCTTTAGAAAGTTCAAATGTAAATGTTGTTCAAGAACTTGTTGATATGATCGAAACACAAAGAGCATATGAAGTTAATTCCAAGGCAATATCTGGCGTTGACGATATGTTAAGATTTATTAGTCAAAACCTATAAATTATAGAAATGATAACTATGAAAAATTTATATTTTATTTTTTTAATATTTTTATTAAATGGATGTTCTACATATGTTGAAGAAACAAATAATGCTCAATTTACACCTCTAACTCCATCTTTCCAAGAGTTGAATATAATTCCAGCATCTAATGGTTCAATTTACAGTGGAAGCTCCGCCGGTCTTTTTTCTTCAGATAGAAAGGCGCATAAAGTTGGCGATATTTTGTCTATTACTTTGAATGAAACTTTTACTTCGAATAAAGCAGTTTCAAATGCTTCTGGAAAAACAGATGCTATAGGAGCTGAAGTGGGTCCAACAGGTATATTGAGAAACTTTGCTGGATTGGGTGGCAGTGCATCTAAAACCAACTCTTTTAAAGGGTCTATGTCAACTAATCAGTCCAATAGTTTATCAGGCACAATATCTGCCACAGTTGTAAGAGTTTTTCCAAATGGAAACTTAGAAATTAAAGGTCAGAAAAAACTAAGAATAACTGAAGGTACTGAATATATAAGATTAAGCGGAATAATCAGGCCACAAGATATATCTGCCACCAATACAGTTTCATCTGCAAAAATTGCAGAAGCTCAAATTGAATATGTAGGAGCGGGTGTTTTGGATAGCGCTTCTAAGCCTGGTTGGGGTAGTGCACTTTTTAGAATGATTTCACCATTTTAGGGTAACAAATATATGAAAATTTTAAAATTAAGTTTTTTGATCACTGTAATGTTTCTATCTTTTATTAATCAATTAATGGCGGATAGATTAAAAGATATGGTTAGCTTTGCCGGCATTAGGTCTAACCAGCTCATGGGTTATGGGATTGTGGTAGGACTTGATGGTACTGGAGATGCAACATTAGCACTCACTCTTCAGAGCATGCAATCTACAATGTCTCAGTTTGGAATGACTGTTGGTACAGGAGACTTAAGTGCAAAAAACTCTGCTGCAGTTATGATTACAGCAAATTTAGATCCGTTTGCAAAAGTTGGCCAACAGATAGGTATAACTGTATCTTCAATGGGTAAAGCTAAGAGTTTAAGAGGTGGAACGCTTTTAATGGCACCTTTAAAAGGTGCAGATGGTCAGACTTATGCTATTGCTCAAGGAAACTTAGCTGTAGGTGGCTTTGGTGTAGAAGGAGCTGATGGATCTTCTATGTCTGTCAACATACCTACAGTTGGAACCATACCAAACGGAGCAACAATTGAAAGAATGGTTCAAACACCATTTATAACTTCAAAAAATTTCGTTATGAACCTTCATCATAGTGATTTTACAACAGCTAATAGAATTACAGAAGAAATTAATAAAGTATTTGGCCCTGATGTAGCTAAATCTCTTGATAAAACTTCAATATCTGTGAGGGCTCCAAGTGACCCTGCTCAAAAAGTAAGTTTTATGAGCCTTTTAGAAAATTTAGAAGTTGATCCAGCTTCGCCTGTAGCAAAAGTAGTTATTAATGCAAGGACGGGAACAGTAGTAATAGGCGGAGACGTAAGAGTTACCCCAGCAGCAGTAAGTCATGGAAGTCTGACCGTAAAAGTTAATGAAGATACAAACACAACACCAGGTCAAACTCTTTACGATGATGCAGGAAACATCACAACGGCTACTGATGCAACTACCGACGCTGACACAGATATTGAAGCAGGAGCAGATAAAGCATCTGCATTTGTATTTGATACAGGAACTTCATTATCAGATATAGTTGATGCAATAAACGCCATAGGAACTACTAGTGCTGATCTAGTTGCTATTTTAGAAGCCTTAAGGGCAGCTGGCGCTTTAAGAGCTCAAATGATTATTATTTAGGTAGATAATTGATGGGAAATTCAATAATAAATTCTAATCAAATGAATGTTTTGGTTGATAACGCAACAAGCAAATCACTATCAACTGATTTATCAAATAAAAAATCTGGAGAGTTAAAAGATGTAGCAGAGCAATTTGAAGCTATTTTTGTTCATCAAATGCTTAAACAGGCAAGAAAAAGCAAGTTGGCTGAAGGTATGTTTAGCTCTGAAGCTCAGGACACTTTTAACAATATGCTTGATATGGAGTATTCCCAAGTCTTATCTAAGAAAAATAATTTTGGAATAGCAGATGCTTTAATAAAGCAATTTGACCCACATTTGCAATTAAAGGATATCAAATAAATGGCATCCTTATTTGAAATTGGTAAATCAGGTGTCCAAGCTTACAGACAAGCTTTGTCTGTTACTGGACAGAATATAGCTAACATTAATACTGAAGGGTATAATAAACGTGCTGCAGAAATATCAGAAATATCCGGTGTTTCAGGAGGTGCAACAAACGTTGCTGATCAGTCTGGTCTTGGTGTAAGAGTTGATAATATAAGAAGGTCTTTTGATACTTACTTAGCTGATAAAACAAGATCATCACAATCTGATTATGAAAAATTAAATGACTTTGTATCTAAGTTAAGTGATTTAGAAAATATGTTATTACCATCTGGAAGTGACTTAGGGATTTTTATTGGAAGGTTTTTTGATAGTTTACAAGATGTGGCGAGTAGCCCTGAGAGTATTTCGGCTAGGATTGTGTCTATGGAAGCTGGCAACGCTCTAGCTTCTTCTTTTAATAGTTATGATAAACAGTTAAACGACTTTAAATCTAGCGCCCTTAAACAAACTGAGACTCTAACTAAAGAAGCTAATTTATATATAAATCAGTTAGCCCAGGTTAATAGTTTAATTTCAAGAAGTGGATCAAAAGACGCATCAAACGATATTTTAGACGCAAGGGATCAATTACTTTTAAATCTATCAAAAGTTTTAAACTTTACAGTTGACTATGAGAAAACAGGTGAAGTTAATGTAAGAATAGGAGATTCTGGGAGTGGAACGCACTTAGTAGAAAGAAATAAAGGATCTATTCTTACAACATCTTCTGATGATAAAAGTATTTCAATAATTGTTAATAAAGACGGTATAAAAGTTCCAGGTACTTTTTCATCTGGGACCTTATCAGGAATTACTCAATTTTATAACCTTGTTGACACAGTTGTAAGTGAAATAGATGACCTTGCTCAAAAGCTAACTACAGAGCTAAATGAAATTCAAGTTGCAGGAATTGATTTAAATGGGAATGTTGGAAAATCAATGTTCTCAGTTAATTCTATGTCTCCAAAAGAAAATGATAATAATAAATCTTCTCTTACTTTTAGTTTGATAGAAGGTGACCCAAATAAAATTATGCAAGAACGTGTCTTAGTTAATTATTCACAAAGTAATTTAAACTGGGAAATAAGAAATTCAAAAGGTGTTTCATACGCTTATGGAAATAAACTTGATTTTAATGGTTATCAAGTTGTTGTTGATGGACAGCCTCAGGATGGAGACGGTTTTGTTATTTCTCCTTCATCAACAAAATCAGGTGCAATAAAATTTACTTTAAAAAATGCAGATGATTTAGCCGCTGCCTCCAAGAATTTAATTAGTAAAAGTTCTAATAACATAGGTAATGTAGATTTAAATTTATTAGGTGCTGTTGAGAAAAATGAAATTAGCTTTCCATCTAAAATACAAGATACATTTACCTCATCTACAAATCCACTATTAGCGACATCTTTTCTAAAAGATGGTCCAATTACAACTATACCATCTTCAACTAATTTAATAAATTTAAGTTCATTAAGTAACCAATCATCAGAAATTTTTACTATTTCAGATGTAGACATAAAAGGGTTCTCTTCTTTTAATATTACACTTGCTAATGGCAATGCTGTTAACATCAATGCAGTGTCAACAGACCCTGGTGATGGGATTAGAACAGTTAAAGAGTTTGCTGATATTTTAAACTCAGGTCTAATGCTTGACGGGAAAAGCCAACATGACTTTAAAAACTACGGATTACATGCTTCGGGTTCAAATGGATATCTAACTATAGCATCTTCTTTATCTGATATTACTAGTTCGTCTATATTATCAAAAGGGAACTCCTATTCTCCTTCAATATCTAATATTCCAGCGGCTTCAGCATTAGCAAGTAATGTGCAAGTTTTTACTCGAGATGGGAGACACGTATCAGGAACTTCATTAAATGCATCTGAAATAGCTTCGTTAATTAAAGTTGAAAACGGATTTATTCAAAGTGCAGAATATAGAAATGATTATCTGAATAATAATTATAGAGGTATGGATTTATCTAGAAAAACAGCTAGCGGTGATTTTGTAAGAAACTTTGGCTCCAATATAAGTTATAATGAACAAAGTACTGATATGGATGGGTTGCTTACATCACAAACTGTCACTACTGGATCGATTAGTTTAGATGGTCAAAAAATATACTCAAAAGAATTGAATTCAAAAATATCTATTGTATGCGAAAAAAATGAATCTGGTAGAACGTTTACTGTCGCTGGATATGACTTAGACGGCCTTTATCAAACTGAAACGATTACTGGTGGGAATGTTACGACTGTGACAGGAAGCAAGGTTTTTAGAAAAGTTACAAACATAAGTGTTGACGCTAATTCTACAGGAAATGTGACTATTGGAACGGAAGCCGTTAGTAGCTCATTAAAAATAACTAATAATGATAATGTTTTTAATACAACAAACATACCAGTTGGTTCGAGTGCTTATTACCTAGCTAATAAACTAAAAACTGAATTAGCAGGAACTGGTGTAAATATGACAGCTAGCACCAATGTAATGTTGGGGCCATTGGATGAAGGTGTAAGCGGTGCATTTTCTTTTGATTTAAAGGGTAAAAACACAGATCCTGTTTCAATAAATACAAGTGTGTCAGCAACTGATTTGTCATTACTAGCTAAAAGTATTAATGAGTACAGCACTCAGACTGGCTTAACGGCAAATGTTACAAGTGACTTTAAAAAAATAATTATAGGATCAAAAGAAGGACATAATATCAACTTTACCAATTTCACTGCCCCTTCAGACTTTTATTTAGAAACTATAGGTCAGGATTTTGCTAATTTAAATAATCAAAAAAATCCTAAATTATTGATAGATGTTAGTAATTCAAAAAAATCTTCAGCTAATATTAAAGGGGAGATAAAGTTTGTATCTAGTGAAAATTTTACTGCTCAGGTTGATTCAGGTTTAGTATGGTCAGCAGCAGCAGATTCACTAAAGAATGGTTATATAAATATCGATAGAAATAAAACTGGCGAAAGTATAACAGTTACACCCGAAGTGTTTAACGATCTTGATAATAGTGTAGGTTCACCAGATGGGAAAAAGGCAATAGTTGGGCTGTCCAAATATGGTCTAGACATAAATCAAAAAGATTATAAATTATATGTTAACGACGATGATAGTTTATATACTTCCAATAATCCTGGAGGTGCTGGAACACTAAGCTTAAATGGATCACTAAGGAATGCAAACGATTTAAATGCAGTAATAAGTATATATTGTTCAGCAGGTGAAACTGGGAATACATTCACAGTAACAGGAACAAACGCTACTGGATCAACTGTTACTGAACAAATAACTGGTGTTGCATCTTCAAATACAGCTGTTGGATCAACTAAATTTACGACAATAACTTCAATAACCTCATCTGTAACTGCTAGTGGCAACATCAATATTGGTACAATTGGACAAAATAACATAAACGATGACGACAGTTTAGTAGAATGGACATCATTTTCATCAGGTTCAATTACAATGGATGGTGTATTGTCTACGTCCAATTACCTTGGTGCTAAAATTAAAATTAAAAGTCAACAGGATACAACAGGCACAAGCTTTGTTGTTGCTGGTTTGGATTTAAATAATGAGGTATTAACAGAGACCATAACTGGTTCAAATGGTGGTATAGTAACTACATTAAATATTTTTAAATCAGTGACGTCCATAAATTCATCAGGAACTAATAATGGTAACATTAGGATAGGTACAGAAGCAGCAGATGGAGATTGGAATACAACGATCGATGCAAACGCATTAAATATTGATACTCAAAAAGATATATCTACTGCGCTTTTAACATCGCTTAGACAAGAAACCCCTACTTCACAGTTAAAAGGTGTTGTCTTAAATTCGTTACCAAGTGAAGGTCAATCTGTTGACTTAAGCTTTGAAGGTCAAGTTTATAATATGAAAATGATTTCAGGTGAATTAGTTGTAGAGGGTCCTGAAACAAACAGAATTAAAGCTCGTTTTAATGGGACATCAGAAAATATTTCAAACATAATAGCGACTTCACAAGCAGGAACTGGATCAACTGCGATAACTATTAATGGATTAAACTCGATTTTAGCTGATTCAGATGGTTTGGTTGATAATGAAACTCTTGGAAGTTCTGGAAACTTTACTATAGATGGTGCTCTTTCAAGTACAGCATCTTCAAATTTAAAATCTACAGTCAATATTTCTAGTTCCTCTAATAATTCATCTGTTACATTTACAATTACAGGGACAGATATTGATGGAAATTCACAAACTGAGACTATTACCGGCGTTAATGCAAATACTGTTAGCGGTTCAAAGTTTTTTAAAACAATAACGCAAATATCTTCGGATGCAGCAGCTAACGGAATAAATGTAGGAACTTCACCGGCGTTTGGGTCAACTTCTGGAACTAGAGTGTCAATAACATCAACGGCTAATGAAAGTAATAATTCTTTTACAATAGTAGGTACTGACACGAATGGTTTAACCAAAACTGAAACTATAACTGGACCAAACTTAGGAAATACAGTTTCATCATTAGGTCTTTTTAAAACTATTACAAACGTTACACCTACTTCTAATACTCTTGGCAATATTCAAATAGGAACTTCTCCAGGATATGAACTCATAGCGACAGCCGAAGGAACCATTGAAGGTGCTCAATTCAAAATAGTACCAACAACTAGTAATGTTAATAATTCCCAATCTTTTGGTTTAAAAACAGCTACAACAACAATTTTAGGAAACTTTGTAGTTCAGCCAACAACTGCTGACCCTGCAATTGCTATAGAGGTAAATGAAAATGAAGTAGTATCTAATTACTCAATTAAATTTAATAGTAATAATATACCTGTTTTTTATAATAGTGAAGGTTCAGCAGTAAGTGTTTCTCCGCCAAGTGGTATAACTTTATCATGGAGTGAATCATCAGGTATAACTGATGATGACTCAGTTTATTTAGGAACAGCTAGTGCTAACGTTCCTATTACATCTAATGGAATTCTCTCTACAACTGATGATGATAGTCTTTTTACAAGTAAATCTTTAGTTGCTGGAAATATAGCTTTAGACGGAGCTTTAAAAACTTCAAAGGTATTAAATGGAGTTGTTTCTATTTATTGTGCAGGCAATGAAACTACCAATTCTTTTACAATTAAAGGTTATGATACTAATGGAAATTACGCTACCGAGAGTGTAACTGGAGTTAATGGTTCGACTGCTTACGGTGTTACGTCTTTCAAAGAAATAGTTTCTATATCAGCTAATAATAATTCAGCTAGCACAATAAAAGTTGGAACGAAAGCAACTTCCGTTACTTTTGAACCATCAGTTGTTACTATTGTATCTGATGGATCAGGGCCTTTAAATCGATTTACCATAGTTGGACTAGATCAGTTTGGTAACTCTCAAACTGAGGTAATAGAAGAAGCGACTGGTAGCACAATTATAGGGCAGAAAGTTTTTACAACAATAAACTCTATTACGCCTTCAATGGATTCTGCGAGTGGGGGCACAGCTAATTTTAAAGTAGGAACAAAAAAAGTAGGAAGGCTATCAATCAGTCATACTATAGATGCGGTTGATTTTAAAGTTGATAGCAATCCTAATGCAAATAAAGTATATGGAATTAAGACCCAAGAAGCTAGAATGACAGTTGATAGTCAAGGGTTAAAACTATCTTCATTTTCAGGGAGCCCAGTAAAATTAGAAGTTCCGAATAATTCAATTCAAAATTCAGTTGCCGAAAAAATAATTATGAAAAATCTTCCACCAGAGGATCTTATTACAGTTGTCATGGGAAATGGAGCAAGAAAGATAAGCGCGGAGTTTGATGTGAATCCGGCTAATGATAATATCAAAAACATGATCAGCCCTGAATTAACTATTAAAGTCGATGCTATAAATAAAAATAAAATAGAGATTTTTGATAAGAAATCAGGACATTCAATTGCCTCAAGAATTATAGACTCTAATAGAGTTTTCGAAGTAAACGATTCAAGATTTCAATTCTCAGAAGAGACCATTGTAGATAATACATTTGAATTTTCAAGTAACTCTGATGGTTTGGGTGATAATAGAAACATTCTTAATATGATAAACTTACAGAATGAAGATAGATCAGGTACCAAAAAGGGAAACTTTCAAGAAATATTTGGTAATACTGTGGTTAAAATAGGTTCAAATGTTCAAGCTAATCAATTATCTTTGTCTTCAGCTTCAAGTAATCTTGATGCAGCACAAGCAAGTCAAAGTCAGTTTTCAGGGGTAAATTTAGACGAAGAAGCCGCTCATTTATTAGAGTATCAACAAGCTTATCAGGCTTCGGCACGAATTTTGCAAACAGCTAAAGAGTTATTTCAATCCCTTATAGAAGTTGTTTAACAAATTATAAATGGTTTAACACATGCAAATTAGTTCAAAGTTATTTAACCAACAACAATTGAAACAGTTTTCTTCAACAACTGAAGATCTTCAAGATATTCAAAATAAAATAGCAACTGGTCAAAATATTTTAAGAGCCTCTGATGACCCTATAGGTTCGGTTCAACTTTCTGGATTAAACGTTGTCAAAGGTCAAATTGAACAATTTGAAAGAAATGTAAATTCATCTTCTGATAGGCTAACTTTATTAGATAAAAATCTAGAAAATTTATCTACTGTTATGACTAGAACTCAAGAGTTAATTATACAAGCTTCAAGCGATACTTTAGGCGCCTCTGATAGAGAAGCCATAGCTCTTGAAGTTGACGAAATGAAAAAGGAAGTTTTAAGTTTAGCTAACGCACAAGACAGTAACGGAAGTTATCTTTTTAGTGGTTATAAAACAAATACAATACCTTTTGTTGAAGATTTGTCAGGCAAGATAAACTATAAAGGAGATAGAGGAATTTCTTCTTTATCTATATCAGAATCTCGAGTTATACAAACCACATTAGACGGTGGTACTTTATTTCAAGCTGTTAAAAATACCGCAGGAGATAATATTTCTATTTTCTT
>Ga0114994_10004213_pt1 | contig 10454 bp, 9 predicted proteins | sample ArcticOcean_MG_C_9_FD_87043 | JGI IMG/M metagenome (GOLD analysis project Ga0114994, IMG submission 87043) | Marine microbial communities from western Arctic Ocean - ArcticOcean_MG_CB2_152 | ecosystem: Environmental > Aquatic > Marine > Oceanic | place: Arctic Ocean: Canada Basin | collected... | reverse complement strand
TCCACGGTCACGAATGCCGAGTCGCTGTGCCGACATGCTGCTCATTTTTCGAACGGCCGCCTCTAAGGAGATGATGCCGCGCTCTCGCACATAGTAACCAAGAACTCGCGCAAAAGTGCCGTATTGACGTGGATGTGGCACACCTACTCCAAATACTGACAGAGGGCCATCGGAACCGATAGCAGCAGCGGGGTGGCGCATGATGCGATCTACATCATCGGCGCCGATAGCGTGATAGACAGCAGTTGCTCCGCCAGCTTTTACGATATCCATCACCACGTCCGCAGCATTTTCTGGCGTTGGGCTCAATCCACGCTCTTCAGCTAGCTGGGCGAGATTCTTTCCTTCCATAGAGCGATCGCGAGGATTGCGTGAAATGAAAACATTTTTCGGATCGCCGCCGCCACGGTCGAAAAGAATCTTGTCGACTATTGCAGCCTTCACCGCACCGCGCGTCTCGGGACTATCAATGCGAGCAATCATGCGCTCCTCGCCACCTTCCTGTGCCCATTGCGGTATTAGTGCAGTAATACCAGTTTGCGAGGCAGTGTAAGGGTACTGGTCTATGGTTACATCAATGCCTCTGGCTCGCGCCTCGTCGACCAGTCGTAGGCTGTCGACAGATGCTCCCCAGTTTTCAACACCGATTACTTTGTGATGCGTAATCTGTACCGGAATATTTGCCTGCTCACCAATGTGAATAGTTTCTGCAACCGAGTCGAGAAGTTGCGCGGCTTCTTCACGCATATGAGAGATATAGATACCGTTATATTGGGCGGCGACCTTCGATAACGCGACGACCTCTGCAGTGGGCGTAAAACTACCCGGCACATAAAATAGACCCGTAGATATTCCTAGCGCACCTTGTTCCATCGCCGCGGCGACCATGTCCTTCATGCGCTGTAATTCGGCCGGGCTCGCCGCCCGGTCATCTTCGCCAATGACTATCTTACGGATGGTTCCCTGACCGACGAAAACGGCCCAGTTGGGACTTATCTGCTTTTCTTCGATAGCGCGGTAGTGCTCATCGATAGGATAAGGTGAGGAGCCATCGTTACCTTCAGTGAGCGTGGTGACACCCTGTAGCAATGAGCTCTCTGCGTTGGGGACGTCGAAGATGCCGCGTAGGGCGTGAGTGTGAGGATCGATAAACCCTGGAGAGACTACCAGGCCACTGGCATCGATCACTTGGCTTGCCGTGGCGTTAGATAGGTCACCAATCGCAACGATACGTTCTCCCCGAATACCCACATCGGCCTCATACCAGGGATTACCCGAACCATCGATGATGCGCCCTCCTTGAATGAGGACATCGAAGTTTTGCTGTGCGGTGCTTGTACCGATAGCCAGAAAACTTATTAGCAATATAATTTTTCTGGCTACCATAACTAAACTCCCATTTTATTTTTCTTAACCTACCAAATTCGAACGCGGTCTTGTGGAGATAAATACAAGGCATCTTCTGGCTGAACGTCGAATGCCTCGTACCATTCATCGAAGTTTCTCACTACACCATTGACACGAAATTCCGATGGCGAATGAGGATCAGATGTTAGTCTCTGAATCAGCGCATCTTCTCGATACTTTCTTTGCCAAACTTGAGCCCAGCTCAGGAAGAATCGTTGATCACCTGTCAGTCCATCAATAATAGGTGCTTGTTCACCGTCTAGTGCCATTTTATAGGCTCGGTATGCAAGAGATAGACCGCCAACGTCTCCGATGTTTTCCCCAAGCGTGAAATTGCCGTCGATAAAATACCCTTCTACCGGTTCAAACTGGTCGTACTGCGCGGCAAGTGCTGTTGTTAGTACTTCGAAGTTGGAGCGATCTTCGTCGGTCCACCAATTTCGCTGTACGCCCATAGAGTCCGACTTAGACCCTTGATCGTCAAAGCCGTGGCCCATCTCATGACCAATGACAGCGCCGATGCCGCCATAGTTTACGGCCAAATCTGCAGCTGGATCGAAGAAGGGTGGTTGTAAGATTCCAGCTGGAAATACAATTTCATTAAAAGAGGAATTGTAATAGGCGTTCACTGTTTGTGGTGTCATACCCCATTCTTCTCTATTCGTAGGTTTGCCTAACCGGCTCAAGCTATCCTCGTAATTAAATTCACGTACGCTCTGCGCGTTTGCAAATAGATCGTCGAGGCCAATTTCGATAGAAGACAAATCTGTCCACTCATCGGGATACGCGATTTTGGGTCGGAAGGCATTCAATTTCGATAATGCTTCTGTCTTTGTTTCATTGCTCATCCAATCGAGTTGCTCGATACTTTGTGCAAGAGCGGTTCTCAAATTCTCAACTAAATCCCCCATCTGCTGTTTAGCAGACTCTGGGAAATGTCGCTCTACATAAACCTGGCCAACCGCCTCGCCCAAACTGTTGAGTGCACCCACACGAGCGACGCCTCGCTCCCAACGCTCCCTCTGCTGAGGCACTCCGTTGAGTATTGTGGAATAGAAGTGAAAATTCTCTTGATCGATCTCATCAGATAACACCCCGGCATTGTTTGAGATGAAGTGATAAGTCATGTAGCTATTCCAGTTCGCTACTGGGATTTCAGCTATAAGATCGATGATCGGGGCCATGGCGCTTGGGTAGGAAACATTTAGATCCTCCAAATATTGAACTCCCGCTGAGGAGAAGTAGCCATCCCAATCAAAGCCTGGATAGGCGGCAGTGAATTCATCATAGCTCATTGGATTATAGGTGAGATCTCGATTACGTCGGTCGGCTCTTGGCCAGATATGTTCAGCAATTCGAGTTTCAACCGCTAACACAGCTGCAGCTTTCGCGGCTGAGTCTTCGATGTTGGCGAAATCTAGTATGCGCTGTATATGCGCTGCGTATTCCACTCGGACATTTAGGTATTGCTCCGTGTCCTCGAGGTAATAATCGCGATCAGGTAGTCCTATTCCGCCAACAGACACACCGAGCTGGTGGCGGTCGGGATTACTGCGGTCCGCGCCTATACCGAAGCTAATTGGGCTGGCTGTGGTATCTATGCGAGAGCGGCCAAAAGCGGCAACCAGCTCATCCGCTGTGTCGATTTCTGCAAGTTTAGACAAACCCGGTAGCAGGGGGCTGATGCCCCGCTCGTTCAGTGCATCGGTATTCATATAGCTGAGATAGTAATCGCTGATCTTCTGCTCCATCGAACCCTGTGCAGGCTCGATTGAAGTTAGGTCGGTAATGATCGTGCGCACTCTCTCATCGGAACGATCACCAAGAACAGAAAACGAACCATAACTGCTTCGATCCGCGGGAAGCTCATAGGTATCTAGCCATTGGCCATTAGTGAAGCGAAAGAAATCGTCGCCAGCTCGAGTACCCGGATCCTGATGAGACAGATCTATGCCGAAGCTTCCAAGCTCAGCAGTCAATACTTCAATATTTTCAGCGGCGGGATTCTCAGCAGCACTTTGTACCGAACCTACTGTGCTTTCTTCGGCTGAACAGGCCGCTAATAGTGCAAACGAGGTAGTGAAAAAGATCTTTATGGGTGACGACATTTTGAATCTCCGATAGGTATTCAATGGCGGTTATTAGTCAAATTAGCATTATTGCAACGAAGTATACCTGAATTGAAAAAGAGGGAAATTGCAGATAAATCCAGAAAAAGTCCTGCTCTTATATTTGCGAGAAGATGTGGGTAAGATAAAGCGCTATCGGCAGCAGCGATTCTTACAGGAGGCATCAAGGTTTGTAGGAGAGAAGGAATTTTTGTGGTCGCTGCAAACACAGCGTTACATTGCTTGCTCTAATTCTTATTACCCTGATGCGATCAATCTTTATGAAAAATGAAATCGCCAAAGCTAATGTTTCATGGCTGGCCATCATCATCATGTTGTTCGGCCTTTTGTTGTTAGCTAGTCACAGCAATGAGTTACTCAAGCAAAAGGTAATAGGACCAGGCAGCAGCGCCGATCTCGGTTTCGCTGCGGATTGTAGAGCAGACGAGCTAGAAGAAGAACAACTCTCCCTTGAAGAATGTCAGCTGATGGTTAGCAATGTGCGCATCATTTTGAGTTCGAGTCCCCAGTGGTATCGCTCCTATCAATTAACGCTCTCGAGCTTAGGGATAGCGGCGACGCTATTCTCTCTCGTAACCGCCTTCAGCCTGATAAATAGACAAAGCCCTGAGCTGCGCTTGGCTATCGTGAGCAGTGCATTGCTTCTCATCATCGATGTCGCGGGCTTCGTTGCCGCTGTTAATATCGGGCCATTGCTGCGTGCGCAATATCTGTGGCCGCTGTTGCTTTGGATCTGCATCCATCTGTGTATGTTAGTCGCACTCATCCGTTTCGGGCAGCAAAGTGAAATGGATAGCTGATGTCGGAAACTAAGAACCCAGTGGAGCCTGAAAGTGAGAACCTGCCGCGTCTGGTGGTACTTCTACATTGGTTACTGGCAGCGTCCGTCTTTTTTCTTTTCATTTCGAGTTGGTGGATGTTGTCTTTACCGCTACCCTCCGCCGAATTTACTTACCGTGAACTGCCATTTCAACTGCATAAGAATATCGGTATCACCGTGTTTATTGTTGTAATTACGATGGCTGCAATGCGTGTTCGAGCGTTGCTGCGAGAGGCTAGCTCGCCTCAAGGTTGGTTGCAGCGTTTGGCAGTGGTGGATCATCTATTGCTGTATACGCTGCTGACGGTTTGTTGCCTTAGTGGTTACATGTCGTCTTCCTACAGCGGATGGAGTACTACTTTATGGTGGCTTGTCGACATTCCGTCAATGACCGCCGAGAATGATGATCTCAACATCCTGTTCTCCGACGTCCATCTATGGAGTTGTTGGGCATTGTTAGGATTGCTTCTGCTGCACATCGGCGCCGCGATCTATCATGGGATTGGCAACGATGGCGCAATCGACAAAATGTTTCGACTGCGCTAACTCAGATTTTTAACTAAGAATTTTAAAATTACACAAGACGAGAAAAAAGAATGGAAGAGATTCAAACTTTTGTAACCCATCTTGAGTGTAGCTACACGGGCAAGATTTATCCGGCCGATCAACTTCATGGCTTGTCCGAGGCGGGTAAACCACTCTTGGTCAAATACGATCTGGACGCTCTAGCCAAAGCAATAGACAAGGAAGATCTCGAGGGAAGGCTGCCTGAGTTCTGGCGTTACCGCGAATTCTTGCCGGTTCGCAAGGCGAGCAGCATTGTTCGGCTCGGCGAATTGATGACCCCTATTTTGCCCGCTGAAAAATTGCAGAACGAGTACGGTTGCGGGGAGATTCTAATTAAGGACGAGGGGCGCCTACCAACTGGTTCGTTTAAGGCAAGAGGTTTGGCACTTGCCGTCGCAATGGCCAAGGAGTTGGGCGTCAAGCGCATGGCGATGCCCACTAATGGCAATGCCGGCGCCGCGCTCGCCGCGTATTGTTCTGCAGCAGATATAGAGACTTATGTTTTTTGCCCTGAAGATACGCCTAAGGTAAATATCGAAGAGATTGCCTTTCAAGGTGGCAAGACATTCCTTGCAAACGGCTATATCAATGACTGCGGCCGCATCGTTGGCGAAGGCAAAGAGATCATGAATTGGTTTGATGCCTCCACCCTGAAAGAGCCTTATCGGATAGAGGGAAAGAAGACGATGGGATTAGAGTTGGCGGAGCAATTAGGCTGGAAGGTACCCGATGTCATTCTGTACCCGACCGGCGGAGGCACAGGCCTGATTGGCATGTGGAAAGCCTTCAATGAGCTTGAGGCTATCGGATGGATAGGGTCTAAGCGGCCACGCATGGTGGCGGTGCAGGCCGAGGGCTGTGCACCTATCGTGAAGGCGTTCGACGAGGGAACGCGCCACGCCCAGCCGTGGGTTGATGCGCATACGATCGCGTCAGGCATTCGTGTGCCGGTGGCTGTCGGGGACTTCCTGATTCTGGATGCGGTGCGTGAGAGCAATGGCTTCGCGGTCGCGGTAAGCGACGAGTCTATAATTGAAGCGCATCAGGAGTGTGCTCGCAAGGAAGGAATCCTGCTTTGCCCAGAAGGCGCGGCGACGCTCGCTGCACTGAAGCAAGAGCTGGCTAGTGGCCGCATAAAAGCGGATGAGCAGGTGATGCTATTTAACTGCGCAACGGGACTAAAATATCCAATGCCGTCTACGCATCACAAGATCGATCTTGGACAGCCGATCGACTACGACTTTATTCGCGATTGCTAGTGTCTATTCCCCACTCAACGGGGCGTCGATGTAAGGCGCCCCTTGTACTCTACCTCTTCTTTATGTAAGCCCTTTGTAAACTATTACCTCCAGATTGTTGCCGCTAATTTCTAAATTGCGTAATAACTGGCGATCCGAGGAATCCAAACTAGTCTTAGATTATTCCTATGTACATAGGGAATATTTTTGTTACTTAGTTTGGAGAATGGAAATGAGAGAACTTACTTTAGATGAGATAGAACAGGTTAGCGGCGGCAGCGGTATCGGTGAATACGCGGCGGACGGTGGAGGGCTCGGATCGCTGGTAGGAACCTTGTCAAGTGGCACTTTATATGGAGCAGCACGAGGTGGAATGGTAGGAGGGTTACTTGGCGCCTCCTTCGGTGCAGGCCATATGGCCGGCTCGGCTCTTTACGACTGGCTATCCTAAATCGCCTAGTAGGACGTGAACGATGAACCTAAAAATAGCCAAACGAGCCATAATAGTGATGTGTTCAGTATCGGTAGGCATAGCTATTTTGCACACATTTATTGATCAGGACTACATCGGTGCGATGGTCGGTATATCCTCAGCTTCTGCATTTTTTTTCTTGCACCGAAACCCTGAGATGATGATGGCGAAAAACTGGGAGGAATTTTGTGAGTTTGCTGACCAGTCCCGAGATCAAAAGTATATCTGGGGCTTTCCCGCGTATCATGCAGTAATGCTGTCAGCGATTCTCTATATTCGTGTTGTTTAGGCGTTCTAGAGAGCTGGGAACGGTGGCTTCTTCGCCACCGTTTTCTTAGAATTACTTAGGCGCTTCCTCGATTAGGCAATCGAAAATGGGCTCTTTGTGGTCTTCAAATTCGAGCACGAAAATTTTCTCGCATCAAATGCCGCAGCGTCGCAGCTTTTTCCTAAGTCGCCGTTCATCGACCAGCGGATAGGGCAGATCGCTGGAGCGAACGGTCCCGGGCCTTTTTCCCAGTATGTGTTTTTTTTGCGAGATCGAATAAGGCAAACTAGCTATACTCACTTTCAGGAAGGGTGCAATCCCCCTACATAGTATGGGCTGAAAATTTAGATAGATTACTAACGTGCAGAATGGGTTTCTCGAGCAGCATGAAATTCGAATTGTTATCTGTGAGTTTAGTTTACTTGGGGAGGACACGATGTGAGCACAGCACAGAACAAGAAGGGAATCGATCTTTATACTTGGAATACGCCGAATGGGCGTAAGGTGTCCATCATGTTAGAAGAGGTCGGGCTGCCTTACAGTGTTTTTCCCATTGACATTACGAAGGGCGATCAGCTACAGCCGGATTTTTTGTTCCTCAGTCCTAACAATAAGATTCCCGCGATTGTCGATCACGATGCTGGCATTCATCTAATGGAGTCAGGTGCAATTTTAATGTACTTAGCGAACAAGACTGGAAAGCTGCTAAGCCCAATCAGTGAGAAATACTGGGAACAGATGGAATGGTTAATGTTGCAAATGGGCTCAATTGGCCCAATGCTTGGCCAGACTCATCATTTTGTAAAATTTAATCCAGGTAAGTCGCCGTATGCTGAGGAACGCTATAAAAAGGAGAATGCGCGCCTCTATCAGGTGCTAGAGAACAGGCTTCTGGATAGGGAGTTTATTTGCGATGAGTATTCGATAGTCGACATAGCAACCTGGCCGTGGATATCCCGCTTTGACTTTCAGCAGATGAAGCTATCCGACTACCCTAACCTGAAGCGCTGGTATCTAAATATAGCGAGCCGGCCGGCGGTGCGCAGGGGCTATGGCGTACCAGATGTCTTAGAGGTGCCGTTGCCCGAGTAGGCGCAGCGCTGTTCAGGTGAGTTAAAGCAGAAGCATCGAAAGGGTTAGGTTGTAACGACCTAACCCTTGTGAATAGTGTGCCTAGTCGACAATGCTGTCATAGATAATATCGCGAGATATATTTCTCATATTCGCAGCGCCGGGGCGTCTCTGACCCTGTGCCTGAATCATGCCTATCAAGAACATATCCTCAACCGGGTCTACCCAAAACCAAGTGCCGGCAGCGCCAGACCAATAGTAAGTGCCTGGGCTGGCCGGTGTATTCGCTTTTTTGGGGTCGTAGATAACGGCGAAGTCGACGCCAAAGCCTTGGCCAGCCTGACCATCACTTGTAGCTGTGCCGCGCAGGTTTAGTTCATCTTGTAAGCTATTGGTGCGCATTATTCGCACTGATTCCGGAGAAAGGATTTTCTGCCCATCTAGTTCACCTTCGTTAACCAGCATCTGTAGAAAACGGGCATAGTCATGGGTGGATGAAACGAGTCCACCACCGCCAGACTCTAATCGTTCTGGATCGAGATAGCTGGGCCGATCGGTACGGTGTGGCCTTTGTACCAGGCGATTGCGCTCGGAATCCCAATTGTGAACCTCAGCGAAGCGACTGACATCTTCGGCTTTTACATAGAAACCGGTATCAATCATGTCTAGAGGCTGAAAGATATTCTGCTGCAGGAATTCGCCGAAGCTGAGCCCTGAAAGCTTTTGTACAATGTAGCCTTGAATGTCTACGGCGATCGAATACGACCACTGTTCGCCGGGTTGAAACAGAAGAGGTATATCGGAGACTTTCTCGATAAGGTCGTCGAGGTCTGAAGAGGCAAGTACTTCGGTGTCGCGAAATTTGTTATTGATCGGATCGCTACCGCCCAGGCCGTAACCGAATCCTGCCGAGTGATTAAGCAGTTCGCGCATATTTGGTTCACGCGCAGCTGAGACCAATTCCATTTCGCCATCGTCGTTATAGCTGCTCATGATGCGCAGGTTCGCCAATTCGGGAACATGCTTGCTAACTGGGTCATCAAAATTCCAGAGGCCTTGTTCGTGGAGTATCATTAATGCAACGCCGGTCACTGGTTTGGACATTGAATAAATCCGAAATAGTGAATCCATCTGCATTGAAGCCTGATCATCGACTCTGGCGAGGCCAGTAGTCTCGAAGGTGGCAACTTCACCATCTTTAGCAAGTATCCAAACCATACCTGCCACGTCTTGATCTGCGACAATTTTTTCCATGGCAGCGTCTAAAGCTTGGACGCCTTCCTCGGTAAAGCCTGCGGCGGCAGCGCCTACTTCCGCTTGTGGCCAGGACGAGGCTGCCTGAACAGCAGTGCCAAGGGTTAGGCTGACCGCAATCACCAGTAATGATTTTTGCCAGTTGTTTAGTATGAACCTAGTCATTTTCAGCTCTCCGCATAGTCTTAGTAGTAGTATTTTTCCCAGCTTGGCGGGATGAACTAGCCCCGTATGGCAAGGGTGTAGATAAAGAAAAACCGCGCAAGGAGCTGATACTAACCCTCTTGAGCGGTCATTGGCTAGTGACTGTGACTCGTGAAAGCCAACGGCTAGTTGACGTTGACGTTTGTGCCAAGTCTTTACAATAACAACGTACAAAATTTTCAAAATAAGGACACAGCGGTAATCATTACTGAGATGATTCACGATGCGCGTATCGTTCAGATTGGCGAACGTCTTCCACTGGATGAGAAGATTGGATTATGGACCGGTGACTCAAGAGGCTATTGGGAGGGTGACACATTGGTAGTAGACGCGCGTAATTTCAATGGGCTTACGCACAGCTACAGTGCGTTTGGTGATTCCGAGGACAAGCTGCTTGTGGAGAAGTTCTATCGTGTAGGCCCTTACACAGTAAATCATGAGAGGACACTAGATGACCCTTCTACCTTCACTGATAGGATCACAGCTATCGTGCCGATGACAAAAGTTGCGGGCCAGCTCTATGAGTACGCCTGCGATGAGGGTAACTATGGCATGCAGAATATTTTGCGCGGCGAGCGCATTGCCGAAAAAACGCCGCAGGAATCTGGCGCTAACTAAGCGCTCTATTTTTTGTTTTCTCTTCTTTTGTCACAGTGACACAACACAACTTCCCTGTTGTGCTGCCCTAGTATCAATTTTTCCCGGCGAGCATTTGGCTCAAAGAGTTGACATTCAGCTGTCCTCTTTATACTGTATATATATACAGTATAAAGATCTCAGTACATCATGGCCTTAAACCACTCAATAGCACGCGCCTGGGCATCTCAGGCGGGGGTAGGCGCGTCTCTTAAGCTTTGCAATAAAGACAGGAGTGCGACGTCTCGGTCCGCAACAATGCAGACTTATGCGGAGCTTCATTGCATTTCTAACTTCACATTTCTACGAGGCGCCTCGTTTCCTGAAGAGCTAGTAGAGCGGGCAGAGGTGCTTGGATACAGCGCCATTGCTATTACCGATGAATGTT
>Ga0114994_10004212_pt1 | contig 10455 bp, 10 predicted proteins | sample ArcticOcean_MG_C_9_FD_87043 | JGI IMG/M metagenome (GOLD analysis project Ga0114994, IMG submission 87043) | Marine microbial communities from western Arctic Ocean - ArcticOcean_MG_CB2_152 | ecosystem: Environmental > Aquatic > Marine > Oceanic | place: Arctic Ocean: Canada Basin | collected... | reverse complement strand
CGAAGAGGCGAGCGGCAAAGAACAGCGTTCTGGCGAGCGGCGCAAAACACACTAGGGGCTAGTGGCGCAAAACCTACTAGGGCCTGTGTGCCCCGTACCGTTAACGGTACGGGGCACAAGTACTCGGCGACGGCGACCTCACCAGTCGAGCCCAAGGCCCGGTCGTGGCCCCGGCCGCGCGTTTGCAGCGCGCCCCCAAGTCCGAACACGAGTGCCGCAATCGCCACCGCGGCGCTCGTCAAGAAGCGCGTCAGGCGTGGCCCACCGTGGAGTCCACGTGGACTGTGGCGAAAATTACGGACGGGGCGTACACGGGGGCAAATGGACTAATAACTTACAATGGTAGTGCTGCAAACCCGGCAGCGCTGTGCGTAGATCTTGGAGAAAATTCTGGATTGCAGAACCGCCCTGGAATCGCTCCGATGCCTGGAGAGGAAATAACATGACGGTCGTTGATGGGACTGACGAGGCGGGGAAACGCCATCCGACATATAAGCTCGGTTGCGGCGAGGGCGATAAGATCGTCGGTGTCCCGCTTGACAGGTCGTAGCATCTCAAGATGAAGCCGTGGGTTGCGCCGTTCTTTGATGCACGGTGCCTTCTAGCGATTGCGGAATCGTCACGGTACTGGGTGAATTCAGGCTTACCGCCGGCGCCACCAACTAAAACCCCCGCTCCGATCACGCGTCGTCCTCCAGAAGCGAAGAGCGTGACCAAGTCAAGGCCAAAATCCCTACCCGAGTCCCGGCCACCGCAAGCCGAATCCACGCGGCTGGAATCGGCCAACGTTGAACCGCGAAATCTTCAACCGTGCTGCTGACACTTCCGTCGTAATAATGTATGATGTGTACATGGACGTGGATTCGGACACGGACATAGACACCGATTCCGATTCGCTTTCACTCGGGCTGTCAAATGGCGGTAGCAGCGTGGACCAACTCGGACCTTTCGAGGTAGGCAAACATGCCGAATTCAGAGAATCGCCAAATCTCACGAGTGCCGGATTTGACCTCGTGGAAGTGCCGTAGTTGACCCCCTATCTGGGAGTGGCGTATAACATATCCCGTCGACGGGATATGTTAGACGAGCACCACGGACGGCGCGGCCCGGGCGCCGCCCGGAAAGTCATATATAATCCGTTACCCGACGCCCCGCGCCTACTCCTTGATGTGCTCGGCGTAGGCCGCCTCGTCCATAAGCCCTTCGACGTCCCCCGAGAGCTTGACCTTGATGAACCAGCCGTCCTCGAGCGCCGACGAGTTCACCAGGTCGGGCGTGTCCTCGAGCGCGGCGTTCACCTCCACGACCTCGCCCGACACGGGCGCGTAGACGTCCGAGGCCGCCTTGACGGACTCCACGGCCCCGAAGGACTCGCCCTTCTCGAGCTCGTCGCCCACCTCCGGCAGATCGACGAAGACGATGTCGCCGAGCGCGTTGGCGGCGAAGTCCGTGATGCCGACCGTGGCGACGCCGCCGTCGACCTTGGCGTACTCGTGCGACTCCGCGAAGGACCTGCGCGTGAGAGACCGGTGACCGCCTTCGCGATCGGCGCGACGACCGCGGCTGCTTCCGCTTTATCGCCGTCGCCGCGGCGTGGGGCTCGACGGCGTCGAGCAGCGTCTCCGCGGCCAGACTGCTTTGCTCGATGGTCACGCCATCGAGCGGCGTCGCGGCGGCCGGCGCGACGATGGCGTCGTCACGGGACCGCCGCGACGCTTCGACAGGCCGCGGACGCATGTGCGGCCGGAGAAGCTCCCTTATACGTGGCGTGCCGAGGCGCGAGCCCGCCCCGTAAGGCACCGTGAAGTGAACTTGTGGCACTGGGCAGGACGTCGCGAGGCCGCGGAGGGCGGGCGTGCGGACCGCACGGCGGGCGAGCTGAGGAGCCGTCCGCTGCGCTAAGAGGCGCAGCATCGTGTTGAGCAAGCGTTCGGTGGAGAGACCTCTTAATTGAAGCCAAACGCGGCAGTCTCGGAGCTAAAATAGCGACCCACAACCATACGCACTCGTCAGCGGCGCCAGACCGGACCGGAGGGTGTCTCGCTATGACCAGCGCAGGAGATGGCCGGGGGGTGGAAGAAACCCGTACATAAAACCCGTGCGCTGGGTCGCACTTGCGCATGCGCGCGCACCGTCGTGGTGTCATATTACGCTTCGTCGCGATCGCATCAGTCTCACGACTCGCAGTTCACAGCTGCTACGCAGCGCTGCATTTTAAATCCTACCCATAGCCCTTATATAAGCTGTGGTCTGCCCTTATATAAGCAGTTGTCTGCGGGCGCCGAGAACTGATCGTACTCGTCAGCTGGCACGCCATCGAGCAGACGCCTTTACAGCGGGACACAAATAAAATATGAGCGACTCGCGGAACGATGGCGGCCGGACGCTGGGCAACGGAACGAGCACGCCGGCGGCGACCGCGCCCCGTCCACGCGAGGAAAGCGCGGCCGCGGCGCCGGCGCCCCGTCAACGCGAGGAACACGCGGCCGCGCCCCCGGCGCGCCGCGCCGCCGACGTCGCCTGCCCGTACCTGCGCGCGCTGCTCAAGCGGCAGGCGCGGGAGCTGCCGCGCATCGTCGACGAGCTCGAGGCGCGCGGCCGCAAGACGAGCCACTGGGCCTGGTGGGCCTTCCCGACGGACCTGTGCGGCGCCTCGGAGCCGCCGCCCGAGACGAAGGTGTCGTCGCCGGCCATGGCGGCCGAGCTGCTCGCGCGGGGCCCGGTCCGGGACTGGCGGCGCGTCCTGGAGCTCGTGTGCGACCTGTCCGAGAAGCGAGGCGAGCTCGTGTGTCCCTCGATCGACCACGGCCGCGTCGCGTTCTTCGTAGCGTTCTGGGAGCGGCGCGACGCGGCGTCCCTTCGATGTCGACGCGACGCACCCGCCTCACTCGTTGCGTCGCACGCAGGCTCGACTGCACGCCGGACTGGTTCCGCGCCCTGTTGACGCGGCTCGAGGCGCTCCTGCCGGCCGGGCCCCGGCGCCAGCTCGCCAAGGCGCGGAAGCCGCAGCCGCCGCGGCGCGTCCAGCGCTCCATCTGGGACGGCGGCTTCGCGGCGAAGAAGCGGGACAACACGGGCGGCCCGAAGCGGGGCACCGGCCTGTCTGTGGCCGCGCCGGTGGCGCGGGAGCCCGTCCGGACCTTCACCGAGACGGGCGACGACCTCGCGTTCTTCCTGGAGGCCGGGCGGCAGCGCGACGCGCGGGAGCGGCGCGAGGGAGTGTAGTTCGTTCGTCGTCGTGTCGTGTGCTTAATTATAATATCAAAATACACCGCATTCCCGGGGCTCAGCTGCGAGAAACCGTTGCGTGCACCCGTGCCCGCCCGTGGGGGGTTATCGCTCCCTAGCCTAGGCGCCCGTCGCCCACAACATACGGCCATATGGCGAGAGTCCGTCGGAGCTGGTTTCTACGTCAAAACGAAACATGGGACGTGACCCCTCGCCCAAGCAAAAAAAAAACAAGTCCCAGCAGCCGGAATCGAACCAGCGACCAATTGATTTCCAAGTGAGGTGAAACCTCCCGCTACAGTCAATCGCTCTACCAACTGAGAGGTACCATCTGGGTGACAGATGTCTATGCTAGGTGGAAATGGGCTTGCACGATCGATTTTCGACTTGAAAAAACAGACTAAGGTTGGCAGCTGAAAACCGGTATATGTACCAACGCAAAGAAAAGCAGAAAACCCGCACCGAGCAAAAATTTCTCGGCAATGGCCAGCGCGCGCCATCGGCACGGCTGCACCGCCACCAGAGGGTACGACGGAGACAGCGTCCGCCGCTGCAGCCATCTACGGGCCAAAAAAACCACCAAACGATGCCCGACCTCCTCAAAACCCTGCTCCTCTTCACGCCAATAGCCTGCAAGGAGCAGGCCCCGGTGCCGCCCTGGATGCGGGCCGTGCTGGATGCCCGGCCCCACTTCCGCGGCAGCGTGCACCGCTCGCAGTACCCGGAGGACCCCGAACTGCAGGTCGCCGGCGCGTTGCTCGCGCGGCCGCCCGTCGCGCGGCCCGTCGTCGTGGCCATGACGACGACGCCCACGCGGGTCCAGGCGTGCGAGCCCGCCGTGCGGAGCCTCCTGAACCAGTCGCAGCCGGCCCTCATCGTCGTGAGCATCCCGGACGCGCGTCGCGGCGTCCTTGCGTTTTGGCGGCCGTCGCCGCGACTCATTTGGCCGTGGCATCGGTCGCGAGTTGCACGTCGCGGACTTCCCAAGTGGACTCCGATGAGTGGGTTTCGGTCGCCCTCCACGCCATCGAGCAGACGCGGCCGCAGGCCTAATGTCGTCTCCGACGCAGGTCTACAACGCGCGCCGGAGCCACTGGAACGGGAAGCGGATCGAGCCGCCGGCGTGGCTCGCGCGGCTGGACGCCGCGGCGCGGCGCCGCGGGGCACCGTGCGCGCCGTGCGTCGTCATCGCGTCGCCCCCGCACGACTACGGGCCCGCGACGAAGCTCGTGGGCGCGGTCGCGGCGCTGCGGGCGGACCCGGCGCTGCTCGCGCTCGCGGGCGGCGACGGTACGGCCGCGACGATCGTGGCGGCCGACGACGACCACGAGTGGGAGCCGTTCGCGCTCGCGACGCTGCTGCACGTCGGGTTCTCGGCGTCGCCGACGCCGCCGGGCTACGACGTCGCGCGGAGCGTCTGGACCTACTACTCGTACCCGTTCCCACGCGGCCGAAATGTCCGGGACCCCGTGTGCGTGCCCCAGGCCGGCGACATGCTCGCCGCGCCGCTCGCGCTTTTTGATGAATTAGAGGCGTGGGGCCGCGAGCTGCTCCCGGGCGGCAGGCTGCCGAGCTGCTTCTTCGTGGACGACCTCTTCTTCGCGGCCTACGCGGCGCACCACCGCGCGACGGTCTACGCGCACCCGTGGCGGCGCTGGCTCTTCCGCGAGGCGAAGCGGCGGCAGCGGCGCGGCGAGGCCGCGATCCGGCCCTGCGCGCGCGGCGGCTGCTCGCCCAAGACGATGCAGCTGCGCTACCCCGACGGCCTCGCCATGGGCCCGCCGCGCGAGCGGCACTCGGCGAACTGCCAGAGCGAGCTCGAGGCGCTCGGCTGGTGGACGCGCGGCGCCGAGGGGGACCCGTGCGCGCTCGGGGACTTTGTGAGTCGCTAGGTTATTTTAAATTGTGGTTAGGCGTCGCGTCGATGGCGTTGTTCACGAGCCCCGAAGTCACAGCGAGTGCCTATCCCCCTCGTCGTCGTCGTCCTCGTAATCGGCTTCGTCGTACTCACCGTCTTCATAGTCATCATCATAGTCACCATCCACGGCGCTGTCGTCGTCATCGTCACCGTAGTCGTCGTCGCCCGCGTGGTTCCCTTCGTCGCCTTCCGCGGCCGTCGCGGAGTTCGCCGCGAACGGCGCCAGGACCGCGCCGGCGGCGAGCGCTCTAGAGATGGCGCTCGCCGGGTTCGCGCTCGCGACGACGGTCGCCGCGAGGAGGCACGTCGCGAGAAGTGTGTGCACCATGTTTTAGCCTTAGGAACCAGTGTAAGTTTTCCAGACTGGTGGGATCCGCGGTTGCGCCGCTCGCGCACAGTAATGAGAAGCTTCGAAGAGACCTTCCAACCGCTCTGCGTCAGGCGTGGTTGCCCGGTCCGGTGTCGGAGTGTCGTGAGTGTGAGTTGAGCAAAAAACGCGAACGGGTTTTTCGCACTGGCAGGGACTAGTCGCAATAAGTAGTCACACACTCACAAGGGGGTGAGTAAGTCGCCGCTCTAGGGGCCAGGAACCTTCGAGGAAAACACGACTGTTACAGCGGACAACACGGACAAACTTACAGACTCACATGCGCCGCCCCCGAGGAGCCGAGCTTCGGCACGACGTCCTCGAGGAAGTGCGCCCGCGCCAGGGCCGCGGCGACGCGGGCCACGGCCGCCGGCTGCTCCGGCGGCGCGAGCAGCTCCAGCGCCGGCCCCGCGCGCGCCGCGATCTCGCGGCCGGGGTCCACGCTCGGGTCGGCGACGCAGCGCGCCTTGGCCGTGTCCACCGCGAGCTGCGCGACGTCGCGCGCGCGCGGGTGGCGCCGGAAGAACGCGGCCGCGACGGGCTTCAGCAACGCGCGGCGCGCCGCGTTCGTCGTCGCGTTCGTCGTCGCGGCCAGCGGCGGCAGCAGCTTCACCGGCGGCGCCGCGGGCACGGACACGAGCTGCGGCTTCACCTTCTTCGACGGCGTCCGCTTGGCGGGCGACGCGAGGGGCACGGCGCCCCCCCGCAACCAGGCCCGCGCCGCGGCCGACGCGGCCGGCGACCGCAAGAGGTCCGCGTCGGCCCCGTTGCCGGCGCGCCGCGGCGACCACGCCGCTTGCGGCTCGGGCGACGCCGGCGACGCGGGCGCCCGGTCCGGGAACGCCACCGCCGCCAGGGGCCGTCCTAAGAGCAATAAAGAAGCCTCAATGTCCAAGCGCGCGGCGAGCAGCGCGGGCGACGGGGCCCGGCACACGATACGCGCCCGTAACCCCGCGAGTTCGTCGACCGCCGCTGATTCCTTCCCCAAGGTCGCGGCGTCGAACGCGAGGCAGGCGAGGAACTGGGTCGCGTACGCGGCCGCGAAGAAGATCTCGGCGTCCGACGCCTCCCGCACCCGTCGCAACACGTCCACCACATCGAGGGGCGCCGGCCGCGCCGTCTCCCCGGAACTAAAGTTCGGCGCCGACCGCAGCAGTCCCAGCAACGCGGCGCCCGACACCCGCTTCGCCAGAACCTCGCCGAAGCGCGCGCGGGGCAACGCGTCCACGTCCACGCCCTCGTGCAAGGACGCCGCCAGGACCTCGTACAACGCGTCCGCGAACGCCTTGGCGTCCGCGCCGAGTACAAAAAGCGCGAAGATGCGCAGGGCCGCCGGCACCGTGGAGAGGGGCGAGCCGGCCCAGTAGGCGTCGTCGTCTTCGTCGTGCTCCTCCGCGCACGCGGCCTGGGCCATTATGTCGGCGACGACGCGCGCGAACCACGCCACGTGCTCGGGCGGCACGGTCCGGCAGATCTGGGAGGCGCGGTCGCGGAACGCGTCCCGGCTCGGCGGCCGGTGCTTCTGCTGCCGGCGCTTGCGGAAGAAGAAGGCGTCGTCGCTCGGCGGGAAGAGGCGCTCCCGGTTGTGGTCGCGCCGGGCCGCCTCGTAGTCGCGCAGCAGTTCCAGGAAGCGGTCGCGGCACCGCTCGCGCAGGGCGTAGGCCTGCTCCCGGCCCCGGTGGTGCAGGCGCGAGTCGCGCGCGGCGTCGAACGGCACGCTCAGGTCGCGCGGCGCCGCGGATTCCTTCCGCGGCGACGGCCGCGGCGACGCGTGGCCGGCGAGCGTGGCCGCCGCGTCGCGGCAGCCGACCTCACGCGCGAGCTCGGCGGCCCGGCCGCACGCGTCCAGGGGCAGCGCCGCAAGCTCCGGCGCGAGCGCGGCCGCGGCCGCGGCGGCGAGGCGCCGCGCGGCCGCGTCGCCGCGCCGTGCCGCGCGCGCCACGAGGCGCAGCGTCGCGCCGAGGTCGCCGCGCCGCGCCGCGCGCGCCACGACGGCGCCCAGCGCGACCGCCGCGTCGCCGGACGGCGCCGGGCGCCGCTTGACGGGCGTCGCGACGGGCGGCGCCGGCGGCGCCGCGTCCGTGATGAGCGTCGCGCGCACGCGCTTCTTCTTCGCCGCGGGCAGCGCCGGGAAGTCCGAGGCGTTGTTGATCGGCGGCGGCGGCGCCTCCCGCGCCAGTTCCCGGCGCAGGTGCGTCGTTAGCGCCTCGCACAGTGCGTCGTCGTCGCCGCGCGCCGCCTTGTCGAGCGTCGCGAGCGCGTCGGCGTCGTCGCGCGTCGCGGCCGCGACGAACGCGGCCATCGGGGCCTCCTCCATTATTTTTGTGTCCTGGCGCCGCAGCGGTTCGCCTGTGCGCACGAGCAAGCTGCACGAGCGTTCTCACGTAAACACAACTGCTACTTAAGAACGTATCGAGAGCCGGGCTCACTTTGTAAAACCCGTTTTGCGTAATAAAACCCGTACGCTGCCACATTTTGGTTGTAGTTTGCTGCGTGGCGTGAAGAAACTGGCCCGTTCCTACACTGCGACTCTCTGAATAGCAACAGATGCGAGCCATGGCGCGCCGCCTGGCGCCCCTGCTCGCCCTGGGCGCCGCGCTCCTCCCGCCTCGGCACGCAGCACCGCATAAAACGCGGCGCCGCGCGGAAACCAGTGCACTCAGTGAGGCCGGCGAGTACGAGACGCTGAAACTCGACGCCGAGTTCCCGGCGGAGTTACGAGGCACGTTATATAGGCTCGGGCCCGGCGGCGCACAGCGACGAGGTGAACAGCGGGACCCGTACAGTTTTTGTGTGGGCCTCACCTTTCTAGATGGTTCTTGTTTAGCAAGGGCGCGGTACGTTCGAACGGAGGCTTACCTGAGGGATCGACGGGCCATGCCCGCGGGCTCGGCGACGTGCGAAAATAACGTGGGCAAGCGGTTGCTGTACTGGGCCGACCGCCTCTTCGCGCTGACGGACGGGTGCAAGCCGTACATGGTCGACCCGTTGTCGCTCGGCACCCAAAAACGGACGGAGCTGGGCGGGTTACTAGAGAATACGTACGACGGCTTCGACGAGGGCGTGCAGGTTTCATCCAGCAAACTGTCCCAGGCCTTCTTCGAGAAGGGCCTGCCGTTCATTGGAGGTGATGCCATCGAGTTCCGGGACTTCGACGCGGACTTCCGGGCCAGCGGCGTCGTGGCCGAGCTGAAGCTCCCCAAGGGGACGTCGCTCAGGACCTGGGCGCCTACACTGTCAAGTTTCGTCTGCGTCCTGGACGACGGGTCTTTGACGATCGTGCGGCGCGGGGGCGACGCCGGACCATCACATGTCTTGAAGGGGGATGTGGAGATTATAAGCGCGTCCGACGGCCCGACGGGTTTGTCGATGGACGCGCTGGTGGATGGCGCCGTGACGCGTATTAGCATAGACGCGTCGGGCCTGACCAGCGAAAAGCTCTCGGAGCGGAATGTAAATGAGGTGACGGCGCTGGGCGAGGATCTTTTGTTAACCACGGCGGAGGGCGGCCTCGTGGTGCTCCGGGACGGCCAGGAGGCCGCGGCGTGGGACGCCGGCGACCGCGGCGCGGGCGCGCCGACCGCCGCCGGCGGTTTCATCCTCTGCCTGCTCCACGGGGCCGACGAGACGGAGGTGGCCGCGTTCGACGCGTCCCTGAACCTCGTCGCGCGCGCGCCGCTGCCCCACCCGTGCGGCGAGGGCGCCGGGCCCTTTGTCGCTTCCATCGCGCCGACGCTGGACGAGCTCAAGTCGGCGGAGGTGCTCGCGAAGCTCTTCGCGCGCAAGGCGAGCGAGTGGAATGAGGTCGACGGCGGCTTCAGCGGCCTCGGCATCAAGTCCTTCCTGTTCCCGAAGGGCGTGTCCGGCGGCTAAGTACTAGTAGTGACTCCGGTCGACGGTCACGAGGTGAATCAAGGTTAGGACAGGGGAATCAAGGACGCTCAGGCCGAGGCCCACTTGGCGTTCTCCTGGCACGAGCTCAGCGCGCGGAACATCTCGTCGCACTTGCCCGCGTCGCCGTTCGACGTCTCGAGGCACTGGTAGAAGGCGCGCTTGTCGACGGCGCAGGCGTCCGCGACATTGGACGCGGGCGCGGCCGTCTGCGCGGCGGGCTGCGCCGCGTGCTCCTCGGACCCGCCGCCGAAGAGCGAGCCGACGGCCTGGCGCGCCATGCTGGACCCGGCGCCGAAGGCCATGCCCTGGGCCATGGTGCCCATGAGCCCGGACATCATGCCGCCGGACTGCTGGGCCGGCGCCGCCGCCGTGCTCTGTCCGCGCTGCGCCGGCGGCGGCGCCTTGCGGCGCGGCGCGGGGGGGGGCGGGCGCCGCATCATGCCGCCGCCTCCTCTTCTTCCTCCACGACCCATGATTGCTGTTGGTGACTGTGCGGTCGCTATGCGGTGCTGTTGACTAAGGAGATGACTAAGGTTCTCCGCAAAACCCGTTCCCCTTAAACCCGCACTTAAAAGCTTCAGCTGTAGCGCACGATTGCATCGGAATTGTGCCTCGGAAGCCATCTGAGCACGCTGCTGCTCCTGGCAGCGCCGCGAATCTAATCGGTGCGCCATCGGCCACGCCGTGGTGCTGCCGACCCCACAACTAAGCCGTGACACACGACACGCCCACGCCGCGAATCCAATCGGTGCGTGGCCACGCCGTGGTGCTGCCAACCCCACAACTCAGCCGTGGCACACAACCCACGCCAGAGTGATGCAGTCCACTGAGGTCGTCGAGGTCGTCGTGCCGGCGCCGCCCATGGGCTGCTCGCTCGCCCTGAGCGCCCAAGGCGCGCTCTGCACCGTCGAAAAAGTGGAACCGGCGAGCCGGGCCGCCGGCGCGGGCGTGCGCGAGGGCGACGTGCTGCTGACGGTGAACGGCCGGGCGCCGCCCATCGAGGCCGAAAGCGAGCGCGCGCTGGTGGACTTCTTCCGCCAGCTGCGCT
>Ga0114994_10004210_pt1 | contig 10457 bp, 16 predicted proteins | sample ArcticOcean_MG_C_9_FD_87043 | JGI IMG/M metagenome (GOLD analysis project Ga0114994, IMG submission 87043) | Marine microbial communities from western Arctic Ocean - ArcticOcean_MG_CB2_152 | ecosystem: Environmental > Aquatic > Marine > Oceanic | place: Arctic Ocean: Canada Basin | collected... | reverse complement strand
GTAAGGAATTTCTTCCAAGACGCTAGCCAGTACAGACCGCTAGCAGAATCCAAATTACCACACCCAGTAGATATTTACCACGGAGAAGAAGGTTTAGGCATTGATATTGCTTGCACCGGTCTCTGGAAGGAAGATATTGAAATTATAATTGACGGTAATATAATCAGAGTAAATTACGATAAACCAAAAGACGAAGACCCACGTGACTTTGTACTTAAAGGCATTGCACAAAGATCTTTTAATTTAGGTTGGAAAATAGATAGTAAGTTTGAACTAAGTAAAGCAAAAGCTAACTTTGTAAACGGACTATTGAGAGTATCTATACCTTATGCTAAGGGTATGGAAACAAAAACTCTTAAAATTAGCTAAATAAACCTGCTCTGAGGTTTGCTCTTTAAATAAAAGTTCTTATATTAATATTAAATAAAAAAGTTATATAAATGTCAAAACAATTACACCCGACTAACGATCGAATTTTACTAAAACCCATAGATGAAGGGGAACAGATGTATGGTAACATCGTAGTTCCTGATATGGGTAAAGAAAAACCTGAAATAGCAAAAGTTTTAGCTATCGGCCCAGGTAGACTCACAGAACATGGTACACTAATGACTGTAAGATCCTGTCAAGTAGGAGATACGGTTATGGTACCTAAAATTGGTACCTTAAGAGTTGATTATGAAGGTCAAGAATACTACTTGGCACAAGATAGAGAAGTTTTAGCAGTTATAAAAGATACAGACAATGAGTAAACAAATTACATTTTCAAAAGAAGCAAGAAATAAACTTGCAGCCGGAGTAGATAAACTAGCAGATGCAGTTACAGCAACATTAGGACCATCAGGACGTAATGTTATTATCCAGCAAGACCAAGGTAATCCAATATCTACTAAAGATGGTGTTACAGTAGCAAAAGCTATTGAACTAGAAGACGTAGAAGAGAATATAGGTGCTCAACTCATAAAGCAAGCTTCTATTAAAACTGCCGATGAAGCAGGAGATGGTACTACCACCTCTACATTATTAGCTCAGTCAATACTTAGTGAAGGGTTAGATAGATTAAAAGCAGGATCAAATGCTGTAGATATAAAGAAAGGTATCGAAGAAGCAGTAAATCATGTTGTATCCTACTTACAGGTCGAAAAGAAAGAAATTACGGATGAAGAGCAGCTTAAACAAATTGCTACTATCTCAGCTAACAACGACACCGAAATTGGTGAGTTGATTTCCACTGCCATGGATAAGGTAGGGCAGGATGGAGTTGTGACTATTGAAGAATCTAAGACAGGAGAAACATATTTAGAAACAGTTGAAGGAATGCAATTCAACAGAGGTTATAAGTCTCCATACTTTGTCACAGACAACAATACCATGACGGCTGTTCTTCAAAATCCGTTTATATTAATAACTGACAAACGATTAACTACAGTTAAAGAGTTACTTTCTATCTTAGAAGCAGTTTCACAACAAAATAAATCTTTATTAATTATAGCAGATGATATTGACGGTGAAGCACTATCTACTATGGTAGTAAATAAGATGAGAGGTATTTTATCTTGTGCAGTAGTTAAAGCACCAGAATTTGGTGACCGTAAAAAAGCTATGCTAGAAGATATTGCTACCTTAACTGGTGGATCAGTTGTATCTGCAGACAAAGGAATGCGTTTAGATAAGTTTAATATGGATTGGTTAGGTACTGCTACTAAAGTGACAGTTGGTAAAGATACTACCACCATCATAGACGCTAACGGAGCAGAAGAATCTATTAAGGAGAGAGTTGATGAGATCAAAGCTCAGATAGATGATACAGTATCACCGTACGATAAAGAGAAACTGCAGGAGAGGTTAGCTAAATTCATGGGAGGTATATCTATCGTTCATGTAGGAGGTAACACTGAACTTGAAATGAAAGAGAAAAAAGATAGAGTTGAAGATGCATTAAATGCTACTAAGGCTGCTATTGAAGAAGGATTTCTACCAGGAGGAGGAGCAGCGTTATTATATGCCGCTCAATGGTTAACAGAGTCTTTACAAAACCCAGACCAACCAGAAGTAATAGGTGATAAATTAACTGGGTATGACATAGTTATCAGTGCATGTGAAAGACCTTTTTATAAGATACTTGAAAATGCAGGATACAGTAATGAATTGATAGGTGAGATTGAGCTTAAACTAAAAGAAGAAGGTGATTTTTGGTTTGGATATAATCCTAAAGTAGAAGATTACTTCAATCTATTTAAAGAAGGAATTATAGATCCTACTAAAGTTACTAGATTGGCATTAGAAAATGCAGCATCAATCGCAAGTACTATGCTAATCACTGAAGCAGTAGTATCTAAAGTACCAAGTGAAGAAAAAGAATCAGGCATGTCAGGAATCGATCCTGCAATGCTGATGGGTTAATAATTAAATTAAATTAAAATGAAAAATGAATTATTCGAGCAAATTGCTCAACAGTTTACAATCTTAGAAGAACACAACGGCGGATCAACTAAAGCTTCACAGGCAAAAGCTCGTAAAGCAGCAGGAGAGATTAAGAAGTTAATTACTCCTTACAAAAAAGCTAATATGGATGCGGTAAAAGCATAGGGGGCGTTTTTCTCTCTTCGTCACGCGCAAATTTCAAGAAGTAAATGGACAATACAAAAGACCTTACATTCGTTTTAGCAAACACAAGTAATGGGTATGTCCTAACAACGTATAAGATCGGTACCATTATGATACAAAGTAATGCTACCGATTTTTTACAATTTATGGAATATTCACATCATGAGGATAAGTTTAATATTTCCGATCAACAGGTTAACCGTCCGGTAAAGGGTAAGGCCAAACAAGTAAGGGATATACTTAAAAACGAGCATATAACGTGTTTGATACGCGACCCGTCACAGAGAACATACACAGGTATTGTACAGGAGTTATTAGGTTATGAATCAATAGAATACCCAGGGTTGGAAAATTTATCATCTAGCAATAAAATAATTAACTTGTTTCTTAATAGTTACTTCTTCCCTTTTAAGGAAGAGAGACGTAGAAAGGCTTGGGACCTAGATGAAACTTTTCGTAATATACCCGAGTCGTATGTTACAGCACAGTACGGTGTTAGGGATATAATATCAAGATGGTTTGAGCAGGAGACATTTAGATTGGAACTCAGAATGTTTTTTAAAGAAGCCATACCCATTTATTGGCACCAGATGTGTACTACCTCACACATATCACCGTGGCATTACCCTCTATATAACTTTATTGAAAGTGGACATATAAAAAATTATTCAGTTAAACACCTACATGAATTATCATATAAACACGATAACGACGGATATAGACATTCCAATAAAGTGTTTATACCTGCAGTGTATGATACGTTTGATTACTTAATGAACGAAGGAAGATGGAGTAAATTTCAAGACGACTATAATATGTTTATACAAAAGGAGTGGAAGTACCACAATCTTCTACTGGGGAATAAATAATGGAAGACTTTACCAAAGATCTCAACTTTGTGTTAGCAAACACCGATAAAGGGTATGTGTTGACTACCAATAAAATTGGAAGTAAAACACTTGAGGATAACGCAACCGATTTTTTACAATTTTACAAGTACATAGACGGTACGTTAATTAATTTTGGTAACAACACACTACATAAAGGACGACCCGGTTTAATTAAGAAAATATTTGACAACCACCTCATAACTTGTCTTTTAAGAGATCCGTTAGAAAGGACAATAACAGGTATTGTAGAAGAATTGTTAGTGCATGATATTAAAAACTATCCCGGTGCATATGAATTAGCTTCTGCTAACCCTGTTTTGTTATGGTTAACCGAACGTTACTTCTTTCCTAACACTACCGTAAATAAAGGTAACGAAGTACATCTCGCTCATGCCGAATCACATAAAATGGTACAGCACATAGTAGAGAATTTTATGAAACAACCTATTTTTAGGCAGCAGTGGGAGAAATGGTGGACAGAAGTAATTCCGTATACTTGGGATAAGTTAAAAGTATCAATTCATGTGAGGAAATATAATGAACCTTTATACCACTTTATACAAGAGGGTATGATAAAAAATTATACAACATGTTTGGTACAAGATATAAATTTTAAGCACAATAACCATCATTCTAATTGGATGTTCAAACAACCTATTAGGAAGACATTAGACACCATTACACAAGACGGAAGTAAGTTTGCAAAAGACTTTAGTTCATACATACTTGAAGAAGAAAAATACTTTAAACACTTAAGAGATGCATCTTAAAAAATACATTAAAGACGTACAAGACTTTCCTAAAAAAGGAATATTATATAAAGACATACAACCTTTACTAGCAGACCATAGTGCATTTTCTGCGGCCGTAAGCCAGTTATATAGCCTCACTCTCATCAAACCCGACTACTATGTTGGTATTGAGTCAAGAGGGTTTATATTCGCTGCTGCATTGGCTAACCAATATGGCAAAGGATTTAAGATGATACGTAAACCGGGTAAATTACCAGGTGAAGTAAATAGTAATACTTATGATCTGGAGTACGGTACCGATACATTAGAGATGCAGAATGGTGAAGGTACAGTGGTGATAGTGGATGATGTATTTGCTACAGGCGGTACAATGGCATCTGCAGCTCTTTTATGTGATATTTCAGGATACGAAGTATTAGATAAAGTAGCAGTGATAGATATAGGTTTAACTAAAAAACACGATACCAAATGTCTAATATCTTACTAGTTTCAGCAACTAAATTAGAACACCACGAAACTGAACTTGACGGCATACCTATTCATATTATTGGCATAGGAAAGGTAGAAGCAGCATTAAATACATATAAGTTAATTCATAAATACAAACCTGACCATGTAGTAAATTTTGGCTCATGCGGTAATTTAGGTAATACAGAGATAGGTCAAGTATTAGAAATTGGAGAGGTATATGATGACTTCTACGGTTGCGTAGTACCTGAACATCCACCAATTAAAATATCTAACTCAGTCTTTAGGTTATTTACAACTGATTCTTTTTACGATAGTAGTGCAGTGTACAGTAACAAGTATACTGAATGTATAAATAAATGTGATGTAGTTGATATGGAAGGATATTCTATAGCAAAAGTTTGTGAGTCTGAAAATATTTCCTTATCTTTATTTAAATGGGTTAGCGATGATGGGAGTAAGTCCTCCTGGAAGGTTAATGCAGCAATAGGTTATAATAATTTTAAAAAGGTTTTCTATGAGCGATTCAATAAAGAAGTGGCATGAAATGCAGGAGGATAAAAAGATATATGAATCTCCAGATGGAGGTAAAACGGTATTTGAAAGACCTCTAAGAGTACCAAATGGATTAACAGATGACGAAAAGAAAGAAGCCTACAAAGTATTAGCTTACTACGACATTAAAGTTATTTTATATGCAGCATCAATCATCAACAATGAATCTACCTCATAAACCTATTCACGAAAAAAAGTGGTTAGACAAGTACTTAAGGACTAACTACTATAAAAAGAAATACGACCGATTCATGTGGTGGCGTTCTTATACTCTCAGGAACCTTCCTTTATCTAACCGTCATCCATTTCGTGATAGAATACTTAATGGTGACTTTGAGTTAGGGTCATTTATATATGAGATTGAAATCGTTGAACATCGTATCAATGAAAAGTTTAGGCAATGCGGTACAGATCATGTACAGTATCACGAAGCAATTTCTGTAGATAAAGCTAGACGTAAACGTCTACAAGAAGATAGAGATAAGGACGAATTTAATAAACTAGCAGAACTAAGAAGATGTTTCCTAGCAGAGTTTAAGATGACTAAAGTACAATACGATAGAGAGGTGATTAGATACAGAGGTCCAGATCTTATTAATTTTTATTACCGAATGGAAGATAGATTTGGTAAACGTACTGTACGTACTAAACCAGTTCCAGCAGTTAAATGAAAGTATTAGCTATAGGATTTAATAGATGCGGTACTCAATCACTACATAAGATGTTTTTGGATAATGGATATGAATCTATTCATTGGAATTGGGGTAAAGCAGAAGATACTATGAAAGAAAATCATAAGTTAGGTATTCCTTTACTTACGGGTTATGAGAGTGCAACTTTATTTTCTGATATAGAGTTTCTTACAAGACACTTTATTCTTTTTGCCGAACAGTACCCTAAAGCTAAATTCATATACAATTATAGGGAAGTGGAAGGATGGATTAAAAGTCGCAAAAATCTTTTTAAAACCAATGGCTGGGTAATCGACGAGGCTTATTGGAGAGGTGAATGGAAGTACCACAAACTTATGGTAAAAGAATATTTTACAGGAGAAAGAAAAAACAGATTACTTGAATTCGATATTGAAAAAGATTCAGGAGAAAAAATAGCTAACTTCTTACCAGAACTAGTTATAACACAGAAACATTACCCATCAGTAGATTGGCTGTAATGTTATATTTATTAACAGTAAACTTTAAATTTAAATTATGACAAGTACAATTATTATTTTAATCCTAGCTTCAGTGGCAGGAGTATTCTTTCTATACAAAAGAGGAGATCAAGACGGAGACGGAGATATAGATGCAAAAGACATCGAAATTTCAGCAAAAGAAGTTGTTGAGGAAATAAAGAAAAAATCTTCTCGTAGAAGATCGAAATCAAAATCAAACTCAACTACTAAAAAACCAAACCCTAAATCTACTCGTCCTAAGACAGGTGGAGGAAATAGTTCAACATCACAGTCTAGTCACTACGGTGGAACTCGTAAGTAATGGTAAACCAACAACAGCCACAAGTAGATTTAAAACAAACTACTAGTGTAAAGTGTAAGTGTGGTCATGAGTTTTTTTCTCAATCTTTTTTAATGAGAAAAGTATCAGGAATCCTCACCGGCACTGGAAAGCCAGGTTATGTACCGATTCCAGTCTTTACCTGTAATGAATGTGGAGATGTAATACCAGAAATGATGCCACCAGAGTTAAAGATGATTAAAGATTAAATTAGGAGGTTTCGGCCTCCTACTTTTATATGTATAAAGATATTGATGTTTATAGTTGGGACCCTAAATTGGAAAAAGATATTTTCCACCAACGAGCTAAGTTTAAGAATAACAGAGTACACCATATGTACTTGGATACTGAACTTAACTATGCAAACATAAGACATGTATTCCCTAAGCGTCTTCAAGAGTTATACGATACCCCTATAGAGTATAAGTGGAACAATGAAACGTTCAGAGACTATAGAGAATTTAGTGATAATAACGAAGGGCACATAGCTATAGGTGATTCTTTTACAGAAGGAGAGGGACTACCTTATAACATGATATGGCCTTCACTATTACAAGAGAAAATTGATGAACCCATCAACAACTTAGGTATGTGTGCAACAGGTTTTGATGAATGGTTCCTTATTTTAATGAGATTTATGGATAGATTTAAGGGTGATAAAATATTTTTACTCACACATCTATTTAGTAGGTATAACTTTCCTGTAAAAGGGTACTATATGAACCCTAACCACCATGAATATGTAAAAGACATATGGAATACTTACCTTGTTAGTGATGAATATACAGCTTACAACTACCAAATTAAGTTACTTGCACTTAAACAACTAGCATTATCAAGAGGTAAAAAACTAATTATAGTTAACCTACATGACATAGTTGGTCATGATTCAATGGTGTACGATGATTGGTTCTACAATAAAGAAGAATACAAAGGTAAATGGGAATTAGCAAGAGATGGTAAACACTTAGGTCCTAATTTTCAATCAGAAGTTTGTCAAAGATTTATTGAGTTATTAGAATAAATTACTTTATTTTAAGTCCACAACCTTCTTTAAGAAATCTTTAGGCATATAGCTTTCTGCTAAATGTTCTGGGTAATCTGATATGATATTCATATGTAGGGATTTCCTATAACCTTTTTTTGGTGGATTAGCTCTATGAAGCGTATGACTATTAAACCCTACTATAGTTCCAGCAGGACCTGTTATTTCTTTAGATGGAATGTCATCCCCATACACCGGTGATTCTGCCCCAAGGTATTTAGGGAGACCTAGATCATCATCAAACCCAACCTTTTGAGGAGGGTCAGCCATAACAAAACCTCCCATATCATCTTCTACATCAGACAAGTATATCATAAGAATCATATTGTTAAGAGGGCAACCTACATCTGTATGCCACATCCCTGTTCCCCAACGTTGCTCTAGTTTTAATGGATCGTTTTCCCCTCTACTATCTCTAGGTACTATATGGGACATTCTACTAAACCTATTTTCATGACCAGCTGATTCAGGAGTATAGATTAACTTCTCTACTTTCAGCTGGAAACAGGTCCTATCTATCCCTAAATAATCCACTATGTTAGTCTTAAAATAACCATAGATTTCTTCTGTTACAGTTGAATATTTTACGTCTGCATCAAGCATTTTACTATGGTGATAAGGATGGGTGTATGCATACCTATAGGACTGTTTCATTGTAGGAAAAGTACTAGTTAGTTCCCCATCCGATTCCATTAAGTTATATAATTCTAACCCAGCATCTCTTAATTTTTCATCAAAAGATACTTTACACCCTACAGGGCTATCCGGAAAAAAGTTTCTACAAATGTCATTCATATCAATAAATATATAATTTAATGGTTTCTTAATATAAGTACTTTGTTTAGGTTCTATCTATTAATATGAAACACGTATTGATAGTTCTAGTAATGTTATGTACTCAAATACTTCATGCTCAATCAGCAGGGTATGAAATGAGAACAAATGGTAAGTCTTATATAGCTGTAACTTTTAAAGGGATTGAACTCAGACATAGAACTGATGATTTAGAAAATCGATTCACCTATAGACATAATTTTGGGAAGGAAACATCTAAACTTTATTTAAGTGTACCTCTGCACTATAAGATAGAAAAGAACGAACCTACATTAGAACCAAGACTAATATATAAGTTTTCTAAATTCAAATTATGGATCCAGAAAGAGTTTTGGTATGATACAAATAAAAACGCAGCAATTGCAATTGACTACCCATATAAGGTATTTACATATAGAGTAGGATGGGACACTTCTAATACTTTTAGATTTAGATTAAAGTATAAATTTTAAAACCCAACTCTTTTAGATTCATTTCCTATTTATGATAACAAACTAAAACGTTATTATAGATGAGTTCAAACCATCACACGGACGAAGTATTTGTTCAAAAAAGAAGACCAAAAAATCCAATTAAATTTAATGTACAATTAAACGATGAACAGAAGCTTGCTAAAGCTTTAATTCTCGAATCTCCTATTACTGTCATAAAAGGAATGGCTGGATCAGGAAAAACATTAGTAGCTAGTCAAGTAGCTTTGGATATGTTATTTACTAAAAGAGTGGAAAAGATTGTCATAACAAGACCCACTGTATCTAAAGAAGATATAGGGTTCTTACCTGGAGATCTTCAAGCTAAAATGGATCCTTGGCTAGCTCCAGTATACCACAACTTAAATATGTTGTATGGTGAAGAGAAAATTAAAAAAGAACTTGAAGCTGGCAGGATAGAGATAGTGCCTTTTGCTTTTATGAGAGGAAGGACTTTTGTAGATTCATTTATTATAGTAGACGAAGCTCAAAACGTAACCCACTCACAAATGGAAACTGTAATAGGTAGATTAGGTAAAAATTCTAAGATGGTGATATGTGGTGATATGGCACAGATTGATTTAAAAGATAAGAGAGAAACTGACTTTTCTTTTCTATCTAGAATAGAAGAACATGTAGAAGGTTTTAAAACTCTTAACGTAGAAGATAACCATAGACACGTTATAGTAGCACCAATTTTAAGAGTATATCAAACATTCAGAGATTAGATAAAATTAGCTATTTATTATAAATCACTACCTCAATGAAAAATTTATTCTTAATATTAGCACTATTAATAACAAGTTCTACTAGCGCACAGTTCTTAAAAGATGTTTATAAAGATTTTCTAAAGTATGGAACAGTATACGTAGCAGGAGATATATCTAATTCTATTGAAGCCGGAGAACAAAAGTTTGTATTACGAACTAATGATGATGGAAGTATATACTCTATTCCTAGAATAGAAAATTCAACTGAGAAATTTCCTTACGATTACCGGTACAGTATTGGTATACGAAAATTAGCTAGATTCGATTACGAAAGAAAACCTAAAAACTTTTACGATGGTAACGAAAGCCAATTAGTATATGCAGCTCCTACATCTGCTATTAAAGGATTAGAATATCAGTTACACTATGAAGAAGAAAGATGGAGAGGTGTAAACTTCAAAAACCATAGAGTATTCATAAAACATACAGGTAAGTACCATATTGTTAAACTAGAAAGTAGAGCAGTAGGTAAAATTAACCTTAACTATAAATCAGCAGAACTAAGAGGAAGATTACCAATAGGTAAGAAATTCTCTATATCAGCAGGAGTAATAG
>Ga0114994_10004208_pt1 | contig 10463 bp, 10 predicted proteins | sample ArcticOcean_MG_C_9_FD_87043 | JGI IMG/M metagenome (GOLD analysis project Ga0114994, IMG submission 87043) | Marine microbial communities from western Arctic Ocean - ArcticOcean_MG_CB2_152 | ecosystem: Environmental > Aquatic > Marine > Oceanic | place: Arctic Ocean: Canada Basin | collected... | reverse complement strand
CAGCTTGTTGCCAATAGGGGCAGCCAGCTATGAATCCACCACCCAAACCTTGCCTATCCTGAATGACGGAGAGCCAACGGTAGTACTCAGATTCAACTTCCAAACCAAGTGGACTCGGACGCTCACAGATATCAAAATTGATATCCAAGGAACGACCGACATCTCCGACATTCAGGAACTATCTGTGATGATGGATCGGAAGGCTGGAGATCTACTGATGGGAAAAAGTGCTCCAGAAAAAGGCAACTCATCTCTCAATCAATCCACAAAGATCTCCGCTGGAAATCACACCTGCACACTGGTGATTCGCACCAAGAAGAATGCCGACCTGCTCCATCGGATCGGATTGCAAATCAAAGAATTCACTTTTAAAGACGGCAAAAACATCACAGTTGCAGCTAACAAAAATTACGCACCCTCCCGCCTAGCCTACAACATTAACAACCGCGGACAGGACAAATGTCATGCTTTCCGTATCCCCGCCATCGCACGTGCTAATAATGGTAATTTGTTAGCGGTTTACGACATGCGCTACAATTCGCGCCGAGATCTTCAAGAGCACATGGACATTGGTCTATCGGTATCCAAAGACGGCGGTCAAACTTGGTCTGCGCCTCGCCCAATCATGGATATGGGAACTTACGGTGGAAAACCTCAGAAAGAAAACGGCTGCTCGGACCCTGGCATCATCGTGGACGCGACTACTTGCGAGATCTTCGTTACCGCCTGCTGGACCCATGGTAAACCTAACACCCATCAATGGAGTGGTAAGGGATCAGGGCCAGGACTTGGCATCCACCAGTCTACTCAATTCATGGCCGTCAAATCTGTCGATCATGGAGAGTCATGGTCAGCTCCAGATAACTGGACCAAGGCGCTCAAAGATCCAAGCTGCCATCTATTCGCTCCGGCTCCAGGCAAATGGCATCACCATGGCAGATGGCACTCACGTCATGCCCACACAAGGACGGGACTCCAAAGGACGTCCGTTTTCAAACCTAACATGGAGTAAGGACCACGGGAAAACCTGGCACGTCTCCAGCCATGCTCGCGACAACACTACCGAGTGTGCAATTGCTGAACTATCCGATGGCTCGCTCATGCTTAACATGCGCGACAACAGAAACCGAGATGACAAAGGCACCACCAATGGCCGAGCCGTCTCCACCACCAAAGACCTCGGAAAAACATGGAGCAAACACAGCTCCGACCACGGGGCCTTGCCCGAGCCCACCTGCATGGCATCACTCATTAGTTTGAAACATACCCATGGAAAACACGTGCTCTTTTTTTCCAACCCAAACAGCAAGAAAGGCCGTTCCAAGATGACTATCCAGATGAGTCTCGACGATGGAAAAACTGGCCAACGAAACATCACATCCTGCTCGACACCAAAGGTGGTGCCTATTCGTCTCTCGTCGAAGTCGATGATCAAACCATCGGTATTCTCTATGAATCATCAGCCGCTGACATGATTTTCCAAAAAATCCAGTTGAAGGATTCCATCAAATAATCATGAGTCGGAGACCATTATTTTAATCGTTTGCTGCGGTAGTTCACCACGATACAGCCACCACCGATGTGAGGAGCTTGGAAGCGGGTTTGCCAGGTTGTTTCTGGAAACTCAAAGGTGTATTTTCTCTTTCGGAGCATTCGAATTAGCCCGCATGAAATCAAAAGAAAAAGAAGGAGGGCAACAGCCGCTACGACTAGTATGATTTCATTTCGTTTTTTGTCCTCAACCATCCCAGTGCGCATCTGTTTTTTCACCTCGACGACTCGCTCGTTGTGTAGCTCCCCTGAGGCATGGACAAAGCGGAGCCCCTCCGAACATTCTTTCCAAGCCGCCATGACACGGTCTTTCTCCGTACTTTCCCTTCGGGCTCTCTTGCATGCTTCCTCGACAGCTCTGTCGACTTTTTCTCGATTGATCTCAACGCCACCGGCTTCAACGTGGAAGCCTATGGGGTCACCGGGCACATGAAACACCACGCACCACACCGGGGCTTTGGACCACGTTTCACCCAGTTTTCTCGCATAGGTTTGAGCTCCTTGCGGAGGCTGTGTTGCACGAGTCACTGGGAAGACGTCAATCTGGTTCTCCTGAAATAATCGACAAAGTTCTATCTGAGTCGCTTCTTTTTCGGTGAGGGAAAGCCAGCGCGCCAAATCAAGAATTTGATTGTAGGGACGCTGCGAAACCGAAGAATCATCGAGTTCGACGCTACAGAAGTACATTCCCACCTGAGGAAACCGCACGTTGAATTTATCCACGGCGGAATTGATATCCTTGATTAGCTTTTCATCCGCAATACCTGCATTGTCGATAATACGCTCCAAAACGGGAGGGGTAAAGGGGAACTACTGGACTGTCCGGTGGGCGTCAAAGCCACAGCGCTGACACTGAGTATCAGCCTTCTCGAAACGCTGAAGGCAGGATGGACAAACAACCGTCGCTCGATTAAACATCCGGGCGGGGTATTCCTTTCGTTTATCCAATGACTCAGTCACTTGTTAAAATTATTTTTCCTCAGGCGGCACTGAATCGGGATCGGGTGCAGGAGCTTCCTTCGGCGAAACCACTGCAGCTTCTTCAGCCTTCGGTGCCTCATCCTTGGAAGCTGCCTCGTTGGGCTCTTCAGCGGGCTGATCATCAACCTCTTTCTTAATCTCTTCTTTAGCCTCAGTCGTTTTCTTAGCTGCCTTCTTCTTAGATTTTTTCTTTGCCGGCTTCTTCGCTGGCTTTTTTTCCAGTTCCTTAGCCGCGTAGAGTGTTCCATCAGAGAATAGGAGAACAAGGCCTTCGTTAATCAACCAGTGAAGATCATGATACCAGAGATGTTTGACATCGTCATCGACATCCGCCGGCATGCAGTCCTTCCACATGGTATCGATCTTGCCTCCAGGATGGGAAATCACCCAATGGAATAATGCGGAGGGGCGGTCTGCCATCACCATGTCATCGGAGACACGCTTAGGACGTGCCGGCCCGCAGTGGAGACGTTTCTTCCACTTGTAGACGGCAAGGTGACGACCACTCATCTGTCGGCAGAGAATGGATGCCAGATTACCGGGATAACGTTTTTCCTCAGCCACGGTGTTCTTGAGCAAGCTCATTAAACCTGGGCTGATCATGTGGGGCGGAATGTTAGCAAGCGCAGACGTGATTTTGCCACTTTCAAATTCCTGTTCAAATCCATGGGATAGGAAATGTTGTTCTACCTCACGGTGATTATTTAAAATGACCACTGTTTCTTCAATGACCGGCTCTTCAATAATCGGAGTCGCGGGAGTCTCAGTTTGAACCTCAGCATCAGCAACGACTGTCTCTGGAGTTTCCACCTCGGCAGGTTCACTAGCTTCAGCAGGTTCGGGAGACTTTTCTTCAGGTTCTGCTACTGGCCCTTCTACTGGCATTTCAGCCTTGGGGCACCAGCGTTTATGTTTACGCATCGAATCCATCCACTTCTGCACGGCCTCCTCTGTGTGTTCCATGACGATCTTGCTCTTGTAGCGATCGAGCGCCATGTTGGAAAAATTTTCACGATGTATATCGAGCAATGTCTGCTGATAAGCATGGTGGTTTGGTGGGCCTATAAGCTGCCCACTAAAGCCGCATCGTGCGACAGATTGGAAGTTCCCTTTGGGAGCCTCAATCTCGGTAATTTCTTCATCGTAATATTTACTGATGAGATTTGATGACCACAGATGTGCCAGACATTCTTTTTGATAGATCCAAACTGAGTGATCGCTATTACTGCGATACAAGGGTTGCTCTTCACTTTCAAATACGCAATGGAATCGCTCCAAACCACCTAAGACAACCCAGGCTAATTCAAACACGGAATGGGTTCTGCCGGTGGCGGTAATTTGCTTCGCCATGGCATCCATTCCCTCCTCGATAGGCATGATTCGTGATTTGACCCCCTCTGCTGGCGGAGCCATTGGTTTGCGATCTCGATCTCTACCGTCCTTTTTAATATCTCGGCGTTCATTGCCTCTTTTAGGATCGCCTCTACGATCATCACGTCGACTATCGCGACTATCGCGACTATCACGTCGGCCATCACGTCCTTGTGGAGATTGTCTTCGACCACCTTGGGGCGCACGCTTTTCTCCAGATTCACCACCATGAGATGGCTTTCCCTGTTCGGGTCGCCGCGGCTTCTTGGATTGATCTTTACGAGCCCATGCAGGGCCGAAATCTAAAGCGCTCAAGTCTGGCGCCTTGTCGTCTTTTTTGGGAGATGATTCCTTTTTACTCATTGTCGGGTTCTAGTTTTACACGTTCCGCTATCTAACGGAAGCATTCAAATGGAGAAGTTCGATAGTTTTTTCGACTGCGTTTTCGTGGCTTTCAAGCACTTTTCTGGCTCTTTCACACATATTGGAGGAGAGATCAGGTTCGTTAAGCAGCTCATTGATTGTATCTCCGAGCTTCTCGGCCGATGTTAACATCCTGATTCCATCAACCTTTTTCAGCATACTTACCAGGGGTTCGAAGTTTCCCATATTGGGTCCGGTAATCACTGGCACTGCTGCTGCGATCGCCTCAGCCGGGTTCTGGCCACCTTCTCCTAACCAGCTCTTACCAATGATCACAAGATCTGCGTGCGCCGTCCAGCCGCGTAGCTCGCCAGTGGTATCGACTACTAAACAGGCTTTTTTTGAATCTTTGGGAGCGTGATAATCGCTGCGTAAGACAACCTCAAAGCCACATGATTTGAGGTCGGCTTTCACATCAGCTCTCCGTTCGGCATGGCGTGGCACAACCACATACAGAGCGTTAGTTCCAGCTTCAAGATGGGCAGAGCCGAGAAGCTTTTCCTCACCTGCATGGGTACTGGCAGCGAGGACAACTTGACGACCGCCATCCTGGGTCGCACCAAAGTCATCGAGTATCTCTTGAAAACTATCGCGTTTCTGAGGGGCGGTTCCTCCAGATGGATCAAACTTGATACTTCCGGTAACGTGAATTTTTTCTGAACCAATTCCGAGAGATTTAAACCTCTCGGCATCTTCGACATTCTGCACGCACACCTGATTGATCATCGTAAAGAGCGGCTTCACCAGGGCTCCGAATTTATGGAACCTCGCTTCGGATCGACTTGATAGACGTGCGTTCACCATCGAGACCGGTATTCCCTTCTTGCGTGCGATGTTGAGTAAATTCGGCCATGCCTCGGCTTCGATCAGCACGATTTGTTGAGGTTTGAATCTACGGAAAACAGCTCTGACGATCCAGCCGAAGTCCAGAGGGCTATAGATTACGCGGACGCGATCTGGCGATTTCTCACGCGCCACTTCGTGTCCGGTCGAGGTTGTAGCTGCGAGCACGATTTTAATCTCGGGATGTTTTGCGATCCAAGCTTCAATCAGCTTCAGGGCGATGAGAACTTCCCCCACTGAGACGGCATGCACGTAAACGGTATCCTTTGGCTCCTCGGACAAAGGAGTCTCAAACTTCGCAAAGCGCTCTAGCAATCCTGTGCCATAGCCACCACGTTTCCACATCTTGATCAACCATGCTGGAAATGCGACGATGAAAAACACCGGCAGCACGAGGTTATAGAAAATGAGGACTAGAGAACGAGACATCGTGACAAATGTTACGCTGTTACTTGGCGTTGGTAAAACAGAATCCCGCAGCCACCGTATTTCCGCTGATCGAGTAATTTCCAGCCTTCATACTCTCTCCTTCGATTTCTGGGCGGATCCTCCACGATAAGCAGGCCATCCACCGACAGCCTTTCACCCAATCCCTCGTGGGTGAGTAGCTGCTCGATAAAATCCACATCTCCCAGAGCTTTAAAATACGGAGGGTCAGCAAAAATCAGGTCATACTCTCCTCGATCGCCTTGCAGCATACGGAACACCTCTCCACCATTCACTCGACCTCCTGTCAAGCTGAGTTCGCTGAGGTTTTTTTTCATCACCTCCTGAGCCTCTCTGCTATCGTCTACAAACACACATGACGCTGCTCCACGGCTCAGGCATTCCAACCCTAGAGCACCTGAACCAGCAAAAAGATCAAGAACTCTTGAGCCCTCTACACGTTCTCGTAAGATGGAGAACAGAGCCTCGCGCAATCGGTCTGTGCTGGGGCGTGCGACGGAGCCCGGAACTCGAATATTCCGCCTTCCGGCTGTTCCACTAATGATTCTCATGTTTTTTTTTGTTTAATAAGTCTTTGTTAGGGAGCGGAGCCAGCTCCTTACCCTCTTCTTTCATTTCTTCCCGTATGAAGTTCAATGTCGATACCACGATTTGCCAAACTGGCAAGTTGGCATTTAGATGGCCAGCGTCCACAACTGGATCGGTCAAATTTCCGCTTACAAGTAGATCACGGAATTTCCGATCAGGTGTATCAAGATTCTCCCACCAGCGTGATTTATAATCCGCCAGACCTGAACCGCGTAAACCGCGAGTAAGCATCTGTGCCACTTCGGGCGACGCAACAAGCCGGATCACACAAAGCACTCCATCTGCGACAGAAACCCGGCCATTTCCCAATACAGAAATATCCTCACCGATGAAGCGAATACCATTCCAGCGTAACTGTCCCTGGCGGAAAACTGCCGGGATGTAGACCTCATCAAAAACGACATCATGGCTACCATGAATCTCTTTGACGCCAAGATTTACAGCCTCAACCATCATATCGGTTCGCCAAGACATCGGGCTCGATAATGAGCCGTTAACCCTGAATCGCCCAGTCAGCTTTTCGGCACTCACGTCTAAGGCCAGTCGCTCGAACCACTTCACTGATTCAAGTTTCTGAGAATCGATAGCAAGATCAAATAGAAACGGTAATCTCCTCATGGCATCTCTTCCCACACCTAACTGACCGATGTAATGCATTTTCAAACCATCGACATCGACCGTTTGTTCTTCAAGTTCAAGGTAGGGTCTTTTCCACACGATTCTCTGCTCTAAATCTACTAGCTCAGGCAAGCCGGGTATTTTGATTACCGCTACTTTGATAACACCCGTGGCATCCTCCCCAAAGACTGGCATATCGAGTGTAAGTCTTTCAGCTCTCAGTAACTCAATGTCCTTGCTCACAGAAACGATTCGGATCGTTGCGTTATTCACCTTCAACCACATTGGAAGCCCCGCTGCAGGTCGATCTTTTTCCACAGGTGCGGTCGGTTGAGTTTGACCAATTTTCGGATTATTGGTTTTTTTGATGGCTTCTCTAGGAGTCGGCTGGTCGGGTGTTTTCGGCACAGGCTGGGGTGCCGGTTTAGCAGGAGGAGGAACAACCTTCGAGGGAGATATCTGCGATGCCAGAGCCGCAAGCATTTCTAATGAGATGGTTAGCTCAGGGGAATCGACCGATACCTCTTTAGGGCGTGTTCGCCCGCGGAGAAGCTGCGTCCAGTATGGTTTCACCCTGATTCGATCGACTAATACCACCGGCTCTGGCAACTCTGCGCGAAGTTCTTCGGGCTGAAGCATCCGAACATCATTGATCGTGAAGCCATTCCAAGGGGACCAAGTCATTGAGCCCACTTCGCAATCGAGGCCGGTGCGCTCTTTGAGTTTATTCTCAGCCAGTCCCGTTCCCCATCCAGAAGATAGCCAAAGATTCGATGCTCCGTAGAGGATAACGACGAGTAGAACCAGCCAGCCAAGTGATCTACGAAGACGGCCCAGCGAGAATCGCTTGTTAGCCCCCGACGATTCACTGGATCCTGACGGATTGGCCATCGTCTACTTTTTCGGCGGACTAAAACGGATCACTAGGCTCTTGTCTGCAAGCTGGTGTCCGGATGTGCTTTCCTGCAAGCGATAAATGAGCAGGCAATGCTTCCCGTCTTTAAATTTACCTAGGGCTATATTTTCCTTGGTATTGATGAACTCGGTGTTCTTTTCGTAACGCCATTCCTGACCCGCCCAAGCACCTAGAATACTACGTGCCTCGGCATCGATATCCTCGATACGCTTAAGCTCACCGTTGGGTGATTTGAAAGTGCCTTTCTCTGGATTATAACGTAACAGAGAAATCGACATCCCCACGCCACTGACGCGGATCATCCACTCGCCAGCTTTCGGCTCCTCGAGGCGGACGACTACCTGCTGCACAGCCTTGAACTGTCGCTGATCCCATAACTTGAGGTAGTCAGCATATTCCTCTTTGGTCAGGCCAAGTTTTTCGTGCCATGGCAGAGGAATTCCAGGTTTGGCATTTTTAGCATACTCAGCGTGCCAGACTTTGTCTTTTTTGGCAGCTGCCTGCACCTTAGCGATGTATTTGTTAATCTCCTTAGGTGGGATAATGGCCCCTACTTCGCCAGTAACTGCTTTATCTTTGGTAAGATAGGCAGCTAAGACCTTGGGTGTCTTCGACGCTGCCGAAGCGGATGAAATTAAAGCCATCATGGCAAACAAACAGAGTGATACCCCCAGCTTTCCTGCTGAAGGCGTAGTACGATAAATCGTTGGCATTCTCATAAATACGGAGCGCGTGTAGCGGATCGCAATCTACCCAGCCCAACTGCAAGTGCAAGTGCCAATCTCTATCTGAGCTCTGTCTACGCTCTAACTAAGAAAAGGCAGCAAAAAGGAGAATCACCTGGACGATCACCCTAGTTTTCACCACGCCCAGCACTTCTTCCTATAGCAAAGGCCCTGAGTGCCATGCCGGCACCAGCCGGCACCATACAAAGAATCATCAGCAAGTGGGTGGTTTTCATTTCCAATACGAAGCGGATGCTGCTCAGAATTCCGATCACAATCACGGCCAATCCGAGAGCTGAAAACCACCATGCCCACTTTTTGGAAGAATCAAAAAACAACACTCCCACACCGATAAGGAATGGAACAAAGACAGTCCCCATAGAGGTTGTTTCCATACCTTGACGACCACGACCAATCATGCCGGACATCCATCAAAAATGAGCCAGTTCCTCCTTCGGTCCCGCCAGGTTTCATGGTTGAAGTCTAGTGGATAAATCCCAAGTTTAAAACTCCAAATACCAAGCTCTAGCTGTTATCGTTCGATGCGAAAGATGTGCTCACCTGGCTTGTAGTAGTTCAACCGATCGCGAGCGATAAGTTCGAGGTAGGCGGGATTTACCTCAATGGCGCGTAACTCTCGTTCTTTAGCATCTTTGCGCTCGATGACCGCCATTTCCTGACTGTGAACTTCAGCCAAATCAGAGCGCATACGGTTCAATTTTCGATGCGGTTGCAGTGCGGCCACCATAAATGCTACTGTGGCGGTGAGAGCCAAAGCACACAGAGCTAGTCGCACACCCGTATTCATCTGCTCGGTGCGCGCCTTGACCTTGTTGTATCCGCCGTGGCGGGAAGGTCGCTTACTATTGTTCTTTTTATTACGAGCCATGTGCTGAGACAGTCTACGTAATTTATTAAGAAACCTAAAGTAAAAAAATGCCCGATTCCCCAAGCTCACCAAACTCAACAGCATGAAAAACACCCTGCAGACACCTCTCCCCCATCCCCGTGCTCCTTACAGCAGGAGGAATACTGAGTACTTAATCGCGCATGAATAAACTGTTCACGAATCAGTATTTGAGATAGTTCATTCATCATCCGTCCTAAAGATATCTTTCTATTCCTCCCCGGTAATCGTGGTGCCATAGAAAGAATTGCGGGCAGTTGGTGGTCGCTGTTAATAGGTGCCATCCTTGTGCACACCAGATACAACATTCAAGAAGATGACGCCCTTTTGATAAAAAACATGCCACAGTTACGCCAAATCATCGAAGATCAGGCGGATGCGACAGAGCACAAACGCCTGATAGAAATAATCAACGATTTGCATTCCGAGCAAAACTCTCCGCCACAGAAGGACGGCTCAGCACCAGGAAGGTAAAAATGCCAAGGACGGTGCCCAAGGGCATACTCAGGCAGTTGATCCCTGCGACCACAAAACAGAGGGTTTTTGATTCTCTACGCACGAGTTTTTTTGCTACGAAGAATTCAAGCAGAGCAATACCGGCAACAAAAAGTGTTCCTAGAATGCCGATCACGAGAAAAATTCCACCCATCGTATGCTCCACCCATCGTCTGCATTTCTGAGGTGGCATGGCTTGATGCAGCTCTACCTCCGTTCATCTTACCTGACATCATGGCGCCTCCCATTACGACGTAGATCATAAATACCGCAGCGCTGATCAGCGACAGACCTGACATCACATAATAGCAAATGAACAGAATCTTGAGGTGCTCGGCATCCTGATTTACCTGTGTTTGCGGATGAGGCGGCAGACCTGACGGTGGTTGAACTTGCTGGGGCGGCATCGCGGGGGTATCCATGAGTGAAGGATAGCGTGTCTGGCAGCAGAATGAATGCTGTGATTATTCTGTCCTGAATCGACTTCTCACTTGCGCCATTCGCTTTCTTGCTTTTAATGTCGTCCGTATTATCACTTGCTTCCCTCGCCCGTGCGTCGTGCAAGCGCCGCGGGACGTGGACAACCAATTTTCTCAAT
>Ga0114994_10004205_pt1 | contig 10466 bp, 8 predicted proteins | sample ArcticOcean_MG_C_9_FD_87043 | JGI IMG/M metagenome (GOLD analysis project Ga0114994, IMG submission 87043) | Marine microbial communities from western Arctic Ocean - ArcticOcean_MG_CB2_152 | ecosystem: Environmental > Aquatic > Marine > Oceanic | place: Arctic Ocean: Canada Basin | collected... | reverse complement strand
TCCGCGGCGTCGTCCCCGTCGTCCGCGGCGTCGTCTCCGTCGTCCGCGGCGTCGTCCCCGTCGTCCGTAGAATCGTCGGATTCGTCGTCGGACGCGTCGTCGCCGTCGTCGGACGCGTCGTCCCCGTCGTCGGACGCGTCGTCGCCGTCGTCGGACGCGTCGTCGCCGTCGTCGCCATCGTCGCCGTAGTAGTACGTCGCGGCGTCGTCGCTCGCAGCATCGTCTGCCGCGGCGTAATAAGCGTCGTCGGCCGAGTCGTCCGTCGCTGCGTAGGCGTAGTAGGCCGCGTCGTCAGCCGCGGCGTAATAGTAGGCGTCGTCGGTGGCATCGTCGGCGGTGTAGTAGTAGTAAGCCGCGGCGTCGTCCGCCGCGGCATAGTAAGCATCATCGCCAGCATCATCATAGTAGATCGTGGCGTCATCTCCGGCGTCGTCGCCCGCATCATCATAGTACACGGTGGCGTCATCGCCGTCGTTGCCCGCGTCGTCGTAGTACACGGTGGCGTCGTCGCCCGCGTCGTCGCCGTCGTCCGCAGAGTCGTCCGCACTGTCGTCGACGCTGTCGTCGGTAGTGATGCTGTAGTCGTCCTCGTCCGTCTCCGTGATCGTGATGATGACCTCGTCCTTGCGGAGGCGGGGCCCGAAGGCCTTGAGGGCGGCGCGCGGCCGCTTGGACCCACCCAATAAAGTGACGTCTTTGTAGAGGCCCTGGGACTTGCCCGCTTTATACACATCCGCCAGCATGGCGGGCCCCGTCGCGAACCGCGCGTCCGCCGAGGTAGTTATTGAAGAGGACAGCGTCCGCGCCGCGGCCTCGCGCAGCGCGTCGACTACAAAGGCGTGGCCCGGCACCGCCCCGAACGCGTAGTTCCCTATCTTCCAGGCCTCGCCCCGCTTCACGCGGGGGAAGACCGCCTTATACCTTGAGAGTGAAGCGGGGTCGGCGCCCGCCACGCCTCGGCCGTACGAGACGCCGCCGTCCCTCGCGATCACGGCAAGCCGGAACAGGTCCTCCCGCATCGCGCGCCGGGGCGCCGCCTCGTAAGCCTTGAGTACAGGCGTGTCCCTGTAATACGCCTCGAGATAAGCCTTCCGGGCGGTGCCGTCGTAGTCGCCGATTCGAAAAACGCGCCGCGGGATTTGTGCTGTCGCGTCGAGCGCCGTCGACGCGAGGGGCTCGGTGCGTCCCCGGAAGGCGACGAAGCCCACCAGGTTCAGCACCACGGCGCCCCCGATCAAAAAGCGCGCGGCGGCGCGGCCCCGGCGCCGCCGGAGGAGCAGCCGCGGCTCGTCCCGCCGCGCCAGGCGCGCGGCCTCGGCCTCGGCGTCGTAGCGCGCCGGGCTGGCCGCCTCCGCATCGCGCATTTGTTGGTCTCGCATGGAGTCTTGGCTCGCTTGCTAGGGCAGCCCCTCCGCCGTGCGCTTGCTGCGCGCTGAGGTCCGAGGATGACACGCCGGTGGCGTGGGTTCAGAGCCTTGCCACACCTCGGTTTCGGCAGTGAAGCGCCTGTCAAGCCGCTTTTCGCGCGGGCCAGGGCAAAAACACAGATCGAAGCACGGCACCATCGGCCGTGGGGTCCTGTGCGTCGAATTTCCTTCCCTGCTGGTCGAGCTTTGAGCTCAGGAAGCCACGGAGGCCTCCTGGCAGACGGATCCCAAAACTTGACAAAACCCGGGCCCTAAAAAGAGCCGCGCGCGACGCCGTCCTGTCTCGCGGCCTCAACACGCCGCTGCAGCCGTCCCATTGACACGCGCCGGGCCCTCACCAGCTCGCTGACGCCTCGGCTAGCCGCTTAAGCGCGCCCGCGCCGCGCCGCGCCCCACGGCCTCATTTCAGCCCCGCTGGGAGCACGGTCGCTAGGATGGCCGCCGCCGTCCAGGCGCCGTACCTCGGCCCGGCCTCGTCCACGAACGAGTGGATCGAGACGCAGGCCGAGGACGAGCGCTTTTTGCCCACTTTCCAGGACGACGCGTCGCTCATCTGCGACGGGCTCTGGCTCGGCTCCGAAGCCAATGTACGCGACCTGGCCTGGGTCAAGGTCGAGAAGATCCGGAGGATCGTGACGATCATGCCCTACGAGGTGGACCCCTGCGACAACGGCAACGTCTCCGAGGCCCTGCGGACGTGGTTCAAGAGTAGCGTGACGACGCTCTTCCTCCATGCGCGCGACACGCCGACGCAACTCGTACAACGCTTTTCGTCCCTATAGCTTACAACGTGGTGATTTGTGTCGCTTCCAAACTAGGTCTTTGAGCATTTGCGGTCGGGCGTGGAGTTTGTCGTGGACGGTTTGAGGAAGAAGGAAAATGTGATCGTCCACTGCGGCCGGGGCATCTCCCGCAGTGCCACCGTGGTCATCGCGGCCCTCATGGTCAAGGATGGGCTATCATACCGCGACGCGCGCGTGCCGAGAGCCCTTCTATATGTGTGTGTTTCGTTGTATTGACTTTTTCGATCGCAAACAGATTCTCGCTCGTCGCTTCGAAGCGGGAATGCATCTATCCCAACGTGGGCTTCCAACTGCAGCTGTGCCTCTTCGAGAAGCTGGGCAAAGACTTCGATCAAGTGCGTATCTCGTACATTTTATGGTTCTCACCTCGCCTGCGTAGGTCGACGCCGTCGTGGCCCGGGGCACCTTCCACGTTGAGAGCGAACTTGCGGTCTCCATCCGGAAGACGCTCGAGAACGCCGAGGAGCGCATGGACCGCATGTTCGACGACGACGCACTCTGCGAGGACGCAGCACGGTGGGAGGACTTTGGCTTCTTCATCCAGAACTGCCGGGAGTACCTCGGGCACGTGGACATCGGCCTGCCCTTGGCGCTGCTGGACCGGGCGGACGATTGTTCGCGAAAACTGGGCAACCTGGACAAGGTCTTCGAGGGCGCCGGCGTCGCGACGGCGGGCCGCGTCGGCCGCGTGCTGGGCGCGTGGCACGGTTTGCAGAACGCCATGGCGGCATCGGAGACCGCGGTCCCGCGGACGGACGCGAGCTACGTCTCCGCCCTGGACCGCGACCTCGCGTCGTCGTCGGCGAAGCGGCGGAGGACGTAGGTTGGTTTAAATTACTTGTTATGAATGCGGTCCCGACCAGGGCGTGCACGGGCGGGCGGGCGAGTAATTCTCTTGCAACCTTCTAGCGGCCGGCCGTCTTACTCCTCGATAGCGTCTAAGTGGACTGTTGGAGATACGTTCGCATTTTTTCCAAGTCGCGCCTAATCCCTCCTACGATCGGGTGCGCGCTTCCGAAAACGCGCCGCGCAATCCGGTCCGTGTCCTCGAGCGTCGTCACGGCCTCGCGGAGATCGTCGAGCGCGGCGCCGGCGCGCGGGACGAGCGACCGTGCGTAAATCTGCCTCATTCTAATCGTGACTTCTGTGTTCTCTCCGATAACACGTCGCGCCACGGGTAGCATTCTGCGCAACAGAGACTTAGCTTCTTCGTTGCGCTCTAGGTCAACGAGCAAATTCGAGAGGCTAGTGGCTTCTATGAAGGTTACTATGTGTTTCTCGCCGTTTATCTTCAAAACTCCAGCGTATACTTCCCGTCGCAGGCGCAGGGCATCGTCTAGCCGTGCGAGATATTGATACGTGTTCGCAAGATTGCCCTGCACGACGAGCATCGACGTCACGTTGTACCTGGACGACGACACCTACTTCTGCGGACCCGCGCCTCAGATAGCCGCGGAACTCCTGGCGCTCGGGCGCGCGTCGCCGACGGTCGATGTGCGCATGACCAATTATTATGCGGATCGGGGCTTTGGTGCTGATCCGAAGCGAGCCAATGGCAAGATGCGCAAGATCGTTCGGGACTGTCTGCGCGAGCGGTGTGTCGCGTTGTGTGTCACTAATTCAGATGTGTGCCTCGCCTGCCGCACGACGTGTCATGATTCGCCGACCGGCACCGACGGTGGGAGTTGTCCGGCCGTCCGCTACTCGCCGCTCGAGCGGTTTAGAGCTCAGACGGGGTCTATTCTTGTTAAGCGCGGAGGCCACGCAGCTTCGTTCTTCGCGGACCGGGCGAAGCGTTACGTAGAGATGTGGCGCCTTCGGCGAAGACGGCTCCGCAACAACTCCGTCGGCACGGACCAGGTGACACGCGGCGTCCCTTCACTGTGTGTCTGTTTGACGGCGTTGGGGGGGGGGCGCGGCTCACCGTAGATCACACAGGCGCCCTGCGACTCGCGACTCGCGAGATCGTGTGGAGCGGCGCGCGCGCGGCCCTGGACGCTTGGTTGGCTGCCCGCGAACTGGAACCTTCGACCTACTTACTCACATGCAGAGCCGCTATGGGGCCCCGTGCGACTGTTGCACGACGACGCGATTGGGCATAAACAGTCGCCGCGGGACCGCATCGCGCTGGGGCGTGCCGCGTGTGAACGCGTCAATGACGTGGCCAACGGCACCGGCTGGCGCATAGTAGCCTCGTCGGGCAGCCGGCACGGCGCGGCGGTCCTCCACGATACGACGACTCGCGACGAGGTCGTCCGGCCGTTCGCGACGAGTGTCGAGGCCGCGGCGAAGGAATTGGTTTCGGCTGTCAAGAGGATTGGGTAGTGACCCGAGTAACACACCCAGTTTTACACTATACTATTCGCGGGTCCTCCGGCGAGTCGTCCCCGAAGTCCGCGCCGTCCGGCTCCTCGTCGTCCAGCGAATCCAAACGCTCGAGGTTGCGCCGCCAGGGCCCCTCGTTCCGCGGCCCCGGCGATACGAGCTCGTAGCCGCCAGGTACGGTATCAGCCGCTTCACCCACGACCTCGCCGCTCTCGCGCACCGCGTCGTACCGCCGGCCCATGTTTAGCGCCACGCCCAAAAGTGCGAGCGACACCACAAACGTCGGGACGTTGCCGTACTGCGGCAGCGACGTTCGCAATCCGGGCGAACTTTGGACCGCGTCGTTGATGGCGGAGCCGAGGGCCTTCGCTGTCCGCGCGCCGACCACATCGATCCACGCTTTTGCTTTGAATTTGATGTCGTTAGAAGTCGGTAAGTAAAGCATCTCCAACGCCGGCTCGTTCAACGAATAGGTCAACGCCTTCAACAGAGCCGTGGCAATAAACAGCGTCCACAGCGAGGGGAAGCCGTACGCGATCAGCGTCGCTCCCAAACAAAGCGCTGGGAACACGGTCAACGTCGTCCGGACGCCGAGCTTTCGCACCACGAAGGAGAACGCCACCAGCGAAAACAGGAACGACACGGAGTTGACCAGGATGCCGAACTGGCCCATGAGCCGCGCGAACTCCTCGGCGCCCCGCGCGTCCGAACCGTACTGTGCTCTTCCAATTATTTTCATCTCAAAGTCCAGCACCGTCAAAACAATTTCGTAGAGCGTCGAGATCATCAGTAAATTAAAAACGTATGAGTGCTTCACGATGAGGCTCAGGCCGTCGAAGAGGGTCGACGTCTTGGCCGGCGGGGGCGGCGGCGGCGCGTCGTCCTCCTCGTCCTCGTCCACCGCGGACGCGACGCGGCGAGGCTCGTCCACCACCTCCTCGGCAAACACCTTCTTGAACAGGGCCACCATGCCGCAGACCAAAGCGCAGGAGCAGCCGCCCAACACATACAGGAATGAGATGTGTAATGAACGCGCCTGCGTCGCTAATGCCGAACCACCGACTGCGCCCAGCTGCGCGAAGGCCACGACGAGACCATAAGAACTCTCGGCCGTGTCCGCGTCCACGCTGGCGTTTGTGAACGCCCAAAATAAAGCGACCATCAAGGACCCGTAGGACTCCACGGCGAAATACGAAAACCAGCCCACTAGTCGCCTAGGATCCGGGGTCGTGTTGCGCATGCCGATGGTCTCGTGGGCTAGTAACCCGCCGATCACTATGAAGATGCACGTGTAGGCGCCGCCGATGATGTAGAAGAGCGTCGGTTTATGTTTGATGCGTCGCACTAATGTCGTGTAGCCGCTCACCACGAACAGCGTGACCACCACCGACAGGAGCTTGGCCTTGGGCTGGTACTGCAGCCCGACCGTCGTCGCCAAGACCGTGTCCTTCAGCGAATCCAACAGCCAAAAGCCGCCAATGATGCAACACAGTAACGCGGAGAGGAACAGGATGCGAGGCAGCTCCTTCTCCTGGATGTCGCCGTAGAGCGTGCGCAGGAGCGCGCGGAGTTGGCGCCCGCGCGGCGTGTCTTGGCGCATCGTGGTCTGCTGCTTGTTTGCGCGGCGTCGGCGTCGGCGTCGGCGGGTACGACGTGTACCCCTCGGCTGTCGGCAGCGCGTAGCACGCGCTTACAGCTCGCGTCTTCGACTCGTTACGCCAAGTATGTAGTTAAGCGGCGCTACGGTAAGCCGTACATTTCATCTACCCTCGCCCTGAGGACGCAACAGCGCGGTTAAGGCGACGCAAAAAAATCGAACTCCGGGACGGGTTTTATGGGGGGCTGCGAAGCTTCGCGAAGCTAGGTTAAGAGCTTGGAGGGGGGTTTTACGAGACGTCTGCGCAACAAATACCAACAAAGTCCTAGCACCGTAACAAAAATTCATCGCCACTGATACCAACAAACGCAAATTAAAAGTACCCCGGCGCCATGTCGAGGGTGGACGTCTCGAACGACGCGAGCAGGTCCGCCTGCGCCCGCGTCTTCACGAGCTCGTGCTTGAAGAAGTAGCGCGCCGTCGCGACCTTCCCCTCGTAGAAGGGAACGTCCGCGCCCGTCGCGCCGGCGTTCAAGGCCGCGTAAGCCGCCGCGGCCTCCCGGAGCCAGCACCAAGCCACGACCGTGTGGCCCACCATGTTCAGGTACTCGTGGGCGTTGGCCAGCGCTTTTCCTGGATTCCGGGCCAGCTCCTCACCTAAAAGAGCGGTCGTCGCGCCGTAGCGCTCCACGGCCGCGCCGAGGTCTGCGGCCAGGTCCGGGAGCGCCTTAGCACTTAGAGCCGCGTCCGTCGCCATCGCTTTGGCCAGGGCGCGCGTCGCGGCGCCGTCGCTCATTACCGCCTTCCGCCCGAGTAAATCAAGTGCCTGAATGCCATTGGTCCCCTCGTGGATCATGTTCAGGCGATTGTCCCTATACAAACGCTCCACGGGGTAGTCGCGCGTGTAGCCGTAGCCGCCCAGGACCTGGATGGCCCACTTATTCGCCTCCAAGGCGTGCTCCGAGGGCCAGGCCTTCACGATGGGCACGAGGACGTCCAGTAACGTCGCGGCCTCCTTGTTATCTGGTTGATCCACGAGCGACGCCGCCAGAAAGCACAGGTGGAGCGCGCCCTCGCTCAAGGCTTTCTGAGCTAACAATTGGCGCCGCACGTCGGCGTGCTGGATGATGGGAACCTGGGCGCGGCTCCCGAGCGCGGACCCCTGGACGCGCTCTTTCGCGTACGCTAAACTCTCCTGGAACCCCCTGACCCCACAGCAGGCCGCGTGCAGGCCCACGGCCACGCGCATGTCGTTCCTGCGCGGGAGATACTCTCGACGGCGTCGACGCGACACCCCCGACGCCGTCGACGCGAAGACCCTTCGGACGCGGCCGCGCACATCATCGTGAACATCTGCATCAGCCCCGCGTGCTGGACGCCGCCCACCAGGTAGCCCACGCACCCATCGTTTTTGTCGCCCAGGGACCAGTACGAGTTCGGCAGCGCGCGCTGGCCCATCTTGTGGTTCAGGCCGTTCAAAGCGATGTCGTTGGCCGACCCGTCCGGCAGGAGTTTGGGCACGATGAATAGAGAAATCCCCCGATTTCCCTTGGGCGTGTCCACGCCGTCGATCTTGGCTAGCACGAGGTGCACGATATTCTCGAAGCAATCGTGGTCGAAGCCCGACGTCCACATCTTGTTCCCGGACAGCCGGTACTCGTCGCCGCTCACATGCCTAGCGCGACAACTCAGTTCGCTGAGGCTCGAGCCGCTCTGCGCCTCCGACAGGGCCATCGTGCCGCCGAAGGTGCCCTCGATCAGCGGTTTGACGTAGGCGTCCCGCTGGGCGGGCGTGCCGTGGGCATTGATCAGCTTGGCGGCGCAGTGCGTCAGGGCGTAGAACCCGCCCAGCCCCGACGTGAAGCCGCACGACAAAACAGAGTTGACCGCCGTCGAGGCGGTTAAGGAAAGCCCGAGGCCGCCGTCTTCTACAGCAGCTCCGATTAAGGTGAAGCCGCCCTCCCGCTGCGCATTGAGCATCGCCCGCGTTTCCGCGGGGATGGAGACGGCGCCCGTGGCCGGGTCCCAGACCGGTTCCTGGGCATCCGCGACGGCGTCGGCCGTCGCGTGCTCGGTGACCAACGCTTCAGCGGCGTCGAGCATCGCGCCCAGCGTGTCGCGGTCGCCGGCTTGCGACGCGAAGGCGGGTTGCTCCCAGAGGAGGAACTCGACGTTCCTGCGGTCAAAGATGGTGCTGCGGTGGCGGTCCACGTCCGTCGACGAGGCGCGCACCAAGGCTACAGAGCGCGTCGGCGCGCGCGCAAGCGCTGTTCTGACGATCGCACGCATTGATGCTATCGACGAGCGTCCTGCAAAGCTGGTCCGCACACCGCAGGACGACAGTCTTGTGCAAGTATACACCGAGCGAAAAACCCGTGCGGTAAAACCCGTAACGCGCATGAATGATTGCGCAATTTCGATGCTAGCTGCCCAGATTGCACACTTTATGCATCAATGACAACATCATGAGTCGTCCGTGGTGCAGATGCAGCCTCTGCGGGACGCTCGTGGCCTTAGTTGTTGCACAGCACGAGTATGAGGCAACCTTTCGGAACGGAGCACGCCAGCCACCACGACCGATGACGCTCGTGCTGCGTGATGGTGCGTCCACAAACACCACACTGGCGCCGGGCGACGGTGTCGAGCGTAGGGTAAAACGAGGCGTGGTAGTCGATTGGTTCGACGGCGCACCGAAGGCGGACAACTTCGCAGCCCGTACGGTGCTCAGCTCGAATCGTTTTGCGGACCTCGACGACGCCGACGTGGCCGCTGTGAAACAATTCGTGTTCCTCGACACACTGGCCATCGCGCCGTGTGCGGAGTCCGCGGCTAAGGCGAAGCCGCTGCGACGGGTCCGCGCGGGCGGCCTCGACGTCGATGTCATTGCCGAGAATCCCGTCGTCGCCGTGGCTCGAGCCTTTGCGTCAAGAGACGAGTGTGCCGCAATGCAGTCATTGGCGGCGCGTGGCGGCGCGAGGCGGCGCACGCCTCGGGAAGGCGCGCTAAGTCACGACGACCCGTCGACCGGGTTCCGCCGCCGCGTGGGACTGACCTACGACTGGGACTTGCTCGGTGCGAATGATACGCTCCCGGCTGCGTTACTTGAGCGTGCAGCGACTGTGGCCGAAGCGTTTGCCATACGCGTTCCCGTGGGCCCTTTCCAGGAGCCGCTCAACATCGTAGAATACGGCCTCTTTGATTACTACGAGCCGCACTGCGACGTTTCGTGTGAGCATTTAGGTCCGAGGCCGGGTGGGCGGGTTGCAACGATGCTGCTCGTCTGCGAACGGCCAACGCTTGGCGGAGCGACGGCGTTCCCGCATCATCGCGGTAAAGCGCTCACGCTGAGGCCCGGCGTTGGCGACGCGGTCTTCTTCGCTTACGACCGAAACGCGCGGGAATCGCTCCACGCGGGCTGCCCCGTGCGCGAGGGCGTCAAGCAAATCGTGTCTATATTTCTCCGCGACGGCGTCGACGACTTGTCTCCGGCGTCTCGCTTTGACGTCGATGGCGGAGCGGTGGTGGGGGTGGGGGTTGCTGGCGAGAGTGTGACATAGCTTGTACTTATCACACGCGCCACTCGAAGCGCTCGTTCTCCGCGAGCGTGGTGGCGGCGAGCTCCCAGTATTCAACAGAAAATTGCCCGCCGTAGGGTCCCATTGCATGCAGCATGGGGTAAATACTGCCGCTACTCCGACTCCGGTAGTCTCGAAAGGGCAAATGCGATGCGTGGGAACCTAGAACGAAAAACCAATGTTTTTTTGTAGATTTTAAGTCCGAATATGGGGGGTTACAAAATGTGCTTTTAGCCCATTCGATCTCTAAACCATTAATTTCAGAATGAAAAGGGCACGGGTCAAAATTATCGAAATTAAACTCTTTATCAAGTTCCATATATAAACCTTTGGGTGTCCCATGGGAATCTGCTTTGTACGGAAGAATACCCGAATCTTAAAAAATCTTCATGGCGGCATACCCGAACCTTAAAAGATCATATACAATTTTAAAAGATCTTAGCCCGACGGTGTGACCGTGGACGCAAACACGAATTTTAAAAGATCATATCCAAATTTAAAAGATCTTAGCCCGGCGGAGCCCCCGAGGGGAGTTCTGAAGGTAGTGAAGGACTCCCCGAGGAAAAATATATGACGCTTTTCAGGGCGTTCTTGTGAACGAAGAGAACATGACCCCTGACGAGCGTCATATATTTTTTACAAACTCAGGGGCGCGTAGTCGGCGAACCGCGCGGACCATACGGATCACCTAAGCCACCTCAGTAATCGTTCTGGTGGGCTGGATGGACTCTACCACTAT
>Ga0114994_10004204_pt1 | contig 10467 bp, 7 predicted proteins | sample ArcticOcean_MG_C_9_FD_87043 | JGI IMG/M metagenome (GOLD analysis project Ga0114994, IMG submission 87043) | Marine microbial communities from western Arctic Ocean - ArcticOcean_MG_CB2_152 | ecosystem: Environmental > Aquatic > Marine > Oceanic | place: Arctic Ocean: Canada Basin | collected... | reverse complement strand
TTTCCCTTTTCTTCTAAGTGGTACATCATCAGTATGTCCATCCACCCTGATGGCGTCACCTTCAAGTTCATAACGGTTTCTGATTTCATTTAAAAAATTACTGAGTTGTGTTACAACTTCCGGAGAAATTTGTGCACCGCCGCTATGAAACAGGAAACTCGACGGCAAAGAAAGAATACAGCGTGATTTGCTAGCATTTAACTCAAACGAAGAAAAGGCTGCATTTTCACGCAGAAAACGGTTTATTCCACTGCAATCCTTCATTTCCTGCGCGCCGATAATAGTATTGACCTGTTTAGTAGTCCTGCCAGCTTCCGCGTTTATGACCCCATCATCCATTTGCACAACCAGTGTACGTGTCGCATACAAAGGGACTTCATCCTGGATGATTTCCATTTCCAAAGTACCTTTTTCTGTGTAAGGCGAAATCATAATCGTTGAACCATCAATGAAACGGAAATCCACCTCCTCCTTTGCTGTTCCCGCAAACTTGAGCGGTATTTCAGCTTTCACTCCGCTGATAGGTGAAATATGAGCCGTGATGTTTGAAATACCTTTGTAAAGATCACGACGTTCTATTTCAAAATTGACTGTCGGCAGCGGTTCATCATCCTCAATAATTATGCTCATTGACACAAAATTTCCGCGTTCTACGTCTCCTCGAAGTTTTCCAATTTGCACTAATATCTCTTCAGGATCCTCATACAGTTCATCATTTATCACACACAGCGGAAATGTAGTCTCTGCATTACCTTCTAAGATCATCGCAACTTCTGTTCCAATCACATAATCGAACTCCTGTACCTCTTCAGTGCTTCGTGTTAATCCTTCACTGGTGCAGAGTTCAGGTGAAACTGGACCCCTCCTTGCGTTTCCCGCAAAAAAAAGCGGTATTCGTAAATCTTCTTCAACTTTTTCATTGATCAGCACCGCCACGTTCAAAACCCCATTCGACTCATTTACTCTGACTTTGGCCATACTTTCGATTAAAATCTGCGTTTTGTAGAGTGATGTTTGTTTCTGACCAATCAGTTTTTCCAGTTTTTCCGTAAATTGTTCCTTAGTTTCAAAAAACAACGTTTTCATTGAGTTTAGACTGTTGACAGAATTAGTCGGCAGTCTACCTTTTAAGGTGCTGATTGTTTTTTCACTGACGATGAATCCAGTTTTAAGGTCAACCTGCGGTTTATTAAACAGTGACAAATAGACAAAAAAACAAAACAGCAGAGTAATTAAGTCTGCGAATGTCAACATCCACCTTACTTCATTACTCTTTTTTTTCTTTCCTCCAATCATTTTTCTTTTTCAACAAGTCACGGACTATAATTTTTTTTGTAACCGACTGCCTGAGTTAATACTTTATCCCTTTTACCTAAAACCATCATCCATACTGTTTATCAAATTCATCCCGCTTGTGGGGGAGGAACAATTGGAGTTCCTGAAGAATTGTGTACGGTGCTTCACGACGTGCAATACGGTGTACACTTTCACGAATCATTTCCAGCAAAATAAGATTAGACTCTTTCAACTGCTTTCTCTTGGAAGCAATCGGTAATAAAATCATGTTAGACAGAATAACACCGTAAAGTGTTGTCAGCATCGCAATTGACATGGCCTGCATAACAGAACGGATACTTCCGGTTTCCGCTAACATCAGCACCAGCCCAACAATTGTTCCAACCATACCGAATGCAGGTGCGGCAGTTGCCATGAAATCCATAATTTCAATTTCTTCATCTGCACGTTGTTCATACATTGCAACCTCGGATTTTAATATTTGATGCAGCGATTCTTCCTCGACTTGTTCCCGTACAATCAATCCCTCTATCCAGCGCCGCATAAAAGGATTTTCCAGATTGTTAAGATCATCGTTGGTTATCCGTTTTCCGCTGTAACGCTTCTCTGCGATAATCTTGGATTTATCATATATTTCCTGAGTCGCTTCTTCTGCAACATCCGCTGAAAATACCTTTGGAATACTACCAATACTTCGGAGTGTCTTACGGTAAGGAAAAGCAATAAAAGTTGCAGAAACAGTTCCACCAATTACAATGAACATCGATTTCAAATCGAAAAAACGTAAAATCTGAATCATGTATTTGTTATATGAATCCGCATCTCCGGAACTCTCCAGCCAAAGGGCTAAATTTGAAAACTCTGCCGGCCACAATATTCCGGAAAGAATGAAAACGGCTCCGGCTAAAAAACCGAAAGATGTTCCTAACTTGTCTGCACTTGTTTGTTTCATGACTCCTTTTTATGCCAAATTTTAGCCAGTTCCTGATGCACATGTTTCATAAAAACGTTGCGGTGCAGATCCCTGAGTTGATCGATCCCTACTTTGTCGGTTTCATCTTCCTCACGTTGTTTTTCAAAACCCTGAAGCTGTTCCTGATAATACTGTCTTGTTTCTTCAGTATATTCTTTCAATATTTTTTCTTTCACCGAAGAATCTGTATCAAGCAGGAGATACGGAACAGAAACTTTTGCTCCGGTGCTTAATCTGGAACGCTCAAATCGTTCCATCACTCTGCCAACAAGTGCTTCATCGATCTCAGTGCTTCCCTGCAGTTCTTCAAATGAAAGACTGCGTTCACGAATTTGATCCATGGACTCAACTGCGCTTTCGGCGAGTTCCGGATTTTTCTTCTTTAACTCTCCTGTACTCTCAAGAATATTGTTCCACTGTTCCGCGCTTACCTGCCCTGAAAGCTCCCCAATAAGTCCCAGACCATCAAAAGAGACAGGCAGTTTTTTTGCTGTTACAGCCAGTTCCTCCGCTAAATTTTCCAATTCGCTTGGCGAAACGCTGACATTCTTCATTGACAGTACCACTGCTAAAGCGTCTTCTGCAGGAAGTTCCTTGAGAATACTTGCCATGTCACCTGGTTCCATCTGACTGAAGACCATGGCTTGCTGAACAGGTTCGATCTGCTGTAGCAGGTTTACACGAAGTTTTGCCGGCATGCTGCGTACAAATCCAAAATAATCAATTTTTTCTTCTTCATCGCCTGTATCTACCTCCTCATCAGGAAGATCCAGCTCCTCCTCTTCGGCCTCTTCTTCCGGTGCCATACTTTCTATGGCAGTCGCAACTTTGCCTAAAGTCCCAAGTAACGGATGTTCTTTTTCAGCCGGTTCACGAGTGCTACGTGAGACAAAGAAAAAAAGCACCAGCGTCAACAACAGCAGAACTCCGAGTGTACCTATAATGCCCCATTGCGCAGGTGTGATCGCTTCCGTACCTTCAGGCACATATTCCGGAATTAATTGATCTATACCGAGCATCTCATAACCTGCAGGAAATTCCGCACTTATTTCTGCCGCCAGTTTCAATTTTTCCTGTGCCGGAACTGGTTCATCACGATTCAAATCTGACCTTGCGTCCACTAGCAATTTTACGTATTCAACAAGTTTTACGGAAAAGTCAGGACGCTCAATCTGTAATTTTTCCAGTACGACCGACTGTTCAAAACGGTCCTGTACGTTAAGTTCAGATATTTCTGAACGGATTCGCGCTTCCACTTGATTCAAATTAACTGAATTGTTAACTGTTAAATTTATGATGCGATAATTTAGCAGTTCCCGTACTTCTTTATCATCAGTCTTTATTTTGATTCCTGGAATCAACTCACTGTCTTTTTCAATCGGGTTGTTATCGAGGACAGAATGCAGTATGACTGATACATCAATGTAATCCTCACGCAGAGTTTTTATGAGTATTTTGTGGATTCGTTCCCTTATTGCAGGTTCAGGACGGCTGCGGTTAATTATTTCTGCCTGCATAATATTGATATTAAATGATATTAATACAATAATGCATCCAACAATACTCAAAATATATTTGTTCAAAAGTCGAAAATTGTTCATGGACAAGATATTATTTAATTCTTGGAAAAAACACATTAACAAAAATAGTAATAAATATGAAAATTTACTCAGTGCTTTAAATACGCTTTGTTTAGCTATTAGTCAAGTAAAACTATGAATAGTTAAGTTTGTTTTTATGACTGAATTTAACCGTTAATTGTAGCACTAGTGGCCTAAATATTAAAAGATTTTAAACGGTTTTTTATAATCTTTGCTTTCGTTTATCTTCAAAATATTTTTTCTGACCAGAAGACACATTACTGTTTATGTCAGTAGCTCAGCTTTTTTTCAATATTCAGGATAGATATACGTTGCAAAATAAGAGTAAGCGAGTTAGGCTGTGTTTGTTCGTACTTTGCAAAAACGAACAATTTTCTTTGAAGATTTTTTTCTTAAACTAGAAAAACTCAGAACATACTTAAAAATATGCAGATGCTTAAATTATTCACTGTCAGCTTTGCACTTCTGTCCCTTGTTTTATCAGGTTGTGGTTCCAAAAGTCCGGAGCCTCAGGTCCTTGAAGAGAAACAGGAAGTTGAAGAGAAACAAAAAGTTGAGGAAAAAATAGATGATGAGAAAATACTAGACTCGGAATATGTTAAGAAAATTGAGGAAGAGGAACGTAAACAGGAAGAAAAAGCGGCAGCATTTTTGGCTGAGGAGGCTGCTTTGAAAGCCGCTGAAGCAGAAGCCGGAACAGATACTGCAGCTCAAAATAAACAATTGGCACAAACTGAGAAACAAACCCAGGAAACAACTCAATCTGAAGCTTTAGAAAGTGATGCCGAATTGGTAGAAAAAGCACAGCCGATAACTCAAGAGGTTACAGCGGAGCTCTCTCAAGTGATTTCAATTGACTCAAGTCAGGAAATTAACCCGGATAGTTCAACTGATGATTCACAAAATATTTCTCAAAATACGACCAAAGAAACTGCTCTACAAGCAGCTCCGGAAGCTTCCTCTACTGAGCCGGAGCTCTCAGCAGATACTTCAACTGATTCTGCTCAGGAAACAGTAAAAGCTGCTGTCCCTGAAAGTTCAGTAGAAACTGCACTAGTTTCTGCAGATAAATCTCAAGAGACTCCAGCAGACAAACCCGTGACAGTGGCAGTTATAGTCTCTCCAGATCAGGATGGCAGCCCACCCATGTTTATGCCGATTTCTAGGTTAGCTCTTGTTTCTGCTCTCAAATTAGTAGCCTGCAAAAATGTACCCGCAAAAATGGAAGTTATTCATCAACGTCTGCTCAAAACAAAAGATTTGAACATTGCTGACAGAAGTTTGCGTGACGAGAACAATGACCGTTTAATGCCTGTAGTTCACTTCGATTTTGATCAAATATCAATAAAAGCCGATTATCAGAAACTTTTACGACAGCAGAGTTCTTGTGTGATGAAGGCCTTGGAAGCACAAGGTGATATGATTGTGCAGATTGAAGGACATGCAGATGAGCGGGGTAGTGATGAGTACAACCTTGCTTTGGGGCATCGGCGGGCCAATGCGATTGCCAACTCAATCATGGCCTACCTTCCCAACTCAACACTTGCGCGTATCCTCAGTTATGGTGAAGAATTTCCGCTCGACAGCAATTCCGGTAAAAGTGCCTGGGACAAAAACAGGCGAGTAGAATTTACTTTACTGCTCAAACCATAAACAGTTGAATGGATTTTTTAGCTCTCCCATTTACTACTGATTTCAGTAGTATTGCTTTCAGTGTACTTGCAGTACTTTTCGTCTGTTCGGTAATTGTCTGGATAACGCTGTTTATCAAGTTTTTCAGCCTGATGCGGATGAAATTCCTCCAATCCCGTGCCTTGAAGTATCTGGAAAGTACGAGACGCGTGGATGAACTCCGGCTGCTCTTCAGTAAGATGCCGAAAAATCCACTCCAGGAAATGTTCACGCTGGGCGACCGTGAACTAAAACAGTTCCTGAAAGCTAATCCTGAATCAGATTATGGGCACCGCAGAGAATTGATGGACAGACTCGAGCGCATGCTTGAAGCTCGTATTTTGCTGGCAGAGAAAGATTTAAACGCCGGACAGGCCCTGCTTGCCACTATCGGTGTTACTTCACCGTTCATTGGTCTGTTTGGTACAGTAATTGGTGTCATCAACACTTTCCTCAGCATTTCGGAACTCAATTCTGTTGAACTTTCTGTCATCAGTCCAGGTATTGCTGAGGCACTGGTTGCGACTGCCGCGGGGCTTTTCGCTGCGATTCCAGCGACGTTAGGTTATAATCTATTTCGGGCAACAATCCGTGGTATGACTGAGACAATGGACTATTTCGCGCTTCAACTACTGCACCACCTCCAACAACAATTATTACCTAAAAAATGAGAAAATTTAGACATGCACGTCGACTGCGTGGGGAATTGATGTCTGAAATCAACATCACACCTTTTGTTGATGTGTTGCTAGTACTCCTCGTTTCCTTTCTCATTTCCGCACCACTGTTGACTCTCTCTCTACCTATCCAACTTCCTGAAGGTAAACTGCAGGAGCGTCTTCCAGATTATGAAGAATCAATTCTGGCCGTTGTTAATAAACAATTGCAGATTGCTATTCATGACGAGGTTTACTCTCTCAAAAGTCTGTCAGTATCTTTGACAAATAATTCAAAACTTTGGGAACAGAAACTGCCTGTATACCTACAAATGGATGAACAGGTACCTTATGGAATATTGATGGATCTGATGCTTTTGTTTAAAAAAGCTGGATTCCTGCAAGTCGGCTTGGTTTTTAAAAAAAATTCCCAGTAAATTTTTCACTGACCAGCAGAAAACTATAACTCCTCCACGCTGATAGACCCGATGAAAATAATGATGATTGCCGGAGAAGTTTCCGGAGATGTTCATGGAGCAGGTTTGATCCGTTGCCTTGGAAGGAACAAGGACAATACCGATTTTTTTGGCATCGGCGGTTTGAAGATGTTAAGAGAAAATTTTCGTCCTTATTACATGCTGGATACTTTGCAGGCGCATGGTTTAGTTGAAGTTGTGCGGCATCTTCCTCGACTTTACCAGACCCTCTGGAGAATGCGTGATGCTCTTAAGGAGGAACGTCCGGACGTCTTGATCCTGATTGATTATCCTGGATTCAACCTCAAATTAGCAGCCTATGCAAAAGGAAAAGGAATTCCGGTAATTTTTTTCAACAGTCCCCAAATATGGGCCTGGCGTAAAGGCAGATTAAAAACCATTAAACGTGTGGTGGACAAAATGATTGTGCTTTTTCCTTTTGAAGAGAAAATTTATCAGCAGGCAGGAGTTGACGTAAGTTGGGTTGGACATCCGCAATTGGATCAAATAAACAATAAAAAAGTAAACAAGGCATTTCTAAAACAGTACGGACTGCAGAATGATCTTCCGCATTTGGCAATTGCACCCGGAAGCCGACCGAGTGAAATGAGAAGACATCTGCCTACTCTGTTGAAAAGCCTCCCGCATATTCAAGAGCAAGTCGGTGAGATAAACTGCATTATGCCTGTTGCTGAATCACTTGATTTAAATGAAGTTAAAAAGATACTTGAATCCTCAACTGTTCCTGTTACTTTGATTCCGGATCAGTTTATTGAAACAATTCAAGCCTGTGATGCTGCAATAGTTGCCTCCGGAACTGCTTCACTGCAGACCGGACTTGCATTGAAACCTTTTGCAATTGTTTATCAGGTTGCTCCGCTGACTTTCTGGATTGCACGTTATCTGGCAGATACAAAATTTATCGGACTGGTCAACATTTTAGCAGAAAAAGAAATTGTACCTGAATTGTTACAAAATGACTTCACTGCCGAAAAAGTTGCGGAAACTGCAGTTCGACTCTTGCAGGATAAAGACTATCGTGAAAGAATGATCACTGAATTAAAAACAACCCGCGCAAAACTCGGTGAACCTGGAGCATATGAAAAAGCTGCGAGATGTATTGAAAATACTCTCAGTTAATTGCTGATCGCTGAAAGACCGGAAATAAAACAAAAGAGGAAGTAAAATAATCTAATAAATCAATAGTAAAATAATCCAATAAATCAATGAATAGCGCTAATTTATCACTGGAAACAAAAAATATTGCTCACCGCCTGACTCAGACTTTGTCGGCAGTAGAAGCCGTTAAACAACTTTTTGAAGGACAAATGGGCATTGACGAGGCTGTTGTACGACAGTTATTGAGTGCCGCACTGTACCGTGGAGGAGACTTTGCAGATATTCACTTTGAGTACAGCACCCGAAATTCAGTGGTCATGGAAGACGGAATTATCAAGAATTCTGCAGTCGCTGTAGTCTCAGGAGTTGGGATTAGAGTCGTGCAGAATGATCAAACGGGATATGCCTACAGTGAAGATTTTGATTTGAAACCCATGCTGCACGCGGCACGGACTGCTGCGGCCATTGCTTCCAGCGGTGAAGTTTCACTGGAGGAAGGTTTCCGCTTCAACGAACTGGTGCCAAAAAATTATTATCCTGTACTCGAAACAGTTACAGATCTGGAACTGATCCAAAAAATAGAAATGGTCAAACGTGCGGAAGCAGTTGCCAGAGACTACGATGAGAGAATCAATCGGGTAACAGTAGCCATGATGGATGCTCTCAATCTGACACAGGTTGTGACTTCAGACGGCGACGTTTTACGAGACACACGCCCAATGTTCCGGATGAATGTACATTGCGTTTCCCAAGATGGAGACAATATTCAAAATGGATCTTCCGGAATTGGCGGACGAGTTGGTCTGGATTATTTAAAGCAGGCAGATCACGCGCAAATTTTAGGAGAACGTGCTGCCGCTGAAGCGATTTTACTTTTAGGCGCAGTACAGGCACCTTCCGGATTACTGCCTGTTATTTTAGGACCTGCACAATCCGGAATATTGCTGCATGAAGCCGTAGGACATCCATTGGAAGCGGATTTTAACCGCAAAGGAACTTCCGCATATAGCGGCAGGATTGGCGAAAAAGTCGCTTCAGATCTGTGTACAATTTATGATTCCGGAACAATAGCAAACGAACGAGGGGCGATAAATTTTGACGATGAAGGAATTCCTTCGGCTGAAAATTTACTGATCGAAAATGGAATCCTGCGGAACTACATGCATGACCGGATAAGCGCTAAGCACTTCCGCACTAATCCAACCGGAAACGGAAGGCGCGAATCTTACGCGCATTACCCGATACCGCGCATGACATCTACTTACCTCGCTAATGGTGATTCTGATCCTGAGGAAATTATCAGTTCAGTTAAAAAAGGAGTTTATTGTCAGGAGTTCAGCGGCGGTCAAGTGGATATTTCCAACGGTGATTTTGTCTTCGTCCCAACCGTTGCCTGGCTGGTGGAAGACGGTAAAAAAACCGTGCCAATTAAAAATTTCACCTTAATCGGAAATGGGCCGGATGCAATGTCAAAAATAAGTATGGTTGGTAACGATTTCGCTATGAGCGAAGGTATCTGGACTTGTGGAAAAGAGGGTCAAAGTGTTCCGGTAGGAGTAGGACTTCCGACTGTACTGGTTTCGGAAATGACTGTAGGAGGCATGTAAACATTTAATAATAAAAGTAATTATTTTTGTTAATTTTTATACCTGCTCACCTTGGTTTTCAGATAAATTAGATATTTCACAACTTAACGCAGCCAGTTCGAGGCAGTCCAGAATATGTTCATCCAGCAGCGGTTGATATTTTACTGCACCTGCTGGAACATTTTTTGCGACTGTTCCAAGCAATTCATTTTTTTCAACAAATTGATCAAGTTGTTCTGTTAATTTAGTAGTTTGAGAAGTGATTTTCTTTAGTTGAGTTGAAGCTTTAATCCACTTTTTTGAATAATGTGCCATTTCATTAAGTTTTTCAAAACTGGAACGTTTATCATCCTCGTCCATACCAAAAAGACTTCCGAATCCCAAAGAGTTTGCTTTATCTCCCATTCGTTCCATAAAGGACTGCTTGCTTTTAAATATCTCAAATAAATCAAAAGTTATAATCTTTTCCTCTCCACCTGCTTTTACTGGTCGTTTCAGCTCCTTCAAGTGCAGTTCACGACGTTTGATATCTTTCAGTAATCTTCGTCTTAAATTGTTCTGTGCCTCATATGCGCTTTCATCGTCAAAATGAAATTTTTCCATTTTGTTTATTTCACGCATTACATTTTTATATTTGAGTTTAACTTTTGCTAATACTTTCTCTTCTTTCTCAATTTTAGCAGGTGTCTCGCCTTTTTGTTTTAACTTGCGTTCCTCTTGCTTGCTGATAATTGTTTTTTTACGTAAAGCAACTCTGATCGGAAACGAATCTTCTGTAAATTTCCAGGAATTAAAAAAGACGATATCCACTTTCTCAAAGTCTGCGGAATTAAAGACGAAATCTCCTATATTTGCTTTTGCGAACTCATCATCTGCATGTTCCTTACGGAACTCGAGTAGTTTATTTGAAAGATCACTTGAGGACATATACGAAAGTACCTTCCTGCTGAAATCAATCTCGACTAAACCATCCTGTGTCCGTTTATCGAGATCATCAACAATCATCACGTAAATCAGGCCCTTCATCAAATTGTCTAAAACTGCGACTCCGGTAATTTCCTCTATTGCTGTGCTGAGAATATAACCGAT